>JACCDI011700730.1_pt1 | contig 12866 bp, 8 predicted proteins | sample 7442791 | NCBI WGS metagenome assembly JACCDI01 (sample SAMN15323434, study PRJNA562643) | freshwater metagenome | isolation source: river surface water | place: USA:Blue River Watershed | collected 2017-08-15
AAGCAAACATCCAACTTGTAAAAAGTGAGATGGGTCACATGGATACAGAAGAATATGATTTGTTTGTACCGCCAATGGACTTAGAATTAAATTACGGGGAGAAGTTTGGTAAAGTACATAAAGTTATTGTTGATAAATTAAATGAGAATAATGGTAAGGGAATTATTCTTTTACATGGAGACCCTGGTACAGGAAAGACTTCATATATAAAATACTTAACAAGTTTAATTAAGGAAAAAGATATTCTTTTCATCCCACCATCAATGGCGGAGATGTTATCTGAACCATCAATTATCCCATTCTTAATGGACCACAAAAATAGTATCTTAATCATTGAAGATGCTGAACGTGTTATATCGGATAGAGAGGGTAACGGTTCACCTGCGGGAGTTTCTAACATACTGAACCTTACTGACGGAATTTTAGGGGATTGTTTATCAATACAGATTGTTGCAACCTTCAATATGAAGAGGGAAAAAATCGACCAAGCACTCTTAAGAAAGGGTAGATTAATTGCCGAACATAAATTTGAAAAGTTAACAATTGACGACACAAATAAATTATTGAAATATTTAAATAAAGAACATATCTCAGAAGAGTCAATGTGTTTGGCTGACATCTACAATATTGATGTTGAAGTATATAAATCGAATAAAACAAGTAAAATAGGATTTTAAAATGGAAAATGTAACCTCAGATCAAGTAAAACAATTACAAGCGGAAGGAAAAAAGATATTAGTCGATTATTGGGCTAAATGGTGTGGACCATGTAAAGCGTTAATACCAAGATTAGAATTATTAGAAGCACAATACCCAAATGTTAAATTTGTAAAGGTTGATGTTGATGAAAATATGGATTATGCGTTGGATTTAGGTATTCGTACCGTACCAACTGTAGTGGTATATAATGGTGAAACTGTAGTGAATCGTTCTATGGGGGCAAATCAAGACATTTTCTATAAAGAAATTTTGGATTCGTTATAATGAGAAATACAATTATAATTTTCACTTTAAGAGGTTGCTTTCATTGTAAAGTATTGAAGTCAAAATTAAACCAAGAAAATATTGGGTTTACTGAAATTGAAGTAAGCGACAATCAAAAAATATGGGACCAGGTTGTTGAACAAACTGGACATAACGTATTGCCTACCGTGTTTGTAAAGAAAGAGGGAACCGATGATGGACCTGTTTTTGTACCAAATCGGGACTTTAAAAACCAAGATGATTTGGTTGAAAAATTAAAAAACTACTTATAAAAAATAAAGGGATTAAAAAAATCCCTTTTTTTATGCGAGAACCTAAATAAAAAGTATTTATGTAAAAGACTTTACTTTTACATGGCATTACAACAGATTAATTGGTTACAGATAGATACGGCAAACGTTCCATCAGGTTCAGTTGTCGATTTAGGTTCGATTTCCAAACCTCTTCACGCAGTCTACGCCGAGAATTTGTTTGTTTCGGGAGTAGAATTAAGTGAATTCATTGGAGGTATTGGTGTTGAGGAGTTAAACCTTTACACGGCATCACTTAAAGATGCTATTGAGTTAACGGGTTCAAATGTAACCATCATTGGTAATTTATTAGTAAAAGGTACCACCACATCGGTAAATTCAAATGTTGTCACAATAGGTGATAATGTAATTGAATTAAATGGTACTGAAGGTCTTTACGGAGGTTTATTAATTAAAGACCCAACCACCCCAAATCAAATATCAGGTTCTTTATTATGGGACACAACCAATGATAGATGGATTGCGGGTCCTCTTGGTTTTGAAGAACCAATCATATTACAATCAAATTTAGATAATTTATCGGGTTCATTAACTGACAGAATCGATAGTATAACTGAAACAGTCAACGCAAGTAACATTTGGAACGAAACTGGTTCATTTTATGCTACTACGAACGATTTACAGGTTACAGGTTCAATGACAATCAAAGGAGATTTGAGAGTTGAGGGAACCACAACATTAATTAAAAATGACGGAGCCTTAAATTCATTAATTGTGTCAGGAGCAATGTCAGTTGTAAAGAATCAATTCGCGTCAGCATCGATTTCAATAGAGAATTTGGGGGTTTTATCGGATAGGTTGAAAAATTCCATAATAGATTGTGGAGACGGGTTTTTCTAATTTAAAATAAAGTATTTATAATAAAACAATTAAAAAAAGAACATGGCACAAATAATTAAACACAGAAGAGGTAGTATAAGCCAACTTAAAGACGTTACAGCTAAGGTCGGTGAATTGGTGATGGCTACTGGTTCGATTAGTGATTTAAACGGTCCCTTTATCTTCATCGGTGAAACAGAAAACGCCGCTGGTGGATATAGAGCAGTTTCAAAATTATATTCAGGGAACGCCGCACCTACAATTTCAAACGTAGCATACGGTACAGTTTTAGATGGTACACCATTCTATGCTGCTGGTAATGAAACTTTATATATCTTATCTTCAGGAGGTAATACCGCGTTAGATTTAACAGGTAACATCGAAGGTAATACCATTTCAGGTGTTACAATTAATAATTTACAATCAACTAACGTAACAGCTTCGTTCTTTACAGGTTCTTTCGTAGGAGACGGTACTAATTTATTCAATATTCCAGCAAGTGGAGTTACAGGTTTAAATTTATCGAGAATTGCTACAGGAGCTTACACCGCGTCAATATCTGACCTTGGTGGATTCCAAGTTAATACTGACACATCAATTACCGGAGCATTAAATGTTGACGGTTCATTAGTAGTTACTGGGTCATCAACATTATCGGGTAACACATATACACAGGACATTCATGGTCTTGGTGGTCAATATTTGATTTTACATTCGGATGATTATGTTCAGATGCAATATGATGGTCCAGGTGGTCCTAAATACCTATGGATAGATGAGAATGGAATATCTGCGGAAGGAAATACATCAGTAACAGGTTCTTTAAGTGTTAGTGGAGATACCTCATTAACGGGTTCGTTAATAGTATCGGCGGGAGCGGCAGTTATAGACCAAGGAGTTGTTTCACAAAATAGTAATGTAATTTTAACCAGCGGTTCAAACTTAATTATTCAAAATAGTGGTAATGCTGAAATCGCCGGTAACGTATATATAACAGGTTCTGAATATGTTGATAATGTAATTTCAAGAACTGGAAATCAATTTAACGCATTACACCTTAATGGTGGAACATATGGAGCACCTAATGTTGAATTGACATCTGCTGGTGACATTTCATTATTCGCTGAAGGTGGTACAGTTAATGTAACAGGTTCAATGAGAGTTACTGGTGACATCATATTCAGCGGTAGCATCAATTTAGGTGATTACACTGGAGACACAATCAACTTCAACGGTGAAGTTAGTTCTTCTATCTTACCTCAAACAGGTTCATCATTTGATTTAGGTAGTTCAGGTCAAACATGGAATAACGTTTGGGCTGAAAATGCACACTTTACAAATATCTCAATTGGTGACATTACTTTAAATGATTTATCACTTCCTGGTGATTTAACTGTTAGTGGTACAACAACATTATCAGGTTCAGTTTATGTTGAGAATTTAACCGAAGGTAGAGTTGTAATTGCCGGTGTTGGTGGTGAATTGGTTGATTATTCAGGATTTACATATAGTGAATCAAACGGATTTTCAATGAATACAAACGGTGGTGTAAATATAAACACATCGGGTTCATTTAACTTATATACACATAATGGTGATAATATCTACATGAGCTCAAGTCAAAATATAATTCTTGAATCAGACAGTGATGTAACTATAACTGCCGGTGATGACCTTAGATTATATGCCAATGATATATTCGCCTTAAGAAACTACAGTTCAACCGACCCTATTGAGTTAGTAACAGATTATAACGGTTCATCAAAAACAATGTCATTTGATGTTAATGGTAATTTAACAATACCAGGTGGATTTACAGGTAGTTTTGCGAACTTATCAAGTGGAGCAACAATCACAGGTTCAGTAAATGTAAGCGGTAGCGCTTCAATTACAGGTTCTTTAATTGTGTCAGATGCTTCAGGTGTATTTAATTCTTCATTAATTGCTGACAACAGTAACTTAACATTAGACAATGGTTCTAATATTGAGATGAATGCTGGTCACGTTTATTTTAACGATGGATGTGGTGACATTTATTATAATACAGGAAACGATAGATTAACAATTTTTAATGATTGTGGAGGTATTAATTTAGGTAGTAGTACATACACATCTAATAACATGTATTTTGATGACGGTAACACATTATATACGAATAATATTGGGGGTTACGGATTAGGGAATTTAAATCTCCAAGCTGAAGGTGGAATTTATTTATACAGTGATGATGATAGAATTATCGAACTTAATGTTGGTAATGACGAAAGTGGTAATAACTACTTGAAAGTACGTCATGAAGGTGTAGAACTCTCAACTTATGATTTTACTTCAGATTTAACTCACAAAGTATTATTGGATAATACAGGTAGTTTAAAACTTGAAAACGTATCATTAGCGTTAACTGGTAGTTTAGGACTTAGTGGATCATTGGATGTTTATGGTCCAACACATATCCACAACGATTTATATGTTTCAGGTAACTTAGCAATCTTAGGTTCAGGTAGTATCGTTCACATTTCAGCTTCTCAAGTTGATATTGGAACAAATATTCTTAACTTAAACACATATGCACCATTCGAAAGATTCGCGGGTCTTTCAATATACGACTCAGGTTCAAATGCTGGCGTTACAGGATCATTGTTATGGGATTCACAGAATGATGTTTGGATTTACGCGAATCCTTCAGGTTCAAATTACGCATCTGCTCGTCTAATCTCAGGTCCACTTAATACAGGTTCTTTAGGTGATGAAACAGGTTTAACAAACGGACACTTCCCAATTGCCACAGGTGATGACCATATATCTGATAGTTTATTAACTTATCAAGGTACAACATTAGCATTGAACACTAACAAATTCACAGTTGATTCTGAAACAGGTGATACTTTAATTCACGGAAACTTTACAATTGAAGGTGTAGGTGGAGTTGACAATGGAAACTATTCTTCATATATTGTATTTAGAAATGATGATGATGTTTTAGGTTTCGTTGGTACTAGTGACACAGGAAATGTAACCGATAGATTGTTAGGGTACAATTCATCTACAGGGGTGTTAGAGTTCTCAAGTTTGATTGACGGAGGAACATATTAATAAATAAAATAAGGGGAGCAAGTCTCCCCTTTTTAAACATATAAAAATGGCAATAAGGTTTAGTAATGGTTTTGGTATAGGAGCCTCAAATAACGGAGGTGGTGGAGGACCATTAAGTTTTTTCACTAATATATCCGGAATAGCATCATATCTAAGTGGATACATGTCTGATTTTAGAAATCCGGATTTTTATGAATATCTGTTAGATGGAAATGGTTTTTTCATAAATGATGGTGGTGGTGACATGATGGATGGTGCGAATGTCACAACCCCTTGGCTTAGATCAAATGCCACATATACCGGTAGCACTGCTTATGATTCGGTAGTTTATCCATATGCTGTAAATTATGAAACAACAGGTACAACTGGAACTATAGATACAAGTTTTGGTTATATAAGTTTAGGATACAACCACCCAAATTTTTTACCACTTACAGTTATAGGTACACGAGCAACAATTGCTAGTCCAGGAACACCAATAGGTTTCCAATGTGGTGGTAATATTGGTGCAGATGGTGCTGGTTCAATAGCACAAGGAACTATATATACCGGTGACATCGTTAGTGGTTTTACGGTTCACGCATATTATAGAGAAATATATGACGCAGGTGACCCATCTGTTTGTGATGTGTTTATATTATTAGGACATCCAGATTGGAATTCAGTGTTTGGTAATGTTTATTATGGTGGTGCAGATGTTAGTGATGGAAGTTGTGGTTCATATCTTTATACAACTGGAAACGGAGCACAAAATATTTTAGCAATTAAAACATTGTTAAGTAAACCAAACGGTAGTGGTGAAGTGACATTTAGTGAAGTTAACACTGTAGTAGATAACTTTATCATACGTGTTAAAGAGGCGAAAGAAAATCTTTCCGTATCACCCACACCTACACCAACATCAGCACCTTTAACACAGTTTTTACCTAATGGGTCAATTGGTCCAAATGGTTTAATTACATGGTTAGATTATACAACAGGTATTAATGCAAGTAACAATATAATAGATCTATCACCATTCAATAATGAATTTACATACTCAGGTTCTAATCCTTGGAGTAATGGTGTAACTGGTTATACATTTACTGGTGGTGGTAGTAGTTACGCTTCGGCAACATCAACAACACAATACAATCAAATTTTAAATTCATTTACGATTGAGATGTGGGTTAAAATACCGTCAATACCAGCTACTATGTCATTATTAGCCGCTGGTGGTAATAACAGTGGTGGATGGGCATTAAGAATGGATAATAGTGGAACGGCATTAAATTTTGTTAAATATAATGTTTCGGATCAAACCGTTTATTTAAATTCTCAATTCCAAAGTAACACTTGGTATCACATTGTTGTGGCACAAGGAGGAACATCATTAACTTATATGATTAATGGTGAGATAGTTGGAGCAAGTAACTCGGGTGCTAATAACAATCTTAGTATCCCTAATGGTACAGTGAACATCTCAAAAGATTTCTATACCGGTACTAATGAAGGATTAGTTCTTGGTTCGCTTAAAGTTTATGATTATTGTAGAATAAGTTCTGATATTACTGATGATTTCAATAGTAGTAAAGGAGGTTATGGATTCATTGTTCCAACGGCAACACCTACATCTACAGAATTGTCACCAACACCAACAGGAACTAACGAACCAACCCCAACCCCGTCATCAACACCTAATCATGGATTTCAATATACATTAATTGATAGAACTGATGTTACAGGACCGTTCGGAACTGAGTTATTTAGTTTAGCTTGTGAAGCTTTAACTTGTTTAACGGAAAGTACGTGTAATATAAGTGGTTCTTCTAATCTTTATTTTGATAATGAAAATATAAGCGTTGGTGATTATGCTTATCTTGCGGCCGATTCAAATGTTGCGGCAGCCATAACAGATGGTTATTATATTCTTTCTGATGGTGGACTTATAGCACCTTACGTATTTGAATTCGTGTCAAATCAAGTTGCTTCAATATTAACTTGTCCTTCACCAACTAACCCACCAACTGCTACAGCAACTCAAGTGTTACCAACAGGAACACCTGAACCAACACCAACATCAACTCCTGAAATGGCGTTATTAAGTATTAATGTTATACCTCAAATAACAGGTATCACATTTGATGGTGTGTTATATACTTCAGATACGACAATCAGTGTTGTTAAAAATCAATCATATACTGCGATATGTGTTAGTGGACAATTCTTTACTTTTGATGGTACAGGAGTAGCTCCATTAGTACCTAACGCTAATAACATAGGGGTTACAATTACAGGTGATACCGCAACTTTACGAGCACTCACCAATCAACCATCACCTTTACCAACACCGACGGCAACTAGTGCTTTGAATCCAACTGGCACACCGGCCCCAACTAATACTTCAACACCGACCGGTACACCATCACCAACAGGAACGCCAGCTCCGACTGGTACTCCAACACCTACAGCAACAGTACAACCACTTGATTTCTCAATATCATCTGATTGTGTGAGTAATGGTAGAATAACGATAACTACATTTGTTGGTGGTAGTGGTCAATATGATTACACACCAAGTTACTTTAACACAGAAGCCGAGGCTTTAAATTCAGTATTTTGGAGTCAGGCTTTAAATCCAAATGTGATTATCGCAACAACTGTTGGTTCTGATGGTACATATTGGAGAGCGGTAAGAGATAGAAACAATCAAAGTGATAAACTTGCGAAATCAATCACTATAAGTTGTGTTCCAACACCAACTCCAACTAATACATTATCAGCGACTCCGGAACCAACAGGAACAAGTACTCCGATACCAACTGGTACACCGGAACCAACACCAACATCAACATCGGCACCTAATCCAACACCTACCGCAACAAGTGCTTCAGCACCAATGACGGTTACAATTTATGAGTCAGGTTCGAATGTTGTTATGTCCGCATCAGGAACAGTTGACCTTAGTGGTTTAACACTTGTAACATCAGGTGGCGGACCAAATGGTGGAGGAGGTTTAGGTATCGGTACCGCAACATTTATATGTGGATCTAATGGAACATATTTTGACACATATAGTGGATTCACATCAACACCAACTAATTTTGGAAGTGGTTCAGGATTAGGAAGTAGTTCAAGTAGTGGACAAGTGTTTGGTATTATTGTGGACGGAACTCCACCATACTTATTAGTTGTTCCAACAGGTTATACTTCAGGTGTGAATATTTCAAGTACTCAAACATTTAACAACACATCATTGTCAACATTAGGTTTAACAAACGGAACATACACTTACACATGGTCAGGAGGTTCAATCGACGTTGTGGTAGGTGGAACACCTGGTCCAACAGGAACGCCAGCACCAACAAGTAGTGGTGCGGGATGGAATTTCTATGATACCGCAGGAACGGTAATCACAAACCCACCATTATCAGATGGACAGATATTAATGTACACTAATGCCGGTGGACCACCAACATCTACTTATAACCCAAATAATGGTGGTGCACAATATATTTTGTTTTACAAAAAGGATAGTGCGGGTACAGACTACACAACACAATTTACAAATTTACAAACGAATGGTGGCACAATAAACGTTACTCAAAATGGTAATACTGCAACATATGTAGGTGGTAGTGGAGTGTTTAATTTTGATCCAGCAGGGTTCTTAGTTATACCGACAGCGATACAAACTGTAACGGTAGCAAGTCCATTCACATTTGGTGATACAATAACATTAACAATCTCTTAATAAAAATATAAAAATAAAAAATGGGAGTAATATTTGAAAACGGATTTTTTACACAACCAAATGACCAGTCATTTACATTTACATTAACGTCAGATTCTTTTGACCAAAATGGTTATTACGGTTCTGTTTGTGACACACCACAGGGTGAGTTAATTAATTTTACTGGTATTACAATTACTGACCATGGAGATTCTTATTGCGGTATCAACGCAGAATTAAGTGGTAGTAGCCTCACTGAAATCATAAACCTATGGACATCAGCGGGAATTACTGGAACTAGTCAGGGTTACATGTTTAACGTTACATGGGGACCTGGTAGTACAATACAAAACGGTGTTGTAAAAGTTGGATTTTATGTAGGTAATGATAATAATAATATAAGAATTTGTCCAATTGATGAATCTGATGTTGATTATTTAACTAATGGAGGTGCGGGTAGTACATCGTCGATAAATGGAACATTTAATTTTCCTGCAACATTCACATTAATAACTCCACAAATTAATAAGGGTGGTTGGTGTTAATATAATTTATGATATTTCATAGACAAGCACATACAAGAGGTAATCCGACAGCAGATTGGATTACCTCTTTTCGTACATTCTATTTCCCACCTTACTTAGATAAGACTTACACAAATTTCAGCGATTTAGAAACTATCAATGACGATAGAACACAACCAGGTGGTCATGTTCCTGAACACTTACATAAGAACATGGAAATCTTTGGTTATGTGGTTGAAGGATTGTGTCGTCACACCGATAGTCATGGTAATGTTGTCGATGTTCCCGCAGGTTCGGTACAAAGAATGAGTGCTGGTAGTGGTATTAGACACACAGAAGGAAATGCGTCAGATAAACCAAATCGTTACTTACAACTTTGGATTAGACCAAACGTTTTTAATACTGAACCAAGACATGATTGGTATCAATTTACAAGAGAAGATAAATTAAATAAATTCTGTAACATTACAGAGAAACTACCAATCAAACAAGACGCAAGATTACTTGCCGGAATTTTTACACAAGATTTTACATTCGATTTAAATCCAAATAGAAATTACTATCTATATGTGGTTTCAGGAACTTCAACAACCAACGATATTCCCTTGATTGAGGGAGATGGTTTAAGTTTTACACAAGAAGAAAAAATTAGTATCACTACTAATAATGAAACAGAAATCATTCTGTTTGATTTGGTTTAGAAAAAACCTCAATTAACCATTTATTTAATCCGAAATTCTGAGTATTTATAGAAAGACTTAAATAAGTCTTATTAACCGTGGTATATACCACAATCGATTGAGGGAACCATATATATGGCACAAATAGTTAAACTGCGTAGGAGCGCTGTATCCGGTCAAAAACCAACAAACAGCAATTTACAGTTAGGGGAATTGGCATTGAATACTACCGATGGTAAAGTATTCATGGCTGTGTCAGGTTCAGGTGGACCCTCAGTACAAGAGTTATTAGTTACAAACACGGTTAATACAGGTTCTATCCATCTTACGGATAATATAACCGCTTCATTTTTTACAGGTTCTTTTAATGGTGATGGTACAGGTTTATATAATGTACCGGCAAGTGGTGTCACAGGACTAAGTTTATATCAAATTATAAGTGGTTCTGTATCGGCATCAATAGCACCTGATTTAGGTTTTCAAATTAATACTGATACTGCGATAACAGGTACATTATCTGTTAGTGGTGAATTATTTGCTACATCATCACATGCTATTAGTGCTTCATATGCCGCGAACGCTGTTATCGTTTCAGGACAAACTAGAACACATGTTGTTAATGCTCCACAAGCAACGTGGACATTTAATCACAACTTAGGTTACAAATATCCGGCGATTAATGTTTTTGACATTAATGATAATGTTATAGTTCCACAAGAAATTAATGTTGTTGATAGTAACACATTGGTTGTTTATTTCAGTTCACCCCAAAGAGGTACAGTAATAGCGACTGTCGGTGGTAATGGTTCTTCAGGTACATCTGGTACTTCAGGAACAAGTGGCACATCAGGTAGTTCGGGAACTTCAGGAACAAGTGGAACTTCAGGTTCTAGTGGTTCTTCTGGTTCTAGTGGAACTTCAGGTACATCTGGAAGTAGTGGGTCAAGTGGAAGTAGTGGCACTAGTGGAACATCTGGTAGTTCAGGTTCTTCAGGAACAGGTGGTACGTCAGGAAGTAGTGGTAGTAGTGGAACTTCAGGTTCTAGTGGTACTGCGGGAACGTCTGGCACATCTGGAACGAGTGGAAGTAGTGGCACATCAGGTTCATCTGGGTCTAGTGGTACAAGTGGAACGTCGGGTACTTCAGGAACAAGTGGAAGTAGCGGTAGTAGTGGTACATCAGGTTCTAGTGGCACGTCAGGTACTTCAGGTAGTTCAGGGACATCAGGAACGAGCGGTAGTAGTGGAACAAGTGGAACGAGTGGATCATCAGGAACTGCCGGAACATCAGGAACATCAATTTCTTTAGACGGTATAGTTAATACTGTTTTAAAATTTGAATCAACAACAGGAGCCACAAATTCAACAATTGTTGATGATGGTTCCTTAGTTACAATTAATAATGAAACAACAATTTCAGGTTCATTAAATTTAACTGGTGATGTAAACATCGTTGATGGTACAATAAAAAATCAAACATCGAATATAGTTTCGGGAACAACAACAGTTTTAGCAACTAATACTGGTTCATATACATCTGCGTTTTTTAATTACACAATATTTGACGAAGAAAACGCAAGAGCGGGAATCATTGCTTGTGTGTGGAATGGTATGTTTATAAACTTTAATGAAACAACAACAACCGACATTGGTGATACAACTGATGCGGTTTTTAACATTACATTATCCAATGAAGGACACATCGAATTGAAAGTAGATGCTACAGCAAATTGGACATTTAAAACAATGGCAACATTTTTATAAATAAATGAAAAAACTAATCAATTATCAAATATTTATAAAAGACTTGTTATAGTAAAAAAAATAAAAAAAGAAAATGGCTAATCAATTCATAGTAAAAAACGGTCTCATTGTTGACCAAGGTGGTGCCTTAATCACGGGATCATCCCAGATTTCAGGATCACTCAGTATAACTGGTTCATTAAACGTATCAGGTAGTCAAACTATTTCTGGCGACTTAAAGGTTGACGGTAATTTAGTTGCTCAACAATATATCGTTTCTTCATCTGTAAGTTATATTACAGAGTCGTTTTCTTCGGGTTCACACAAATTCGGTGATAGTTTAGATGATAAACATTCAGTAACAGGTTCGTTAGATATTAGTGGTTCGTTATTAATTAACGGTACAGAATATACAGCAGCAACTTCAGGTACATCAGGTACTTCAGGTAGCTCAGGAACAAGTGGAACATCTGGTTCAAGTGGTTCGAGCGGTAGTAGCGGTTCTTCAGGTACATCAGGAAGTAGCGGTACAAGTGGTTCTAGTGGTTCTTCAGGAACAAGTGGAACTTCAGGTACTTCAGGTTCTAGTGGTACAAGTGGAAGTAGCGGTACTGCTGGTACATCAGGAACGGCTGGTACAAGTGGAAGTTCGGGTTCATCAGGTAGTTCAGGTTCGTCAGGTTCAAGCGGTTCATCAGGAACATCGGGAACTTCGGGAACAGCTGGTACTTCGGGTAGTTCAGGTTCATCTGGCACATCAGGTAGTAGTGGTACTGCGGGAACAAGTGGAACAAGTGGTAGCTCAGGAACATCAGGTTCAAGTGGTACTAGTGGTTCATCAGGTTCTAGTGGAACTTCAGGAAGTAGTGGAACAAGTGGTAGTTCAGGAACTAGCGGTACTTCAGGTACATCAGGTTCAAGCGGAACATCTGGTTCTTCTGGTACTTCAGGGACAAGTGGATCTAGTGGTTCTTCAGGAAGTAGTGGAACAAGTGGTAGT
>JACCDI011194437.1_pt1 | contig 12857 bp, 12 predicted proteins | sample 7442791 | NCBI WGS metagenome assembly JACCDI01 (sample SAMN15323434, study PRJNA562643) | freshwater metagenome | isolation source: river surface water | place: USA:Blue River Watershed | collected 2017-08-15
CACTCAGATTTCCTTAGATTTTCGAAATCATCAGTCATCAAACTGATTCAACAATTTTGTAATACTACCTCCATTTTCGAATGATCTAGACAAAAACACCTCAAAAAACATACTTTTTGACATACAGATACTTTTGCTTATTATTTCTGAATTTTGAGAAATAAAAATTTACGCAGACTCACTTGCCAAGAAACACATTTCTACTGAATATGGGCAGGGTGGAAAGTATTCACCTCTCACTGCACCACAGCACAATTGGAATCTACCATAATTGGAATCAAGCCAAAGACTACATCAGCATGTAAATCACATGGCACACTGAAACCCAAATATTTGTGACAGTGTTGCTATTTTGATGAGGAATGACCAGAAGGATCAGTAAATGAAGATGGGTTTCCTTTCCATCATTCAAGAGGTTATGGTACTCTTGATATCCCAACCTCAAAATAGAGCTCTGGGGAAAACACTTGTGACAAGAGCTTTGAATGATTGATGTCATGTGAGGAAGCACAAGGAGAAGAGTGGAAATTTTATAATGGGATGATGATACTGACAATATGGGAAAGAGATCCATTATTTGACATGTTTTGAAGGGATAGCAAGCACTAATGCCAATTGCCACATCAAGCAATGTCAATCTTATTTGGAAAATCTATAGACAGTTTGTCAACAAGTTGTAATGTTGCCTGTTGTCATACACTTCCAAAAAAGACTGGTATTTTGACAACACCAAGCTTGTTTTCTTTTGAGTCACAAGTCCAAGGCTTATTGTAATCAAACAATGTGGTGAATGAAGGTTGATCCATGCATAGGAAAATCGTCCAAAAATATTTTGGAAGCATCAACATGTCAAAATTAATTGCTATGAGAGAAAGGGATATGCAAACAAGTAAATTTGCAATTTCAAAAATATCATCAATTCCTCATCAATAATTTCTGATACCAAAAATATGCAATGTGAGCAAATCAAAATGCCTCACATGGGATCTCGATGTCCCTCCTCCCTTGTTTCATTTTTCATTTTCAATGTTTCATTTTATCAAAAAAACCTGCACAACTCCCACTTCAAACTGGTAAATAGAAATTCATCAGACTTCTGAATGGTGCTTTTGTGGAGGGTGGAAAATAAGATCACAACATCTACTTCTTCTCATCGGAAGGGCACTTGGCCAATAGTCAGCCCCAGCAAACAATGCAACAATCCTCACCAAAGGATATGATCATTCTCTCTCCACCCAAATCAAATTAACTACTATTAACTACTATTAACTATATCATCACAAAAACCTGATACCAAAGACTTGCCTCCTTCAATCTTTGTTTGGGAACATCAAAATATGAAATAGATTCCTGGACTGAGAGGTCCTCCGTTGGATATGAAATTTTTGTATTGCAGAAAAATTTTCTGCTCACCCCACATGTATTTTGCAGCATATCTACAGATTTCTCATTCCTTGGTACAACATCTAAGGGTAATATCCACCCTGCATATTGCAAACATATTTGGAGCAGTAAAATGACTCAAAAGGGAGAATGGGATCAAAAAGCATACTAAAGGTGAGGATCATATGTGTGTATCCAAAACACAGTATAAGGCTGGTCATTCTCTTCAGACTCAAAGAAAATTCCTGACAAATGAGTATTCATGTTGGAATGGACCAATTTTTCGACTCTGACATCAGACATTCAAACAGTTCCATCTTGAAAATGACCATTGCTAATTTTTCTCTGTGAAATCTCACCATATAGGGTAGTAGAATCAACCCTGTTTCATGCAACTTCTTGAGGATATGTTGGGAGTGATTTCGAAATTCCCAGAAAACAGTTGGTGGTATACATTCTCATTTTTCCAGACTCAAACTGGTAGGCACAACTTATTTGATGCGTATTAACTGAGTAGTAGTGGCAGAACCAATGCACATGAACATTAAATCCATCTTGCAGAGCTCCTTGAAGACAGCCACAAGTGCTTCACATGATTATTGTGTTATCAGAAAACCACTATTAGGTTGGTAGAGGATTGTGTTGATGACAAAGATAGTCTGCAATTTGGCAAAAGGATTGCCTTTGACTTGTAATGCAGCAAACATTGAAGAGACTCCTGGTGGGAAGGGCAATGGCCTTTTTGGTATGTGTAAGGATGAAGGGGTTTGTGAATTCTTTCAGTGGCTAGCTGCTTTTCCCTTTTGAGTGACATAAATTTTAGAGAAGCGAGAAGCCGCACTGTTAGACATTTTATCAAAGAAAAAACAGGGAGGGGCACATGAAACAGAAGCAGATGCAGCATCAGCATGGGGTCCATGGATCAAATTCTTGTGGAAGTTGTGGCAGAGTTGTTTCCATCTTTTGGGTGTCCTATGCTTCCTGGAATAATTAATTATGGGTGCCACATGATATGAGAAGAATTCATACCAGTAGCTCTGTACCCATCATCATTGAGAAAAATGAAAATACAACAACAGTGAGGTGAAAAAAGGATGATGATGGTTGAAATGGAGGGTCTTGTCACTTGCAAGGATGAGGTGAAGGTTGTGTTGTATGACTGCTGTCATTTTTGCATCATCTTGGGTGCCTCTGAAGTAAAGCAATGACTGCATTGTAAGCAGGATCACCCTAAGTGTTATACTCCATCATTATTGCTTACATGGCAAGGAGAATTACAAGAGAAAAATAGGATGCTGGTGGTGGCAAGGAAGAGGTGCCATGGTTTGTCAATCATTGGTAAGGCTTTAGGAGGGTAACAGGCAGCACATGGCATCTGTGCAAATCTCTGATTGATTGCATTATGATTAATCCAGAATTTTATAACACACATTCTTTTACCATTGAGGAATTTAAAAACTACTTTTGGCTGCACCACTTTAATCTCAACTGGGGACCAAATTTATTGAACCATGCTTAGACAATACTTCCTATGCACACTAGTAGGAACATGCCCGTCTGATTTTCTTGAGATCATATGTTGGATTTAATTTTCATTACATATGTACAAATGCATAAGGAATGTATTTAACAAATTAGTAAATGTTAATATCAATGTGGAATGACTTAAAATTGTTCTCTAAAAGCATATTTTTGAGGTAAAAATGAGGTTGTATGATAATGAGTTTGACTTTAACTTTCCTTCTTATGAGCCAATGCGAAAAAATAAATCCTAAAAGATGCAAACTGATGTAAAAGGTAACTCTATTCAACATACAATACAGTATATCTGTCCAGAGGAAAATATCTTCAACTTCCTTGATATATCTTGTTGGCTTGCTGAAATGTCTAAATGTACCCCTTCATTTTGTTTTCTGAAATATGCTATGTACTGGGTCTGTGGGATATCTTTGTATCAACAAGTTAAAAATGAGGGCATTGATCCACATTGGTTTGAAATTATGATGAGGGTAGTATTGCTATCCCCATGGGTTATTTTACTACTTTTTGGTTGCTAAAAGAGATTCTTGTTGCCAAGAGTGATCAAGTTCTTTGTGCAGTTTGGGCTTAGGCTAATACATATGGATATCAGCAAAGATGGTAGGCAATTTTTATATTATCATACAAGAAAAGTACTTAAGTATAATTGAATGAATTCCTATTTCACTTTTATCTATGTCAGTACTTATAAAGATTTTTACAAAGATGAACAACCTTTGTCAAAACAAAAGCAACTGCATTGTATCAGCAAGCAGTCAAAGGTTGTTTTTAACAATAACCCTTTCAAACAAACATGTACATTTTGCCCCCAAACCCATCTTCTTGAGAACAATTTTTTTGAAAACTGTCTAATAGGTGATAACTCATCCTCTAAAGGACAAGTTTTTCAAAACCATCAAATCCATCATTTTATATCTGATGACATCTGATTCATGTGTTTGACACTAAAACAGGTGTTATAAAAATTCTTTTTATGGGAAATAAATCTGATACTATAATAATTCCTGAATATGGGAACTCCAAAAAAATATTAAGACAAACAAACAAACTCTTCATATCACCAATATTCACAAGAATAAAAATAGAATGCATCTTTTGTAAACAGACCATTGTCATGTAAATAAGCACTATTGCTTCTTGCAAGGTATTCAAATGAATATTTCCAGATTGCTTCTAATGTCTCCTAACAATGTTTGTTTTGAGTTATACACAAAATGCACATAGAAGTTTCATGGAACACAGCTTGACCATGGCAATCAAATACCCATTCCGCTTTGCATTACGAAGCTAATTCAATCTCTTAGCCACAATGTAAACGGTTAGTATGTTGGTTTTGTTATGTAGATGGGAAGATGATTAACCAACTTGATATGTGTCACCTATTAGAAGAGGATATCAAAGTTATTTTGAAAGATGAAATAACAGTCAACTTCAGTAAAAAATTCCCAAATCCATAAGCATGAGAAATTTCAAACTTTGAAAAAGTGAAAAGTGAAGATATTATAATACTTAGATACTTGTTTCGCCAAATTGGAAGTATCCATCAATACCATTTGCTACTGTTACAACAACATCCATGATCAGCATTGGGTACATACTGACAAACCAACATACCCAAAACAGACCAAAGCAATGAAATGTTGAAATTCAGGCAACAAATGAAAAAGTGGAAAACATTCAACCAAAAGTTAAAAAACTACAATAATAATCTAAAATCTGGACTCTGGAGGCTTGAAAATAATTCGTTCACTGTTGTTTGGCACCCTTGTGTGGGTATAAATACTATAATCAGGATGATTGCATTGCTTGTTAAAATGCTTCAACCTTAAATGTGTGTCTTGTTTTGATAAAATAATACTTCTTCAAATTCTTGTTTCTAAACCAGGTACCACATATCAACTTCTTTGCCCAAGATAATGATCTATTGCAACAGGAAAGTGACCATCACTACAAGGCTCTTTATTGTTGGATTCAATGTCTTTTTCCAGAGGATCAGCCCAATTCAAGAATAACTCATCAGCACAAAATCTCCAATCTTGGTTGTTCACCATTTCTTTCATAATTCCAGCAATGTCAGCAGACATATTCCAAGCTAACTTTCATGTACAAGCATGAAGTTAAGTATCCTGAGAAATCCTTTATTGCACATTTATTGAAGTCTCCCTTGGTTGAGAATGCACCTCTAATCTTTTTATCAAAATCAGCAAAATCTATGTGACCCATGAATTGGCTATATACCTGAAGTGCCTTTGGGTAAGAGAATTGAACATTTTTCTGCCAAATTGAGGGGTGGTGATTCCATTTCTCATAACCAGTAAATATGAAAGAGACTACCCTGTTGTCCTTCTATTGACCAAATGAAATTCCATTGATGGAATCAAAATAAACTTTCAATGTGCCCCTTTTTGATGATTAAGAAAGATTCCTTGTCTATTGATCCCATCCCTTTCTATTGGTATGAATTGTTCCACATGCAAGGATCTTGTACTACATCTTCAATATTATAAAAAGCTTGGGATCAAAATAACAACTATCCATTTAGATTTCTCTGAATATCTTTAGATCTCTATACAATTCTGTAAATAAAATTGCATTTGCAACTGATTTTTTGTTGTTGACAGATTCCAAAGGTCAGGAGAAGTTGAATTGATGTTTCATTTTTACCCTGGTACACATCAATGTGATAAATAAAATTATGACCACCAGCTGCATTTGCAAGAAAATCAATTCTATATGTATCCAGTTTGCTGCTGTTGCATTGCCATATAATGGATTGTATCTGGATCTACTAGGAACAATGCCTTTGCAAAAGACATTTTACTATCAGGATGATTATTCTGCTTGCTGCCTTGTTGAGATGTTACATTTCCCTTTGTAGCTGATGACACTTATCTCTTTCTTTATTTACCCCACTTTTGGGATTAAATGCAGCACTAATCTGGACAAATCTCAAAAAAGACATGTAATCTTTAGTCCAAGATGGATAATCTTTGATATCGAATTGGTATGTGGGAGACAATATAGCATGAGTGGGAGGATACCAAAGTGATTGGCATTCATCTATATTGGATGATATTAGGGAAAATTTTAGAATAATGTCAAGACAGTGATAAATTTTGGCAACAAAAATGTTGCATCATTTGTAGCCACAAAACGTTCTGTCAATGTCTAAGTGTGTGTGCATTTGTATTTGTTAGAACAAAATGTTAGATGCAAAACCAATGCTCTGTTTTGATCATCTGCCACTGTGCATGTTGCAAGTGGATCTATGAATCTATTTAAAGCATTGTCTTTAATTGCTGGACCACATATGTTGTCAATGCCATGGTTGCATTTATTGCTGGATTCAGCACCGTAATTGTATGTCAAAGGCTTTGATAAATTCAATTTGGATAGCAACACTATGGAATCCATCTTTTGTCAAAAGCAGAATTGCCTTGTAAACATGCACTATTATTTCTTGAATGAGATTCAAACCAAGAAATCCAAGTCTTCTAACACAGATTCTTGGAAGATACAATTTAAGATGTATACAACATATACCAAACAAGTATATGGAACCCAGCTTGGTAACATTATATTATTCCACTTCTACTCTGTTATACGATCACTCTCCCCTGACAAAAATGGAAGTTGGAAGGATGACTAATCAACTCAATGCATGCTAACTAGAAGAAGATGAAGTGTTCCAAATTCATGTCAAAATAGATGACAACAAGACTGAAGAATTCATTCATCAATCTCCAAATCCAACAACATGGGAAACATCTAACTCAGGGAAGGTGAAAAAATGAGACAACCTGATAAATTTCTCAATGATCTCAAAGCATTTATTGAGTCTATGCAATACTCTTACAATAATATGCACAAGCTACATTGGGTACATGCAAACAAAATGAAATACAACAAGTCAAAGGTGTGTGAAGAAAGTGGAAACACTGATAGCAACAAATAATTGTTATGATTCTGGGTAAACAAACAAGGTACCCAATGTCAATGACAACACATCTCACAATACCAGGTGTATTTACTGATTTGATATTGTCCTAATATATTTTGTATTTGTGTGTAGTAAACATGAATGACATATATAAAGTGTTGAAGCAGTCTCATGGTAGTCCATGTTAGTGATTATTGCTTGTACTAGCATTTAGATGACAAATAAATCTATATACTATACCCTGTCAACAATAATGCTGAGTTCTGTGTGTACAAATGATACTGCAAAAGGTTGATTATCTCCCAAAGATTAGTTTGTTTTTATCATTGGGAAATTTCTGAAATAAATTTCAAATCCTCTGATATCATGTTCCTGTAACCATCAAATGGTGTTTAGAAACAGTGTTAAGTTACAAATGCAATATTAACAACCTCATTGTTCAAATAAGAAAAGTCAATTCTTTTGAATGGTCCATGTTCCATTAACAGAAGCATCAACCTTATTCTACCCTGTTCAGAAAAATATTTGCTATATCCTCCATGAAAGGGGAGCAGAATATTATTGCTTTACCACATGCAGAATCTATGAGGTAATAGTGGCATGTTTGACTCATATGATGCCAGGATAGAATATGAGGCTCCTCATTCTCTTCAGCATCAGTGACAATCAAATGTAATAAAAACCATGGAGAGTTCAAACTCATGAAATCCTCTCTCTCTGAATCCCTTACATCGGAAGTTCTGTAATCCTCATTTTCACTCTCTAAAGTACCAACAATATCAACATTGTTTTGATTTGTATTATTGCCATTGTTGATCATCTCCTTATTTATCTTGAATCAAATAGTACAATAAACCAACATAACCATGTGTCATGGTGGATTATTTGCCTCTGCAATGAAATTATTTTTGTTTACAAATGCCATTATTGATTCAATCAGATCATAGTCTTCCAGCTATGTCCTATCTAAATATGTCATTCTCATCTTGCATCTATTAGCAAATGGTGCCTGTATGCAATTATTTACAGACACAGCCATACACTCTGCAAATCAAATTCATATGCACTAAAATCATCCACAATACCTTCTGGTATTACACAAAATTGTTGATCCCCTCTGCATCTTGCCATGTTTGAAGATAGATTGGAGATGTCAATCAATGAAGTCGTAAAATATACAGGAATAAAAAAGTGGTATCAAATAATTTCTACAAAAGCACTGTATGTTAGTATTATATTAGGATAACTACAGCTGAAACACAGTAATACAAAACTGTTAGTAACAAATGAATGGTAAGAATAAATGTATAATAGCTGACAATGATGTTACCAAAATAATTTGTAATCAATCAATAACAATGTGATCTATCTTCAGATAGATAAATCAATGCATCCAAAATTATCATTGAATGCTTCATGGTATCATGTTATGAAAATTTCCAAAAATACACAGGATCCATACTAACATCATATGTAAAAACAGTGAAATAAATTAAATTCATTTATTTCTCTAACGCATGCAAAAAGAAAAATAACCAAAAATGATATCCACATTTCATGCGACCATTAAATTGATACTAAACTCTTTAACATGATTCCAAAAAATCATTACATTCTGTATATGGTCCATTGTATTCATTATCATCATCCTTGAAGGTAGTGGGCATAAATGTAGAATATTCTTCTACAGCGGCCACATTTCTATCACAAAATGGGCGATACTAGAGTGGTGGTGCATATTTTTTTCTTCAAATCATGTCTGTAAAAGAGAATGATAATGTGATTATTGAATATGGACATAAATCAAAATCAGTACATCAAACACTAAGAAACTACTCAATATAATACTTGGAACAACAAACTTGTTTGAGAAATAGTGAATGGAGTAGATTGCATTCAATTGTCAATCATGCAATAATCTGTAGACTGTGCCACAGAGTGTAGTTATATCACCATGGCTAGAGGACAATGGAAAATGCATGTATGTAGATATACCAAACGGTATGGGTCTGCATGTGACTTAGTAATATGTCAGGTTTGTTATAACAAAAACAAAAGCACCCAATCAAGGCAAAATAATACTGTGAAAGCTTTAAAACAATATACCCATTATTGAACAAGCATACAGGTGAATCAAGGTGTGTAGAAAATTGGGTAGAGTATCACAAATTGCAATATCTCAGAATGTTCAATTCCTTCCCATATTTGGATTCCATCCTGGCAAAATAAAACATGAAAGAATTGCAAAACCAGGTATAGGAAGTAAACAACAAAATTCATTTCATTAGTGATTGTTGCAAAAGTTGTCTTACGAATTTGAGGCTCAAGGGGTGAAATAATGAAATTGGTAAAAATATCATTTTTCTAGGTGCAAATGTGATTTTTTTGATTTAAATGACATGGCATTAGAAACATTTTGATGTATGAGCCAGTGCAATATATATTAATTAAATGGACAACTAAAACTTTTTTATGCAAAAAATAATTTCAACTGGTATTTTAATGGTATGTATAATTTCAGTATACATACGCTGACTTAAACAGTAAAAAAGTCTAATGTATTTTCGAAATGACTTGAATTGTTTTATCGATTTTTTGAAAAATTAAAAAATGGTGTACATCTGGTGTATGAAATTTGACTGGTGTGTGATCTGTTATAAAAGGCTTTTTTGTTGTAGAGATGGTATGTATATATACTATAAGCTATGGAGCAATCCATAAATGTAGATGTATACAATAAGAAATGACTCTTTTTACTGGTATACAGCGGATATAAGGCTTTACTCTATACACATAACAAACTTTTTTGCTGCATTGTCCATTTTTTGTCAACCTAGGGACTGCTTTCTTGCTCAAATTAGCTTTTTTTGCCTTTTCAAGAGGGCAATCTTCACAGGGATTAAACTTTCCCTTCAATATAGGTTGAAATTAAGGTAAGTAAGTAGACAGATATGGCCTTGGCCCATGACAATCACTATAAAGAGTGATTTGCCCGTATTCTATAAAAATTATGAGCTACCTAGGTGACATGTAAGAGCAGCATTCTCATCTTGTTTGTGATGTCTTGGATACTAAATTTGTCCTGTTCGTTGTTCTCACGTGTGTGTGATCGACACTCCAACTAATTTATACATTATCATCTGTCATCACCAATCATCACTTACCATCTGTTTGTCTCCACCATCTGTCCTCAACTCACTGCTACTCCATCCATTCCACAGTATTTTACCTAAATAAAATACCTTTTGATGAGCTGTTGCATGTGTGATTGCCTCTGATGGATGAAAAGATTTGTGATATTCTTTGACATCTCTTGTTTCTCCCTTTGTAGTCATAGAACCCTTGTCATGAAGCAATTCAGTGGTCTTCCTTGTATGATTTCTGTTTTTATGCCCACTTCTGTCATCATTACAGAGACCACATTTGAAGTAGCATATTCAATTGATTTTGCTTCACTTGGAAACAAATCCACTCCAAACACCCAGCCATCATGAGTCTTTATTTGTCTATCAAACACAGCGTTCATACCATCTTGATTGATAACAATATTGCTTTGATCATCACTGCTAAGAACACCTCACTTTGACAGAACTAATGTCATGGAAAACAGATTTATTTTGGTTTGCTTGCTGTACTTGACTGATTCCAATGTGTAGCAAGTTTTTCTCCCATCCACTTGTTTGATGACTAAATCCTTCTTGCTCTTGATTATTGCCTTCATCAAACCATACAATCCTTGTCAAAGTTCTAATCTGCGTCATCACTGGTAGTTCAAGCCTCTATCTCTTGAACAACTTGTGTGGTTGCAACAAATTTACCTACTTCTAGTCTCCCAATATCACCAGGTTTGTAACTGTAGAATCATGTCTTTGCTATTGGATAGCACTCTATCCCCATAAATCGTTGTAGCTGTTGCATTGAATATTCTGGTGTTCATCTCGCAGTGAGCAACATCCTTGCACATGCTGTTTTCTCACCTGACAGAGTTGGTGTATGATGTTCACCCTCCACCCCAAATCTTCTTTCCACTCCCTCTCACTGAAAGGAGAACTGTCATGTCTGATGCAATTCTGTCTGACATGACAATTGTCATTGTCATCTTGATGACAAAGGAATCATTTTTTTACAAGACTTACACGAATTATAATATAAAAGCATAATTTGAAGATACTTCCCCAACACATGCATCCATATTTGATGTTTGTAATGTCATCCCTTCTAAGTATGTCTTTAGTTGTTTACTGGGAGACTTGTTTCTCATGATAGATTATTAGTTTAGCAAACACAAAATGCTTGCTTTTGTGAAGAATGTTTGAATAATAAAAGTGATTGAAACAAAATATATTTTACTATAGCAGTTGGTGTTTGTTTGATTGTGTACATTTAATTGCAATATCAGCAAAGATTCCAACAGATTTGTTCTGATTTCAAACAACATACACATGAAATATACATGGTTACATATAGCACGCATACAACATGAAAGATGTACTTTTATCAATTATACAATTATTCAATAGTAAATAGTAATTGGTAAATTTAGTAGGATATACATGGAAAAATCTTAATATGGTATAAAAAAACATCACAATATATGCAACATATTTGTTTGTAAGCATTCATTCATCACAAACATGGATGTATTTTCTCATTGATATCACAATTAAACTAAATTTCAAACCATTTCCCAATTTAGGACGTTTTGATGATTAAAAGTCTTTTCCTCTTAGAGCATTGATAATTGTAGGAAGCCCTGTTCAATTTTCTCATTTTTGAGACAATGCCAAGAAAATTAATTTTCTTGATAGTTTCATTTTGAAATGAAATGCAGTTGCCAATATCGATGTTTTATATTTCAATGGAATCATCAACATTTAGACTTACACGTTTTGATTGAAAGAAAATTTCCTGCATCAATCAACTTTATTCATAAACAAACAAGGAAATAAAATGTTCCCAATCATCATTTGTATTGCAATCACTGATGTGGATAGAATCACAACAAATGATATTACCATGTGACCAGAAATGGAAATAAAAAATGATTACAAACCATAACATTGATTTTATTGCAAATCATTATGTATTTCTATTGGTAATAGATAAAAGTAATATTTGTTTTGATGTATATTACAATGACACACAAAATTCATTGATAATGTACATGAACTTTTTCCTATTGTGACTCTAAGAATCGCAATTATCTTGTTAAAAAATTGCATGTACATTTTCTGAATCACATTTAATATTGGATGTGATGTTTTGGTTGTGTTCATCTGTCATAATTGTTGAACTGGGGAATGACTGTTTTAATTGTATATGTTCTTGGGAAATAATGTGAACAATCCATGAAATCAATTGTCATGTGCCATTTCAAAACAAGACATTCCAGAAAATTGTGGCAATTGGAATAGATGTGGTTTGTTTTGCCTTTTGATATGTTCAAATGTACATGTATTTCACAATCATCATGATTGCATCTTACCATTTAACTTGTTAATCTGTCACACCAAGTCTTTTTCAAATGCTACTTTTCAAACCACACAAAACACCTTGTTCCTTGTTTCCAATTAGTAAATGTTTGATCTACAACCTCATTGTGAATTGCCCCAACAGGCTATTAAAACCAGGCATTTGCCTATTGGATCTAGCTAATTCAACATTAACTCTGTAATGCAAACTCTCCAATTAGAATTGTCTACCTTTAACCACATAATACCATTAATTTCAGAAGACATATTCTGTGCAATTCATCCTTTGACTCACACTAAATCCAATATCCCAAGGAAACCTTTTTTATGCCATTTTTGATATGACTTTTAGGGGGAAACCACCTCCAATTTTTGTCATAACCAACCAGATCCACATAACTCATGTATTTATTATCACAATCAGTGTTTTAGTACATGGGAATAATATATTCACTTCCACACTGTCAAGTAGTTGATTGCCTATTTATGACATTTTAGATATGAATGATACAACCTTGTTGTCA
>JACCDI010013749.1_pt1 | contig 12855 bp, 7 predicted proteins | sample 7442791 | NCBI WGS metagenome assembly JACCDI01 (sample SAMN15323434, study PRJNA562643) | freshwater metagenome | isolation source: river surface water | place: USA:Blue River Watershed | collected 2017-08-15
CAGGATAATTTCTTGCAACAGCACGATCCACAATAATTGGAATGGTTGGATCAGATGCCCTATAATTATATGCATTATTAATAAATGCATTCTTATAAGTATCTAAGGTATCTACTTTAAGGTTTGCGAATAAATATGGATCGATTTTGTCCCTTGTTGGCGTCCATTTAATTTTTACTTTGTAACCATTATTAGAAACTTTGATATCTGACGCATTTACAGCAGCTGGTGCAGTAGGTTTGAATTCTTCTGTTCCTGCAGTTTGTAACCAAGATTTAACTACGTAGTTATTACTATTCCAGTTTACATTCCCATCCGCCTCAGGTTGATTCTCCATCCATAATAAATCTTTGAAACCATCATTATTTAAATCCATTAATCTCAGATTAAATAAAGACCAGGTTGTATTAGCATTAAATGGAATTGCACCAATTGATTTTTTCACAAATCCATTCAAATGATTATTGATATAAGCGTAAATCGAATTGGAATTGTCTACAGTGATGATATCTTGGAAACCATCGTTATTAACATCACCAATGGTCACTTTACCATCGTTCACAGAACCAGTAAATTGCATATTTCCGTTGGCTGCACTGTATGTTGCATCTAAGTCATACAATCTATAGCTTCCCCCATTTACTCTTGTGAAAATTTGAACCTTTCTATTACTATTAAAATCACCAATAAATAAATTAGCGCCCCAATCAACATTCAATCCTGTATTGTACATATAGAATTTACCATCTTTCTTATTTGAAACAAATACTACTAAAGGATTACCATTTGTTTGACCTAAACCAATTGCTCCACCCCAGTTAGTCATACCAAAAATATCAGGAATACCATCATTGTTAACATCCACAAACTTCACTAATCTTAAAGCTGCATTTACATTTTGTAAAGAGGTATTGGTGAAATTAATTGAAGCATTTGGCTCCCACTTAACTTGATACATAGTTGCTACCAATTCTTCCTTACCATCAAAATTGCCATCCATGTATTCTGCAGCAGACTCAATGGATTGACTCACTGTAGTATTCCATTCATAATATTGGAAAGTTTTTTGATTCCACTTATAGGTATAGTTTGTTTGAACACCATAAGTGTTGTTCATATCCATAAAGTTCTTCGGAGCATTAGTGGTGTCTATATTGAATGTTAAACTATTATTATTAACCAAGTATGCTAACTGTGTATTATTTTGCTGATTGCCATTTTTTCTGAAAATGGTCACAAAATCTACATCGTCATCTCCATTGACATTTATTGGACTCAGGATTTGCATGTAATCAGCCTTACCCTTTGCCAAATTAGCTATCTTATTTAAACTAAATTTAATATTGGTACTGTTTGCAGAGACCTTTGCAATATTTAAAACACTCATAGAGTCCGATGCAACTCCACCTCTTGTACTATCAATTGATTTAAATTCTTGAGAATATAAAATCAATTTAGGTAAGGTTGGTGTTCTATCGGCGCTAATGTTAATTAAATTCATAGCACTCGCCACATAATTCCCATTTCTACTTCCAGATCTAACTTTAAATGAAGCAGTATCTAAAGCAAAAGACAAAGCAGGTACAAATACTGTATCTAAAGAAGTTTTAATGTTACTCAAGCCAGTACTAACTGCAGCATTACCAGTCCCAACTGTAGCTTTTAACGCATAGAAATATTCTTTATCGGATGGTAATACATCTGAAATGGTATTTTTAGTAACATCTACTGTAATATTACTTATAGGAGCAATCGTATCTAATGAAGTTCTTACTGTATCTCTATACACTTGAACAGAAGAATACGCATTTGAAGTCACCGGATTTTCCCAGGTTAAAGTAATATTCTTAGCAGATTTTTGTAGTCTAGATATTTGTGGTGCAGCTAGACTATACTTGCTCTCAAATGCACCTAAATCAATTTTAGTGCCAGCTGGATTAGGTCTTGAATTATAATTATAATCATAAGCTAATGCATTTAATGTATCTGAAGAATTAGATCCAGTTAAAATTAAACGAGTAGCTCCTTTACCTAAAGCAGGTGAATTAGGTGATAAGCTATAATCAAATGCTGCACTATTTACAAATTGTGGATCTATTACTTGATTGCTTGCATTTTGAGCAACAAATTTTGCATTATCAACAATAGAGTTTTCTATTCTGAATAGTTTTTCATTGAAATTACTATTGTATCCGTTTTCAGTGATAATTGAATTGAAAATGACAACTCCTCTTTCAGCTCCACAGCAATTATTATTAAAGGATGAGTTGTTTACAAAAATACTGTTTGCAAATTTTGGCTCTTTTGTTTTAACATTATTTGTATCAACATATTGGATATTGAAAATACCGTTTTGTGTAGTATTATTAATAATCAAGCTATTGTTAAACAATGGCGCTGATTGATCAATATTAAATACGTATTGAGAACTGTTATTAGTAAAAGTACAAGACTCAAAAATAGGATTTGAATTGAAATTAATATTAATTGCAGCTGGAGGTGTATTACCCCAATTAGTAAATGTGCTTCCAGAGAAAACTAATCCAATAATCTTATTTTGAGGTTTTGAATATATTACTTGCCCCCATTGATTTTGATCTTGAATATTTAAAATTGGTTTCGAACTTGGACTTAATGGATTAATAATTGCCTTGCCTAAATTCTTCGCTTTTAAAACAACTGTCTTATTAAAAATCTGTAGATCTTCAACATAGGTTCCATTATTTAACAAAATGGTATCTCCTGCAACACTATTATCAATAGCATATTGAATAGATTTTAAAGGATACTTATTTGAACCATTGCCAGTAGATGCACCCACTGTATCAATAACCCAAACAGCGTTTGGAGTATTAAATGCCAATTTAGAAGCTACACTAGTTGTACCTACACTATCAGCTACTTTAATATAATAAAAATACTTAGTATTTGCAGTTAACCCTCTATCAATATACATGGTGGTATCTACACTACTTGCAATCTTGTCTAATGACAATGCGTCTGTACCACGATAAACATTGTATTTTCTTTTAGCAACCGTATCTGTCCACTTTAATAAAATACTTCTTGGACCAGCAAATGTAGATAATGTATCAACGGCAGTTGGAGGTGTGTTAGGTTGTGCAAATAACTCATTGGATAAAGCACTGTATGATTTAGTGGTGCTTCCTTTATATGCTCTGACTCTATAATAATACTTAGTCAAATTTGTTAAAGCAGTATCTGTAATGATTAAGCTATCTGCCTTGTTAATAATAAAGGTTGGTGAAGAAGCATTTGAAGCAATTGTAGAGGTTGATCTAAATATTTCATAACCATCAATAGAGCCATTCACTGGCTTTTTCCACTTCACAATGATGCTCTTGTTTCCACCATCCAAAGAAGTTAATACTGGAGGCACGAAACCATATGGCGACTCAACAGCACCTATATCCGAATTGGTTCCAGCTGGGCCTGGTCTTGGATTACCGTAAATATCAGTAGTAGAAACTGTATTCGCATTACCATTACCAAAACTATTAACACCACTATTGATTAAAATGGAAGATGGATCTAATGCAAAAGTTGTGGTATCGCTAAAAGTTAAGTTAGAGTCAATAACACTATTGTAAAATGCCCCGTTAAGATTTGATAAGGTGTTGTATCCTGAAGAATTTGCAGGATCTGAATTAAAGAAGTTGTTTCTAAAAATATGTGTTGCCCCATTTCCATTGGTATTGGCCCTAGATTCATATTTATTTTTATGGAAAATATTATTTGATAAAAATACAAATGCTGTTTGAGAACTATTTTCAAAGATAATAGGAGGAGCGTAGTTAGAATAGAAAGTGTTATTAGTAAAGAATAAACTATCATTACTAGTTACTCTTATCAAAGTATGTTGGTTCAAGTCACCAACAACAGATCCATTGTATGCAAAAATATTATCTCTTATAATATTGTTACCACTTAACCAACCTCTAAAAATACCATAGTTTATCCAAACATTATTATTGTTTGGTCTTGTTATATCTGTAAAGTTGTTTATGAATTTATTTTTTTCAATTAAAATATTACTATTAGTAATTTCAATGTTTCCGTAGTTATTATCGAAAGTAGAGTTTCTAATGACTGTACTATCAATTAATTTTAAATATCGGATATCAGAAGTTCCGTCTCTATTTGCGTTATAAGTATAGTCTTTTGGACCATTCTTAGTAAACAAACATCTCTCAATAGTTAAATACATTTGCCAATATCCATCTCCATTATAGATCATTTTATTTGATCCAGCAGCACCTGTAAAATGAAGGCCTAATAAAGTAGTTCTTGTGCCGTTGTTTAAACTATTTTTATAGCTAATTAAATTACCATTGATTCCAGCTGCGTTTAAAATGGTTTTTCTAATATCTGCTGTATCTCCAGATTCAATATATTTTGATGCAAATACTACTCCTGGATTGATAGATAACTTCTCATTATAAGTGCCTGCTAATGCAATAACGGTATCACCTTTTAATGATTGGTCCATTGCATATTGTATTGTTTTATAGGGCTGATCCAAAGATCCATCACCAGAATTGTCATTACCAGAAGGGCCAACATATAACTTAATTTTTGTTGTTGCTGCGCCTGTGGTAATGGTTTTATTTAAACTTGAATCTGAAACAACTCCATTAGCATCCCTATTGACTAAATAATATTTATATTTAGTTGCAGGTAATATTGTCTTGTCTAAATAGGTATTAGAAGTATCTTTTATTGAAGCAAATAAAGTTGGCGTATTATCACCTAATCCTTTATAAATATCAATATAGAAATTCTGTCTTGTTGCTGAATAAGTGCCGGTATAAATATTTGCCGACGTCCAAGTAATAGCAACAGAAGATCTTGTTGGATTTGTCAGGGTTAGCCCAGTTGTTACGCTAACCGTACTTGCAGAAGCAGTTGTTGTAACACTATCAACTACACTTGCCCCTGAATACAAATTAGTCGCGTCATTATAGGCCTTAATGGTATAATAATATTTAGTACCATTTGTTATTCCTGCAGTATCAATAAATAAGCCAGAGGCATTATATGCAATGGTATCTTTACGATTTGTTTGAGAATAAGTACCCGCAGAGGATAAAATAGTAGCGGTATCAGCTGCAGCTGTACTTCTATAAATTACAATTGAATCAACTTTAGGATTATTGAAAACTAGATAATTGATCTTATTTGCTTTTTTTCCACTTGAAATAGCTTTTTGAATGGAAGTAATAGTTGGTGTAGGCATTGCCAAAACAGATTCTACAGCCCCCATATCAACTATTGAGCCAGTTGGATTGGGTCTATTATCACCATTATAATCTTTATTGGGTGCTACACTTGCATTACCAGCACCTATTCCTGGGCTGGTTGTTAAAAAGCTAAAATCTTTATTTGCGGTATCTTTAAACTTTGCAAGACCAATTATGTGTGAAGCAGTATCATAAGTGAATGTAAAAGAATTGGAATAATTGGATTGAGTACCAGTTCTTCTCTCAAATTCTTTAGCCAATAAATTATTTTTTAAAATATACTCTGCTGGCTTTCCATTACTACCACCATCGCCCCAAGAAAATTCACTAGAAGTATTCAAAGAGGCTAATTCATAATTATTGTCAATAATATTATTATAAATTCTAGCTGTAAAATTATTTTGACCGAACTGACCCCACCAGTTCATAAAATAGAATGTCTTCGTATTATTCTTATAAAATATATTATTAATAACATCTAAACTATCAGAAGGTCTACCACCACCAGAAGCTATTATATTATCACCACCATTATTATAAAAAATACTATTGAATAATTTTCCTTTTGTATTGTCCACACTCCAGATAATACCACCTATATTTTTTTGTTGCCATGGTCCTCCTCTATTATCATTTTCTGTGTTGGATGACAATGCTTTATTATTATAGAATAAAGAAGATTCTATCTCCCATTTTGGAGATCCTGCCTGATCTGTACCAACTTGTTGGAAGCCAAAAATTGATACCCCGATATTGTTGAAAACAGTGACATTTCTAACTTTAGTACCTCTAAAAAAGAAAGGGATAGTACCCGTTGAACCAGAATTCTTAAATATACAATTATCTACTAATCCACCTTCTATATCTACAGCCCATTTGCTTGCACTATCAACAGTAAAACCAATAAACTTAAAATAAGTACTATCTCTGTTATCTCCATATGCAGCTACTAAGATATCATTTTGGGAGTTTTGAGTAATCCCAGCACCGCTAATAATAGTGTTTTGAATATGCGTCTTATCTCCATCTAATAAAAATGCAGAAGCTAAAACTAATTTTCTATTACCTGGACTTGCCCACTTTGAAAAAGATATTTTTTCTTTATAAGTACCATCTAATACAATCACTGTATCAGATTGACCCGCACCACTTACTGCGGCTTTGATAGACGCAAGTGTATCCAAGCTTGTACCTGTATAGCCGGATTTTACAATCCATCTTTTACTGGATTGAGCATTAGTAGTAGCTACAAATAATGTTGAAAACAAAAGAATTGAAACAACTCTTTTAAAGTTAAAACTGCGACTCATAATAACATGGTTTTAGTACATAAAACAACCATTGTTATCTGGGGGCAATAACAAGAAATATTTTAAATTTTAAGTTAATTCTATTATAAATATAAGATGGAATTGATATTCATTTTTTGAAATATTTAACTTTTTAAATATAAATTAATATTTACTTTGTAAGTAATTGATTTGCAATAAGTTAAATAAAAATCAATTTCGCTTCCTGTATTGTTTTTATTATTCCTTCTTTTAGTTTAATAGTGGGTTTCCAACCTAAATTATTTAACTTACTCGTATTCAATAATTTACGAGGAGTGCCATCTGGTTTTGTAGTGTCAAATTCAATTACACCGTTATAACCAACCTCATTAGAAATAATTTCAGCAAGCTCTTTTATTGAAACATCTTCGCCCCAACCAATATTCACTAGACCAGTTTCATTATAATTTTGTAATAAGAAATAACAAGCATCCGCTAAATCGTCTACATGCATGAATTCCCGGCGTGGTGTACCAGTACCCCAAATGACTACACTAGAGTCATTATTCTTTTTAGCCAATATAATACGACGAATTAAAGCAGGAAGTACGTGCGAGTTTTCTGGATGGTAATTATCGTTTGTGCCATACAAATTAGTAGGCATAGCTGATATAAAATTACATCCATATTGAGATCGGTAACTATCACACATTTCTATGCCTGCAATTTTTGCAATTGCATAGGGCTGATTGGTGTATTCTAAATAACTACTTAGTAAATATTCTTCTTTCAATGGTTGTGGTGCCATTTTTGGATAGATGCATGATGACCCAAGGAACAATAACTTTTTAACTCTATTCAAATATGAAGCATGAATTATATTGGCTTCCATCATTAAATTATCATAAATGAATTGTGCACGATAAGTATTGTTCGCAAGAATACCACCCACTTTAGCAGCAGCAAGAATTACATAATCAGGCTTTTCTGATGCAAAAAAATCATTTACATCTTGTTGATTTCTTAGATCTAATTCAGAAGAAGTTCTAGTAACTATATTATTATACCCCTCATATCTAAATTTACGTTCGAGTCCAGAACCAACCATCCCTCTGTGTCCTGCAATATATATTTTAGCAAATTTATCAATATGCATTATTCGCTTTCTTTAGGAGTTGTAAATCCATTCTGTTTTAATAACAATTCTTTCTTAAAAAGCTCAATATCTGAAGCAACCATTTCTTTAACCAATGAAGCTAAGTCATATTTTGGCTCCCATCCTAATTTTGCTTTTGCTTTAGATGCATCACCAATAAGTAAATCGACTTCTGTTGGACGATAATATTTGGAATCTACTTTCACTACAACCTGGCCTTCATTTACATTAAAGCTTCCAGTTTTCTTAATTACAATTCCTTCTTCTGCATGAGCTTTGCCTTTAAAGCTAAGCTCAATGCCTAATTCAGCAAAAGCCATTTTTACAAATTCACGAATGGTAGTAGTAATACCTGTAGCCAATACAAAATCTTCAGGCTTTTCTTGCTGAAGCATTAAATACATACCTTCAATATAATCTTTTGCATGACCCCAGTCTCTTTGTGCATTTAAATTACCAACATATAAGCAAGTATCTAAACCCAATGCAATACGAGCAGCGGAACGAGTTACTTTGCGTGTTAAAAATGTTTCACCTCGTAGTGGTGATTCGTGATTAAATAGTATACCATTACAAGCATACATATTATATGCTTCTCTATAGTTAACTGTAATCCAGTAGGCATATAATTTAGCAACACCATATGGTGATCGAGGATAAAATGGTGTTATTTCGGATTGTGGAACAGCTTGCACTAATCCATATAATTCAGAAGTGGATGCTTGGTAGAATCTTGTTTTTTGCGTTAAGCCTAATAAACGAATTGCTTCTAAAATTCTTAAAGTTCCAATACCATCTACATTGGCAGTATATTCAGGCTCCTCAAAACTAACTTGCACATGGCTCATTGCGCCAAGGTTGTAAATTTCATCGGGTTGCACTTCCTGAATAATTCTAATTAGGTTGGTACTATCCGATAAATCACCATAATGTAAATGAAGGTGTCTATCAGGAATATGTGGATCCTCGTAGATATGATCAATTCTTTGGGTATTAAATAAAGAGGATCTTCGTTTAATACCATGTACTTCATAACCTTTGTTGAGTAAAAATTCGGCTAAATAGGCGCCATCTTGGCCAGTGATACCTGTAATGAGGGCTTTTTTCATTATTTCAATTATAGGATACAAATTTAAGTACTTATTAAATAGAAAAAACCCGCTATGCAGGTTTAGATTAATTTATATATAGCAGGAAATTAACCTTTAAACTCTTCCATTGTCACGTGACCATCTGCACTAATTCCCTTTCTTCGTAAAACATTCAAAAAAGTCATCCGAAGTATTTTAAAATCTAAAATAAAAGACAGTTTTTCAACATACTCTACATCATACTTGAACTTTTGCTCCCAACTAATTTCATTACGGCCATTCACTTGAGCCCAACCTGTTATGCCAGGTTTAACCTCATGGCGACGCGATTGTTCTGGTGAGTAGCGGGATAGATATTGAATCAATAAAGGTCTTGGACCAACTAAACTCATATCACCCTTTAACACATTTACCAACTGTAATAGCTCATCTAGAGATGCAGATCTGACAATACTTCCAACCTTTGTAAGCCTAACATCATCTGACAATGGAATGCCATCATTATCAAAGGCATCCCTCATTGTTTTAAACTTTACAATCATAAATGGCTTACTATTTAGTCCTGGCCTTTGCTGAAAAAAGAAAACCTTGCCATTGTTGGCAAGGAGTAACAAAATAGCAGTAAGCAATATAATCGGGGAAAGGATAATTAAAAGGAATATGCAATTTCAAATGGTATACCATCAGAAAAGATATTTGTATCGAAAGATGTGGAGAATACTGCAGACGAGGCAGTGGCTGTAAAAGAACTAATAAGCCCAAGTAAAAGAATAATACTTGTCACATCGGCTTTTCATATGAATAGGGCAAAGAGGCTCTTTGAGAAACAAGGATTTGAGGTAATACCTTATAAAGTAGATTATAAAGCTAGTAGAAATAATACAACAACGTTAATGGATTTTCTACCAAGTGCAGGGAATCTAGAATTAACAGAAACTGGAATAAGAGAAGTTATTGGAAGATTATTTTATTTAGTCAAGAATTAGTGACTTACTCCTTTACTAAACAAAACATTTGTAAATGTCTTTATAACTATTTCTAAGTCAAACAAAAATGACTTCTTATATAAATACTCCTGCTCTAATTGAACCTTTTTTGCAATTGAGAGTTCATCTCTGCCATTTATTTGAGCCCATCCAGTTATTCCCGGTTTTAATTTAGACACACCAGTTGCAACTCTAAACTCCATTAAATCATCTTGATTGTATAATGCTGGACGTGGGCCAACAAAAACCATTTCTCCTTTAAGTATATTTATAAGATTAGGCAATTCGTCTAAACTAATTTTCCTAATGAACTTACCTATTTTAAGTAAATATTGATCTGGGTTAGTCAAAAGGTGCGTCGCAACATTAGGAGTGTTTTTCTTCATGCTTCTGAACTTGTAGATGTTGAAAAACGTATAATTTATACCAACTCTTTTTTGTTTAAAGAATATCGGTGACCCATCTTCTATGAATATTAGCAAAGCAACCACTAAAAAAACTGGCGATAATATTACGAGAACAATAAGGGCAAACAAACGATTAAACATTATTAGTAAAGGATTGAAATGTTTTAATTAATCCGTCTTTCGATGAAACAGGGAATTGTTTGCCGATTGCTATCTTGATCTTAGCATTGCTAACCACATAACTCTCAGTAAGTTTCTGTAAGCGTTCTGTATTTAAAGGTAGTTTTAAAAAATCTCCAACACGTACTAGGACCTTAATGAGTTTTGTACTCGATTTCAAAATATTAGCTTTTTTTCCCTTGGATTCGGCAATCATTTTAATCACTTCATTCGTCGATAAAGGAACATCATCTGCTACATTATACACTCCAGATGGGATATCGTCTCTTTCTATTAATTCCTTAATAATGAAACAAAGGTTTTCAATTGAGAGATAAGACCTTGAGTTTTTAAATAATCCCAACGGCCAAGGCAAGCCTTTAGAAAAAATACTGTAGAGCAAATTTAGATTCCCCTTATTACCAGGTCCATGAATCATACACGGTCTCAATATATATATACGTTTCCCTTCTGGAATTTCCTTCCCCAATATATATTGTTCTGCAAGTAACTTACTTTTACCATAATGCGTTAAAGGATTAGGTATATAGTCTTCAGTCAATTCGCAATCTAATTTATCAGCAACTGCTTTTACAGAACTTAAAGTAATAAATACCTTAGCGTTGGAAGACAGAAAGGCATCAAAAACTTTTTTGGTTAGCTCTGTATTGACTTCATAATACTCAGAAGAATTAGAAACGTTTTTAAGATCATGTGCTTTACCTGCAAGATGCAATATAACTTCTCCTTGTATATTAACTGGATTCGTCTTATCATATTTAACAAATGAGTAATCTAATGAAAAATATGTAATCAAATTTTTTCCAATAAAACCATTAGAACCTGTAATAAAAATACTATTCAATTTATTAATTCAAATATATTATTAAAATATGCTTTTGCAAACGTCATAAATAACCTTCGGCTTGCCCAAGGTATAGTAATGTAAAACGGGTACACCGCTAGCTTTCAGCTCCTTACTTTGTGCAATTAGCCACTCGGTGCCCACTTGCTCACAAGCCTCGTCGGTGGTGGCTGCTAGCATTGCGTTTCTTAAATCCAAAGGAATATCTACATAAAAAATATTCGGTAAAATAGTTAACTGCTTTTTATTGGTAATAGGCTTGAGTCCTGGAATAATAGGCACTGTAATACCAATGCTTCTACAAGCGTCTACATAGTCGAAAAATTTTTTGTTGTCAAAAAACATTTGTGTCATAATATATTCAGCACCTGCATCTACTTTATCTTTTGCTCTTTGTAAATCAAATTCCATACTAGGCGCTTCAAAATGTTTCTCTGGATAACCCGACACGCCCATGCAAAAATTAGTCTTGCTGCCGTTCACAATATCTTTATCTAAATATTCTCCCTTATTTAATCCTACCACTTGCTCTAATAATTCAATAGCTTGCTTATTTCCATTGGGTTCTGGAATAAATGTTTTTTGATTTTTTTCAACGTCTCCTCTTAAAACTAGTAAATTATCAATACCTAAAAATTGTAAATCAATTAAGGCGTCTTCTGTTTCTCTTTTTGAAAAACCACCACAAATAATATGAGGCACTGCATCTACATTATAGTGATTCATAATGGCCGCACAAATACCTACCGTGCCAGGTCGTTTACGCACATCTATTTTTTCCTCTGTACCGTCTTCTCTTTTTCTGGTGACAGTCTCACTACGGTGATAGGTTACATTTATCCACGATGGCATAAATTCCATTAGGGGATCCAAATGTTCATATATATAAGAAATGGTTTTACCTTTTAGAGGAGGTAGTACCTCAAACGACACTAATGTGTCCTTGGCTTTTGCCAAATGTTCGGTTATATGCATTTTTCAGTAAAATTCATAAAAAGCCCCGTAGAAACGGGGCTCGTTTTTTTATTTATTATAATCCAAAAGTCTTTTTGACCATGGAGACATAATCTAATTTCTCCCAAGTAAACAATTCTACTTTCATCGTCTTTGATTTACCATCTGGAGTAGTGAATGTTTTAGTCACTGTTTCATTCTTACGACCCATATGACCATAAGCAGCAGTTTCACTATACATTGGGGTTCTTAACTTTAATCTTTGCTCAATAAAGTAAGGACGCATATCGAAGATACCTTCTACGATCTTGCCAATTTGACCATCTGTTAATTTTACTTTAGCAGTACCGTAAGTATTTACGTTAATGGATGTTGGCTTTGCCACACCAATCGCATAAGATACTTGCACCAATACTTCAGAAGCTACACCAGCAGCTACTAAGTTCTTCGCAATATGTCTTGTTGCATAAGCTGCAGAGCGGTCTACCTTACTTGGATCTTTACCAGAGAAAGCACCACCACCGTGTGCACCTTTACCACCATAAGTATCTACGATAATCTTACGGCCCGTTAAACCAGTGTCTCCGTGTGGACCACCAATTACAAACTTACCTGTTGGATTAATATGGTACTTGATATCCTTGTTAAATAACTTAGCATATTTCTTGTACTTCGCTTGTACTCTTGGGATCAAGATCTCAACGA
>JACCDI011304960.1_pt1 | contig 12855 bp, 6 predicted proteins | sample 7442791 | NCBI WGS metagenome assembly JACCDI01 (sample SAMN15323434, study PRJNA562643) | freshwater metagenome | isolation source: river surface water | place: USA:Blue River Watershed | collected 2017-08-15
CACAGTGACTGATGAATGCATTATCTGCAAAGTGACCATTATCTGCATGGTATTGCTGGATTTTCACTCCATGCCATGCTGCAAACTTTTCAAAGGCCATTTATGCTTGGATAGTCTCTTTTGATGTCAGTGACATATGAAAATGGATGTAACCAAGTCGGGAGAAGTGATCAACAAAGACATTTGCCCCCCTATAGCACTGGTTGATGAGCCTTCCTTTGAGCAGAGCATTGAAGCAATGTTGAGTAAAGATAAGTTGGTCTACAGAGACACATTCACCAGGTCTGGTAGTTTTCTGAATAGGGAAACTAAAAATAAAGAAGTGTTAGAGGACAAAGTTGCACAGCATTCCAATATTTCTGTTTTTAACAAGAAAGTCAAACCTAATATTTCTTTTATTGTAGTAATATTCTCATCCACCCTTCCTGTAATCCTTTCTCAAGACACCAAAAAATCTTCCAAACCTAATACTATTATTTGGAATTGGAATCAAAAGTCCTTAAAATGGGTGTTTTCAAAAGTTTATGGAAATAAGGGCGATAAATAATTTGGATAATAGATTCATACCAGAAAGTTTTAATCTCATTATTTTACTACACAAAGAACAAAACATTTATTAGGAATAATGAATTTTTCAAAACAAAATTTAGTGCATGCTCTGATTGAGAACGTGCAATTTTTCTTCAGTCTCAGCCTTAGCCACATGCGCAGCCTCCAAACTTGATCGATATACTTGAATGTGATGCTTTAACTCATCCCTTTCCTTCATCATTGCCTCTGTATCGTTTAGGGCGTTTTGCATCTCTAACTTCCATGCTGATAATTCCACCCTCGTCTGGCTGAGTAAAGACTGCAATTGCTCAGTTTCGCTCTCGTGTGCCTCGACCAAAGCTTCTTTCTCTTTTTCCAATCGAGTGATACGGTCTTGTAGCGATCTCTCCATGGACACAAATCTTGAATGAGCATTGGAAATTTCTTTTTCATAGTAAGCATTTTCGTCGTCGTTGGGCTTGGCCGCCATTAAAGAATGAATACGAGCTTTGAGTTCTTCATTATCATTTTGAAGTTTGCTCAACGAATTCATTGCATTTTGAAACTCTGCATTAAGCGTTGATATTTCTTGTCTGTGACGAAGTTCGTCTTCTTCTTTATCCTTCAAAGCATTGTTTAGTTGAGACTGAAGCGATGATATCTTCTCGTTCTCATTTCCCTTCAATGCAGCAATCTCACGCTGCAATTTTGCGTTTTGGTCCTCAGTTTGTTGGATCTTGTCCTTCGTCTGTTGAGCACAACTTAAATTATTCTGGAGAATTTCGTCAGTCTCATTGATTACATCCCTGAGGGCGGCGATAGTTTCTAGGTCGTGGTCATGAGTACGTGCAGCCGCTACTACCTTCGCTCTACACTCAGCCAATTGAGAAGTTAATTCTTGGTTGGATTTCTCCAATCCTCGGACTTGGTCTTGCAGTATTGTTTCCATTTTTGATGAGTTCATTTCAAGTGTAATGTTTTGTGGAGATATTTTGGGATTCTTGGTCTCGCAGTGTTCACCGTTTTCGAGCTTTTCCAACTTCGTCTTCCAAGCGGCCAACTGAGCGTTCAATGAATTGATTAGCTCATCTTTTAAACTAAGCGACTTCCTCAGACAAACAACAGTATCTCTCATTTCATCACAAGTCCTTGCCTTCTCGATTTCTTCATCTCGATATTGAGCCAACTGAGATGACAATTCCATTTTAACTTTTTCTAAGGCGAGGAGTTTTTCTTTCATTTTGTTGAATTCATCCAAGAGTGACTTGTATTCACTTGCGGCTAAGACCGGAGTGTCATGGCGTGACGACATAGATAACTCGTTACCGGTGAAATCGATATATGGTGTAACCTCGTCATAATCGTCACAATTCCTACGGTTTTCCTTAGATTTGAAAGATAATTCATGCTCCAACCTTTCATTCTTTTCGAACAAATCTTTTAACCGAGACTCAACAGCAGCCAGTTCAGTTTTGTGCTTGGCATCTTTGTCATCCAAAGATTGCTGGAAGTCATTTTGCATGGCAGCGATTGTTACATCAAAACAATGACGAGGTTGTGCCGAAGTCAAGGAATCAAGCTGAGACTCCGCCAACGCATTGCATAGCTCCGTCTTCTGTTGCTCTAGCGTGATCACTTTTGCCCGCAATTGAGCAAGTTCATTGCTGTTATCTCTAGGAAGAATGTCGGGGTAGAAGTTATCAGTCCGATTATTTGACTCATCAGCGCGTTTTAGCGATTCCAGTTCGGAATTCACCGTGAGCAATCTCTGTTCCAAAATTTTTATCTTATTTTCTTTTTCGAAAATAATCGCGTCCGATTCTAAATTATGACCGTTATTTCCTTGGAGGCGCTCGTTCTCAGTTTCTAGAACTTCGATTCTAGTCAATAATTTCTTCTCCAGTTGAGAACATGCTTGATAAGCTCTCTCGACTTTTACGATACATTCAAAACTATTTAGAAGATGATCACCAAATGTACAATTTGAGGTGAAGTCTTATGATGAAACAATTAATGCTTACCTTCCCCTCTGAGCTCATCCCTTTCACTCTCCAATTCTTCCAGATCATCAACGGCTTCTCGAAGTCTGGAATGGAATTGGTCCCTTCTCTCTTCAGCCTCCACAAGACGCTCGTCCCGTTTCAATGATATGACTCGAATTTCGTCTTCGAGATTTTTATTCCTTGACGTAAGCTTCTCATACTTGTCCAGTAGTTCTGCATGTTCATTTTCCAAGTGCTCTCTGGCCATTAATTCTTCCTTTAGAGTGGAATGCTTCGACTCAAGAACGTTTAGTTGATGAAGAATGTTGGAAGCTTTACCTTTTGCGCTCTCGATCTCGTCATCTTTCATTCTCAGTTCAGAGCGCAGGTTTTTCATTCCGTTACTAACAACATTCATCACTGTAAATATTTTCAAACTCATTGACTCCAACGCTTCAGTGGAATAGCATTGGCCAGCCCAAATACTACCTTCAACTAAATCAATGTTAACGTCGATTTCAGGAAACAAGTCATCAAGCTTGCGAAATAATTGTCGAAGAATTGAACAACATTTTTCCAAGGTTTCTTGGGATTTTGTCTCTGACTCTGCCTCCGCTTCTTTCAAGGCTTTCTCCATTGCCTCTGTTTTTTCGCTTTTCAGACGTAACTCCTTGATTTCGCCCTCCGCGTGTGACAACTTTGCACAAAGTTCAGTAAGAACATGCTCCATATCATCTCGTTGCATGTCATGAGTAGAAACAGCTTCTTCCAACTGTTTTTCGTAGTCAGCGCATTTTTCCTTATTCTCCAAAACATCGATTTCCAACTTCGACAAAACATCATTCTTAGATTTCATTTCACATTCAATAGCCAGAAGTTTCGAGGTCAAGCGTGCTATTTCATCTGCCTGTCGTTTGCACTCGTTCGTTGATTGCTCCAATTCCTCTTCCCTCGATTTCATCGTCGTCTTCAATTGGTGTATATCCATAGTGAGCTGCTCTCGTGTTTCGTTCAGTTCCGAAAGAAGGTGTTTTACACGAATATTGGCCCCTTCCAAGTCTTCTACTTTTTGGGAAATCTCATCGGCATGTTTGCAGTTGATTTCGTGTATGGACTGTTGATAATACTCCTCTGCTTCGTTTTTCGCTTGTCTAGTTCGATCCAGCTCATCGCGAAGTCGAGTTACTTCCTCCTCTGCACAAAGCAATTGCTTTTCTGATTTGTTAACTATGAACTGTAGGTGGTCATCAGCTTCATTTCTTGCATCTCTTATTTCAGATTCAAACACAGTCGCTGCTTCAAGGTAATCTTTCTTAAGGTTTTCGTAGGAGTCATTCAATGACTCAATTTTTTTCTTGAGACAGTCAATATCGTGATTTGCTGCCTCGCGCCCAGCCTCCTCGTCACGGAGAGATTTTTCCAGAGATTCTTGGACTTCAGTTATTTTCTTCAGCTTCATTCGCTCCGCGTCTAAATCTTCCAATGCGATTGTAAGTTGAGCAGTCTTATCAAGGAGCTGCTGCTCCATGAGTAAGCGCTCTTTCTTCTCTTTGCGGCATTCTTCCGAAACACTTTCAATCTTTTCCACATTTCGTTGCAGAATTCGCTTCAGATCTTCCAACTCATTTTGCTTTTCTTGTATTATGTTTAAATAGTTAGAGACCTCTTGCTTGTGTGACTCAACTAGTTTTGTTCTTTCTTTTTTCGAGTGATCAATGGCCTCTGTCAGCTCTTGGATCATGTTCTCAAGATCAACGGTGTTACTTCGTTCAGTTCGCACTTCGACTTCAAGAGCATGAATTTGTTTTTCGAAGTCGTGCTTCGTCTTATCCCGCTGCCTCTTCATTTCACTAAGTTCGATAATAACCTCATTGTATCGCTCTTTCATATCCGCCATTTCTTGTTGGTGCCATCCTAAGAATCCATGGTCATAGATTCTTCTCCTATCATCACTGTACACTCGCCTAGCGTCGTGGTAAGATGACTCCAGTGACATCCTACGTGATTTTTCTGCTTCTAACTCCAATTCCAACCTCTTCAACTTTTCCACGTACCCGCCAGAACTGTCTGAAGTGTTCTTGGCCGCAGATCGCTCTAACAGCAACCGTTTCGCTTTATCTTCAACGTCTGCCTTGTCCGGATTCTCGAGCTTCTCAATTTTTTTCCTCTGTTCACCAATGATTTCATTCAGCGATGACACTTCCGTATTAGCCGATTCCTTTTCGGACCGAAGAGTCTGATTAGTTGATTTCAACAAAGTAAAACTTTCAGATAGACGGTCGTTTTCTTCCTTCAAAGATTTCTGTTTTTTCTCCAGATCTTCGACTAAAGTTTTGTACTTGGAGGCCTCGTTGCGTTGCTCTCGAAGCGCTTCATTAAGTTCTGTCACTTGAGAGTCATAAACTTGCCTGAGCTTCTCCTTTTCATCGTCGATTGCCTGTAGGATTTCCTGATAAGAGGACTCAGATATCTGAAGTTCCTTCTTCAATGATTCTATTTCAATCTTGTATTTTTCGTGCATGTTGGCGGCCAATTTTTCTCCATTCAAGAAAGATTCGACTTCCTTACGGTGAGCCGTAGTGGCAAGCACCCGCTCTTTTTTCTCTTCGTCGCGTTCCTTTTCGGTTTCCTTCAAACGAATTTGAAGTCGATCAGCAGCAGCTTTCGCATCATTGAGTTGGGATTGCAATGAATGCAATTCTCGAGAATGAGAATCCTTGAGCTTCATTATCTCTGCTATTGATTTTTGCTCACAGGAGTCTCTTAATCTAGCAACATCAGCCGACACGTCGCATTCATGAGATTCTTTGAGCTTCGCAAGTTCTATTTTTGAGTCCTGAAGTTCTGTCGACAATAATTTCAGAGAAGTGGTAAGTCTCACGATCTCCTGTTCTTGGAGCTTGTTTTTTTCAGACAGGAGGTGGTGGTGAGAGGTGCTAGTGCTGGTCTTCATTTCATCCGTCGGAGACTCCTCATTCAACTCATCAAGCAATGACTGAAGTTGTTTTTGACCACACTTGGAAACAGTGTCATTGCAATATGTTTGACGGTTAGAAGTGAGAGTGGAACACATAGTTGTGCTCATAGTTGGTAATGTGCCACTAGGAGTTTGAAGCAGTGATACATCGCAAGTTGGTGATCCTGCAGAGAAAACACTGATTGTGTGATGTGATTTCTCTGACAGTTTGCTTAATCCATTTGACAAACCAAACTGCGCATCGTCGTATAATTTTCGTGCTCTCTCCACATCTGGATTATGCTCAGGAACGCCTTGGTCAGCGTAAACTTTGATACAAGATCCCAAAAACTTGAGAGCATCATGAAACTCTTCCAGCCTAACATGTACAGCTCCGATATCTAGCAATACTCCAGGTAATTCGGGACACTTGTCATTGTCTGGACTAGATCTCAAAATACGAAGTGCATCTACGAAGAAATGTTTTGCCTCTTCTACTTTGACTTCGCGCAATAATGACCCTCCAATTTTTCGAAGAATTTTCGACTCCTCATATGATCCAAGTCTTTTTCCACGATCCGAAGTGGAAAGACTGGACCTAGATTTCTTCAGCTCCGACAACGCCTCATGATAGGATCTCGTCGATTCTTCGTGGCGATGTAAAGCCGAGTATGAAGCACCGGCTACTTGATACGTCAGAATCGGAAGCGTTTCAATGGTATCATTGCTAGTGCTTTTACCCAACTTTCGCATCACACGTACCAACTCCATTGCCATTTCACATGCATGAATGGAATCTCCGTATTCTTTTGATGCCAGATGCAACTCTGCAAGCTCGTACCAGATAATTGCCGCATTTGGGTGAAAATCTGCCCTGGTAACGGTCCCTGACTTCATTGCATTTGAGGGCACTCCGTATGCTTCAAATGCACGACGGTATGCATCAATTGCCGAAGAATAAGATCCTTTCTTAGAATAAAGTCTGCCAATCTTGTGAAAGATGTCTCCGATTTCAGGTTGAATTTCGTCCTCCTCGATACTCCGGCAAGAATACTTGAAGTTGATTGGTTCCAAGGCATCTGCATAAAGCTCAAGTGCCCTATTTATCATGGATTTAATATCAGATGAAAGTTGCAATAGAGTCTTAGGACAAGTCACTGGCGTCGACGTCGCGACCGAAATTCGTTTTTCATATAAAGTCGCAGAAAAAAGGCAAGATGCCCCCAAAAGAGAGTGTTTATCACCCAAAACTGTCTTCAACGTCATAATTGCCTCCTCCGCATCATCCAAACCACCCTCTATATTTCCTCCTTCGCATTGTAATTTGGCAAGCTTGAGTTTCAATTTGGCCACTGCATAAGATCGTTCTCCCAACGAATCACGTTCCGTCCGCATCAACCTTCTTACACAGGCGATGGCTTGCTTCCGCGCAGCATCTTTCTCGCCCACTCCCGAACATCCGCTCACCTTGGCTATGGCAGCATCCATGGAAGACTGCAACTTCTTTCTCTCTTCACTCACAGCCACGGCGCGTTGCATTCTCTGAATCTCTCGGGTCGCCATCTTCAGCTGCGGGTCTTTCTTGCTCTTATGGCAAGTGTGCTCTAACATCCCGATCCCATTTTCGTACTCCTCGAGTGCCTCTGAATACTTTCCCGCTACTTCTAACGCCTTTCCCATATCTAAGTGAGCCGATGCGATGTTCTCTCCGAGCAAAATAGTCATTTCGTCGGGTTGGTCACTTTCACCAGCACGTCGATTCCTATCCGGGGTATTGATGCGATGCACCATACTCTTGCGATGTTTCAATTCCTCGAGACCCGTTCGAATTGCCCGCGAATAGGCGTCTACTGCCTCTGATAATTCATTTTGAAGAAAGTGCTTCCTTCCATCCTCATGGTGGGATTTCATTTCAAAATTTGCCCTGTTCTTCGCATCGGTATTCCCTCTACCATTGCTATTCTTGCGATAAGGAGAGCTTTGTTGACGAGACTCGTGGTTACTATTTCCTTTGGACCTCGACTGACAGCGTTCTGAAGGCGACGCCTTTGGTGACCTCACTTCTTCCTTGTCAGAAGCGGGGCTTCCCACTTGAATCGCGATAGAAGATTGGTAAGGGTGCTGTGAAGAAGCCCTTGGAGAGAGCATAGGTTCTTGATGAGTTTGATTATCTTTGCCGCCTTTTGTCTTCATTTTTGAAGCTCGACAGGCCTTGCCAGTGTCCTTTCCAAAACCTCGAAACGGAGTGCCTGGAAAGTCAAAGACGGAATGATTATCCTCGGTGGCAAGGGAGCTTGGCATGATAAATGGAGTTCAACAGGTCGCAGTCGGTAGAATTGTCATGGTATTTTGAATCTTAAACGAATTGATCCATTGTTGTTAGGATGCTTGACGCATTTCAATCAGCTGTTGTAAGATCTTTGCCTGTATGGTCGACCTGTCGTACAGATAAGTTGTCAAAAAACATAACAAGCCTAAATGAAGAGTAGTAGGTAGTACCTAGGGGTATTCCCGCCCAGTCCAAACAGAGAAAGATTTTCCGCCATGCCTTCATCTCTTCAACAAACGTTTTATCGTGATGCGGAAACAAGAAAAATACTCACACCTTTGTGCACCGCGACGATAAAATTTCAATCAATTATTCATCACGCATCCAAAAATTTTAAGTACGATACGAACCTATTTACTATAGTACTTTTCGACGAAAATTTAACTCGAAAATTCTATACTCGGAAATTTTCACACCCTACAAAATTTTTTGGCATAAATAATATTAGAACCAACACAACTATATGGTACTTTGTCGGAATCAAAAACCATGTGAAAGCATGTTTTAAAATTAGAGGTAAGAGATAAATAATTTCAGTTGTATCTCTCCAATAATGTACAATAAAGACACAGTCGCACTACCTATGACGCAAGAACGTAGCAATTCTGGTATATATATCGACACGTACTATGACATCAAATACAAGGAGCTGATACTAGTACATAATGTAGACATACTACACGACCAGTGAGAGAGATATTGAGGAGACCCATCATCCATCATTATCAAACCGGAGCCTTGTATATTATTTTTAGTTTCCAACTTAACAGCGGACAGCGGCCATAGAGTTGTCCTTGCTTCCGCCTGTCGAGAATCGAGACCAACATCTAATTCAAATGTCCTTTTGATAATTGCATGCTAAAGATATTATGAAGAGCCATTACGGCAAGACTAGTCACCCTTTTCACGAATCCGCTTACTCCATTAATGGACTTCGAATATTTTTTAGCCTCATAATTATCATCCTGTGTCTTTCCAGAAAAATCTCAGTCTTATTCTTCACTGCTCAAGGTAGAAGTCACCGTCTCCTTGGTGCTGCCCATTTGTTTTGGCTAATTTTAGGAACGATATGTGTCATCCAACCCAGAACTGAAAATGAGGATTTGTGGAAGACTAAGTGTTTGCTCTATGACATCGTTCTTGGCATACTGGGGATTGTTACTACTGTCACTGCAGCAAGAGATTTCCCACATCGTCGCATATCCAACAGAGATGGTGAGAGTGGAACACTCTCAAATTCTGCAATAGTGACGCAAAGTGAAATGATTGAGCATTCATTCTATCAGGGACTGAACCTTTGGCAGGCAATGTTCTTGCATTTGGTAACATGGGCAGGACCAGAAGATTTGAGACATTCAACCACGGGTAAATTGCTTTCGATGTTGATGGTTACACTGCCTTGGGGAGTGAGAAAAATGTTTCCGGTGAATAGCTTTTCTGCAAACTGGACAATTCAAACAAAAGAGAAGTCCGATAAACAAGACACAACAAAATCGGCCAAGGTTCGAGTTGGAACGGTTATTGGAACGAAAGAATTAAAGATCGTCAATCGAATGTATCAAATAAAAAAGTGGCAGTACGTCTTTTATAAGCACGTCATCTTGCACGGAGTCAATATCTCTGTGGCATTCCCTCACGAAGAATTCGTTGCAAGCTTGCAACACAATGACGAAACTGCGCTACCGCTCACCTCAAAATGGCGAATTTTTTGGCTTTGCCTGAATGCTTCATATGTAATGGAATTCTTTATGCAGACTCTTGTAAAGCGAAGAGTACTATCGCAACAGATGATGATGTCCTTGCAATGGATTTTGATGATTTCTTCTTCTTTGGCAGCAATAGATGCTGTCTTAGACAGAGTTCGATATGGTGTCGCAATAACATCGTTAGCAATGAATTTTTCTATGAAGAATCAAGATATAATCAACACTATGTCCATTAGTGCTTTTGTTGCTCTGACTAATCAAGGAAGCATCTAGAAATAACACCGTGTTAATAATATCACATGTCCCGAATTAAGAATTACTGCTAAGATCTTCTAACAACATGCCTGTTTCACTATAGATTAACCATTGATAAAAATGATTCAGAAATGTTGATGCAGTTTACCAATAACTTATTCCAATTGTTCCAATAGATCCTGCCTCCTTTTCAACCTCTCAGGAGGTACCATGTACTGTCGATTCCACGCCATAGCGGCAAATAAGGCACCTACAAGCCCAAAATATCCCCCTGTAATCAACGATCGCTTGCCACTTGAAATTCTATAATAATTCGCAGTGGGAGCGTGCCCCACAGGATCATACAATCTCATGAATGTTTCATACCCTCCGGCCATTAAAATCAAATAAATAATCGGATTGTGAATCATTCCTTGATAAGCCATCGTCCCACCCAAAGCTAACCCGACCAAACCCGCGTAAGGAGACACCGCACCACATATTCTACCTCCATCCATCATCCCCAACGGAATCATATTGAACAAATTGATCATGAATCCAAAATCAGCCAGAGCTATCAACAAATCGCTTCCCGTAGCTTGACCGACTCCCGCAAACCCCAATGCCCCCACACTACCCAACACCGGCCCTCCGAATGCCACCAACGCTTCTTGATATGCATCCCTCGGCTGTTTTTTCATTGCCACCGCCGCTCCCATGAACGGTATGAAAACCATGGGACTGAATGGAATCCCCAGCCTTTTCATTACCAATGCATGTCCCGATTCGTGAATCAATATCAAGGATGTCATGCCCACTGCATATGGGAAGCCATAGAAAGTAGTGTAAGCTCCTACGGTGAGGAGCATGGAGGATAGAGATGCGAATTTCGTGAGTTTGAGAGCGGAGAGGAGGTATTTTCCCTTGCTTGCAAGAATGACGGATCCGGTTGCCAGACCGGCGAGGCCGGCGGTGAAGCGATTTCGAGGCGGTGGTTTTTGATTGGAGGAGGAGTGGTAAATGCGAAGTGCAGCAAATTGAATTGTGCCCTGAACAACGGGCAGTTGATGGTTCGTATTGGAATTACAAGGTAGACTGCAAGGAAGTGGTACTCTTGATTTTGAGACAAGAGAAGGACTACGTTGACTTCGCTTCAATGATTCATTTGCGTGGGAGTTATGTCGAGAATGAAAAAATCGAGTTGAGGGCAAACCATGGGGTTTGGTACTTCCTCTCGATGATTGGGCGACAAGCAACACAGCCCGTTTTGAAGATCCCGTTAGCGGCAGCCGAGGACAAGCGCCAACGCAACTGAAAGAAATTCCGAAACGAGCATGAGAGCTTAGTGGCACATGTAGTAATCTGTTTGAGTGGAGAGTCAACATATTGAAAAGTGTGTCGGTTGGTGAAAAGGGGCTATGTGTTAATCCCAAACCACGAAGAGATTTTATGTTTCAGAAAAAAGACGATTTCTGTTACAGTCCCGGTTTGGTCGATATTTCGAACCTTTAACAACGAAAATAAATTTGAAGATTTCTCTACGTATAGAAAATAAATACATAATGGTCTTATCCTCAAACCAAGCACAAGAAGGTTGTAGGTATTCTTGGAGGCGAAAACATTCATTGAGATGAAAAATTCTGTTTCGTAAGCTTAACAAAAAAGGTATCTTCAAATTATTTGGTGCATTATTTATCTATTTCTTCCTCTCAAGTCATCAATTTGCATTTGAGTTGTTGATTGTCTTGAAAATCGAATGGAAATTCGCCATATTAAAGTTGAGACAGATTCAACACTCTCATCCATGTACCGTGGACGAAAATAAACTACAAAGTTACAAAACCCTTGCATTGGAACTGTCGACACAGCGTAGAAAATGAAACCATACACCGAAAAGGCCTTTCCTGAAGACCACCCTATTGCAACGCCAAGTAAGGGACCCAAGTAAAGTAGAACGCCCCCGTAAACAAACATGCTTGTTTGAAAACACTTGAAGAGATGCTTCGTCTTGATGTATAACGCGTTGTTGCTTTGGTCTGTTTGTAAACATGGTCGCAACTATTGCCCATGATGACAGTTGTCAAATTTTGGGCCAATACCTACAACAGTCAAAGATCAACAATCAAAGATCAATTTGATCATTTGCAAGAAGTAAATCAGGTGAAGTGGACATCATTTTCATTTTCATACCTTGCCAGATTATTGCACCTTTGTCGGCCAGATGATGAGAGAGCATGTCACCAAATTATGAGCTCTCATAACAAAATTATGATGTAATCATAAACGCACAAACCACACAAACATATTGTCATAATAAGGGATGACTTCGATATTTTGAGAGGCAAAAGATTTGTTAATCAAAATGGAAATTCATGCAAATCAAGCATTGAATCAAAAAGAATAATTGTACGTATGAAAGCAATGGTTACTCCAAGAATTATTGGAGGAGCAAAAATCCATAGTCTCATTTTCTTCAGCTTTTCATCTCTCCATCTGTGCTTGATGGACTTTGAGTAATACATGGCAAGGGGTACATTAAGGAAGCAAGCAATGGACCCAATTTGAATGAAGAATCCTTGTGCTTGAAATAATCAACAAAGCCAAGACCATAACAGTTGTGAAAAGCAGCAAAGTCGAGGGAGCAAGGAAGATGGCACAGCAATTTTCCGGTGCATGTTTTTTCATTACCATGCAAGCCATAAACATAATACGACTCCAGTATTGGAATTGTTGTCATAGAGTATGCAATTGATCTGAGTATATCAAATACACTGATTGTACACAGCAACTGATTGAGTAATCTGTTGCACTTTTGTCTGGCTTTTGTTGTGTCAAAGACAATGCAGGATGATCCCTGTAAGTAGCAAAATAAAGCCAAACAAGGATTAGTTTACAAAAAGCCATTTCGAAATAATCAAAATTTGTTGGTTGCATACCATTATTGATAGTATGGCCATCACACGAGGTGTCCATGCCAAAGCAACCTGTCTTATTTCTGTGCTTGCCCCAGTGTATCCAATCCCTTCACTCCCACAGATGAAATTCATGTTCTGGGCAAGGATACAGTTTTGAGATACCTGCAAAATATCAATGTTCTCATAAAAGTTTTGCATTTGC
>JACCDI012173133.1_pt1 | contig 12851 bp, 16 predicted proteins | sample 7442791 | NCBI WGS metagenome assembly JACCDI01 (sample SAMN15323434, study PRJNA562643) | freshwater metagenome | isolation source: river surface water | place: USA:Blue River Watershed | collected 2017-08-15
CGCGAACGAAGTCAGCGTCAAGCCATGGTTTGTAAATGCGAAGTTTTGGATTAGCAAGTAGCCCGTAGCGATAGAAGCGTTCGATGTCATTGCCCTTGTACGTGCTGCCATCGCCCCAAATGTCGACGCCATCTTCTTTCATGGCGCGCACAAGCATGGTTCCCGTTACTGCGCGTCCAAGCGGAGTGGTATTGAAATATGTTTTGCCAGCTGTAGTGATATGAAATGCACCGCACTGCAAAGCAACTAGGCCTTCGTGAACCAATTCGGTTCGACAGTCAACCAAACGTGCGCCTTCCGCTCCGTATTGCTTGGCGCGAACAGGAACACCGTCTAGGTCGGGTTCGTCTGGTTGACCAAGGTTTGCGGTGTACGCATAGGGAAGCGCACCTTTTTCGCGCATCCATGCAACTGCTGCGGATGTGTCAAGACCACCGGAGAATGCAATACCAACGCGCTCGCCAACGGGTAGTGACGACAGTACTTTGGCATTTGAAGCAGCGGCTTGTGAATCAGGCATGTAAACACGGTACAGAATTTGGCGCGCTGAAGGCGACTGCTTTAGTTGTGTGAGCGTCCTGCAAATGTTGCAATCGAGATGAACAGTGCAGATACTGCAACGATTCCTTCGATAATCGCGACTCCTGGAGTGCCCGAGATGTCACCAACTGCAACTCCAGCGAGCACGATTGAACAGCCAATACCCACATAGCCAGCAATGCGCGGAAGTTTGATGATGGCAATGATGCTGACAATGGGCATCAAAAACGGCAGCAACCATAAGAGGGGAAACGTTGGGTTCGATTCTGGTCCCAGCCACCAAGTGGACTTTCCAACTGACCTGCTCGCTATTGCGGCGCAGGTGATTCCAGCGGTAACAAGCAACCAGGATGAAATACCAACGAGCTTCCAAGGGGACTTCACACCCTGCACAGTACAACCCAAACTGCTCCAGTTAGCCTGATGGCGCATGTCCCGTCCATCTTTCACTCGTTTTTCAGTGTTTTTCCCCATGTGGAACGAAGAGGAATATCTTCAGCGTGCTCTGAATGCTGCGATTGAACTTGGTGACGAACTGATCGCCAATGGCACGGTGCAGGACTATGAAATGGTCATTGTCAACGATGCCTCAACCGATGCAACTCCGCAATTGGCAGATGCTGCAGCAGCAGCAAACCCGCGGGTCAAAGTGGTCCATCATCCGGTAAATCGCAAACTGGGCGGATCAATCAAGTCTGGTTTTGCCGCTGCAACTGGTGATGTCGTGCTGTACACAGATGCCGATTTGCCGTTTGACTTTCGTGAAGTTCACAAAGCCTTGCGACTGATGCATCAATATGAGGCAGATGTTGTTGCTGCATATCGATTTGATCGAACCGATGAAGGCTATGTGCGAGTGGTGTATTCGTTCTTGTACAACCTCTTGGTTCGCGCTTTGTTCGGGTGTCGCTTCCGCGATGTGAACTTTGCATTCAAACTGGTTCGCAGAAATGTGCTTGACACTGTTGAACTGACCAGCGAAGGTTCATTTATAGATGCTGAATTGATGGTCAGCGCGCGCAAGCTTGGTATGAGCGTGGTGCAGTTTGGTGTTGACTATTTCCCTCGCACTCGCGGTGTATCTACGTTGAGTTCGCCGTCGGTCATCGTGAAGATTTTGAAAGAAGCGTGGTCGTTGCGCGCGCATCTCAATGCACTCGCACCGAAGAAGTCATGAACGACAAGTTTGACAACTACTACGAGGGAGACTTCGAATACGACGAAGACTTCTTGGGTGACGATATTCCTCCTGTGCAAAGCACGTATGAACGCTGGAGACCAGCACTTATTGCATTTGCGGTGCTCATTACCGTTGTTGCATTTGGGGTCCTTGCAAACGACAATCAAAACGAGGGTGTAACTGGAATCTCTGACTCGACACTTGAGCAAACAACGGTCCCAGTAGTCACGGTTCCGCTTACTCGCACCATTAAGCCGGGCATGAAGGGCGACGATGTGTTGCGGTTGCAGCAGCGCCTCTCGGCAATGCGTTTTGATCCGGGTCCTCAAGATGGTGTGTACGGCCAAAACACAGTGCAGGCCGTGTGGGCATTTCAAAAATTGGTCATGCAAACTCCTCGCGAGCGTGCAACCGATGAAGTGACTCCATCAACTTGGGCAATTATGGAAACCGCTTCTGCAGTGACCCCTCGTCGACAGGCAGATTCTCCAAGTCATGTGGAGATCTACCTACCCGAACAAGTGATGGTTGTGTTTAAGGGTGCAGAACCGCAGCTGATTACCCACATCTCTACTGGTTCAAATGAAAAGTGGTGTGAAGAAGTAACGATCGACCCTGGCCAAGATGGAAACAATACGGGGAAGCAAATAAAGCAAGGAATTTGTGGCGATGCAATCACTCCGCCAGGAATTTTCTACTTTTACAACCGACACACGGGAATGCGTGAATCAAAACTGGGCAGTATGTACAACCCTGTGTATTTCAACTATGGCATTGCGGTTCACGGAGCGATTCTTGTTCCGCTCAAACCCGATTCACACGGTTGTGTGCGAATTCCCATGTCGGTTGCTCGTTACTTCCCAGCATTGGTGAAGTACGGCGATCGCGTGTACGTGTTTGATGGCATCAAAGAGCCAGAAGAGTACGGATCTCCTGTTCCACCATTCGACAAACCGGACCCGAACTACACCACAACGACTTCGTCTACCATCGCACCAAAACCTGGCGCTTCGACCACTGTTGCTCCCTAGCGAGTTGGATCGTTCACTGGAATAAGGTTCAGCACATGGATCGCATTCAATACAACGAGTTTTCTCTGTTTACAGAAAACATCTCTGAGTATTCATTAACGGTGTCGCCAATGCCGCCAGTTACTCGCGTAAACACCACGCTGAACGATGGTCGAGTATTGAGCGCATTGAAATGGGGAACTGAAGAACCACGTTTGGTGTTGGTGCACGGAAGTGGTCAAAACGCTCACACGTGGGACACCGTTGCGTTGGCTTTGAACATTCCGCTGATTGCTGTTGATTTACCGGGTCATGGACATTCGTCGTGGCGTGAAGACGCGACGTACAGCCCGCAAGGAATGGCGCAAGACATTGCGCAAGTTATGCGTGCACACGCCAAACATGCGGTTGCCGTCGTTGGCATGTCGCTTGGCGGATTGACCTGTCTTGCTCTCGCTCATGCGCATCAAGAACTTGTTCCGCATCTTGTGCTCGTAGACATCACTCCGGGAGTGACGAGCAAGAAGGCAAAAGCGGTACTCGATTTCATTAATGGACCACAAAGTTTTGCAAGTTTTGACGAATTGTTTGCTCGAACAAAGGAGCACAATCCAACGCGCAGTGAATCAAGTTTGCGCAGAGGAATTTTGCATAACGCCAAGCAAATTGAGGACGGATCGTGGCAATGGCGGTATGACCGTCGCGGGCAAACCGAAACTGCAGGCTCTGCGCCCGGTCACGAGGCGCCGCGATCACCAATGTGGGACATGATCTCGTCTTGGAGCAAGCCATTGCTCATGGTTCGTGGAGGAGTGTCTCCTGTGGTTGATGACGAAGACATAGCCGAATTGCAAAAACGATGTGCGCAAGCAGAAGTGGTAGTGGTTGAAGGAGCTGGCCACAGTGTGCAGGGCGACCGCCCCGTGGAATTAGCAAATTTGCTCCGCCGCTTCGCCTAGTGCGTAGTACCCGAATTAGCCTGATTTCATGAAGCTTCTTGCGCCAACAAAAAAGCTGGGCCGTCCGTGCTCAACAGATGCTGGAGAAACACGCGAACGCCTCATTCATGAAGCACGTGCATCATTTGCAACTATTGGTTACGACGCAACGACCAATCGCACGGTTGCAGCCGCCGCTGGAATTACAACCGGAGCGATCTATCACTACTTTCCTTCAAAGCTCGACATGTATGTAGCTGCCTTCGAACAGGTGCAAAACATGGTTACTGAAGCCGTGGTAGCAGCAGCCGCACCGTGCGAATCACTTGTTGAAAAGTTTTCTGCAATCATCGATGCGCTGACTGAAGTAAGCAAAAACGATCCATCGCTGCTTGGGTTTGTAGTTGGAGTTTCTGCTGAAGCGCGTCGCCATCCAGAACTATCGGTAGCGATTCGTCCACTTCGTAAAGAATGGGCAGTTTTTTTCCAGGAACTGTGTGAAAACGCTGTTGCTCGTGGAGAAGTTGGATCTGAAATGTCGGCTCGAACATTGCAGGATTTGTTCGACGTGATGATTTCGGGTTTGGCACGTTTTGCTTACGTCATCAATGACAGAGAGCGCGAAGACGCAGTTATTGATGGCTTAAAGCGATTTGTTGCTGCCGCTGTGTCCTGAACAAGTCTGTCAACACAAGCGCAAGGCATACCCAGATCAGCGAGAATCCCGCGACCTTTGACGAGGTGAGTGCTTCGTTGAACATGAGCCAACCAATTAAGAAATTCATCGTGGGAACGATGTACTGCATCGGTCCAAGAATGGTGAGTGGGGTGCGCTGAGAGGCACTGGCAAACATCAGCAGTGGCACTGCAGTAATTACACCGGTGAATGCAACAAAGACCCACTCCATTGAGTTGGCGGTGTTCTGAACGCTGTCGACGTTGTTCCATGTAGCGCATAAGAAGATGAATGCAGGAACGGCGAGCACAATTACCTCTGCGGTAAGGCTTTCGAGCGGGGCGAGTGGAACTTTCTTTTTCAGGTATGCATAGAACGTCCACGATGTTGCAATGATCAGCGCAATCCACGGCACACGTCCATACGCAATGGTGAGCACAGCAATTCCACCAACTGCAAAAGTCACCGCTACGCGCTGAATGATTCGCAGTTTTTCATGCAATATGAAAACACCAACAACGATGGTGAGAATTGGCGCAATGAAATAACCAAGTGCGGTTTCAATGACGTGGTCGTTCACCACTGCCCACACGTACGTTGCCCAATTGATGGTCAGGAGCACGCTTGCAAGTGCAATTCGAAGCAAAAGATGAGGGTTGCGTAACGTGCGCAAAAGTGGCACTAAACGTCTGGTAGCGAGCATGACCACAGTGAGTACCACTACCGAAGAAGTAACTCGCCAGCCAATGAGTTCAAATGGATCGAAGTCGTGCAGCTCTTTCCAGTACAACGTGAGTGCGCCCCAGATGAAATACACCGAAAGGGAGAGAGCAATTGCCGCTTGCGAAGTTTCTGGCTTGGCAACAGGCTTCGTCATGATTCGTTCACGCTAGTCCCGCAGGTAGCCTGTAACGAGTGGATATCACCACAACTCCCGCATGGGCTGCAGCGCTGAAGAGTGCCGACACAATTTCTCAGACAACGCTGAAAGACCTATTTGCCCAGGAATCGGCGCGTGCTGAAACCCTCAGCGTGGAAGTGATGATTGGTGAAGACGCCATGCTCGTTGATTTTTCAAAGCAAAATGTCAATGAACATGCTGTGCAGTGTTTGATTGCGGTAGCCGAACAGGCTGGTGTAGAGCAAAAGCGAAATGACATGTTTGAAGGTATCGCTGTTAATGGCACTGAACAACAGCCGGCTTTGCACACTGCACTTCGAGGGCCGATAGAAACGTCAGTCAATGTAAATGGCATCGACGTGATGGAAGAAGTTCTGCGCGTTCGGGCTCTTGTCAATGAATTTGCCGAGTCGGTTCGAGCCGGTCGCATTACCGGTGCAACAGGTAAGAAATTCCAAAGCGTGATCAACGTTGGCATTGGCGGAAGTGACCTTGGTCCAACGCTGGTTCATGAAGCGTTGTCATCGGTAAGCACTCCAGCAGTGAGTGCGCATTTTGTTTCCAATATTGATCCCACCGAAGTGCACGCTGTGTTGCGTAAATGTGATCCTGAAACCACGTTGGTTGTGCTGTGCTCGAAGTCGTTTAGTACTGCAGAAACTTTGAGTAATGGTCGCATCATTGCGCAGTGGATTTCAGATTCTGTCGGCGCAAAGAACGTGTCAAAACATTGTGCAGTGGTGTCGGTGTTTCCTGAAAAAGCTGCGACCGCCGGTTTGGCCGCTGATTACGCATTTCCCATGTGGTCGTGGGTGGGTGGTCGATATTCAATTTCATCTGCAGTAAATCTGGTGAACGTCATCGCTTTTGGGTCTAATGCCTACAACAGCATGCTTTCGGGAATGCGCTCAATGGATGAACACTTCATGACTGCTCCGTTGCGCCAAAATGCACCAGTTCTGATGGGTTTGCTGAATGTGTGGAATCGCTCGATCCTCGGTCGCGAGACGCGGGCGATGATTGCGTATTCGACCGCATTGAAGTCATTTGCTTCGTACGTGCAGCAACTTGAAATGGAAAGCAACGGCAAGCGAGTAACTGCAGACGGCCAACCGGTTTCCATGCCCACTTCTCCAATCGTGTGGGGTGGTGTTGGCACGAACGCCCAACATGCGTACATGCAACTGTTGCATCAAGGTACGTCAGTTGTGCCGGCGGATTTCATTGGCGTAGCAGCAACACCAACGCACGACGGCGAAGCCCACGATGCGCTTGTGGCCAACCTGTTCGCACAAACTCAAGCGTTGGCGTTCGGAAACGCAACAGATGCACATCGCACGTTGCCTGGAAATCGTCCGAGCACCACGTTGATGCTGTCGTCGCTTTCTCCTCGCTCTCTTGGGGCACTCATTGCCCTATATGAACATTCAGTGTTTGTTCAGGGTTGCGTATTTGGCATCAACAGTTTTGATCAGTGGGGCGTTGAATTGGGCAAAAAGTTGGCCAATGAAGTTTCGGCGCAGATTTCCGCACCAACCCAATCTGGCGGAGCCGACGCATCTACGGCGAAATTGGTGCAGTGGTACAAAACCCACCGTTCAAACACCTAGTCTGTGCGCTGTGGCGCAGAAGTATTCACAAGCAGAGCGAATGATCAACCTGCTTGCACTGCTCGTGCAACGCACCAAGCCTCTCACGCTCAAACAAATCCGCCAAGAGCTTGCTGGTCAATACCCAGAATCGGACACGGCTGCGCGAGCAGCGTTTGAACGCGACAAAGGAGATCTGCGCGCGCTCGGTATTCCAATTGAACTCATCACGCTCGGTGGGGATCAGGCCGGAGAAGGTGCATACCGAGTGGACCGCAAGAGTTTTGAACTCGGCGATTTGGGTCTCACCGAAGAAGAGCGTTCGGCTTTGCAGTTCGCCATGGCAACGGTTCGAGTAGGTGCAAGCCACGGCGATGAAGCTTTGTGGAAGCTGGGCGGAGAACGTGCACTCAATGCGCAATCAACCAGCTTGAACATTCAGTTAGACGACGAGTTGATGGCCACGCTCGCTGATGGAGTGGTGGAGCACCGCACGCTTAAGTTTTCCTACAAGGGAGAAATGCGCAGTGTGGATCCGTATGGACTATTGGCCCGCGCAGGATTTTGGTATCTCGTTGGCTTCGACCAGTTGCGTGCCGATCGCCGTACATTCCGTGTCGATCGAATTGAAGGTGATATTTCGGTAGGTGATCGCGGATCGTTTAACCGGCCAAAAGATTTTGATTTGCAGAAGGCTGTGCCAACAGAAGCCGAATTGCTTGCAGAAGGCCACGGCGATGATGCTGTTGCAATCGTGTTGGTGGATGCAAGTTTGGCTGGCGGTGTACGCACACAATTTGGCAAACAAGCGGTGATGAAAGAACATGCTGATGGCAGCGTGGAATTTGCTATTCCGTGTGCGAACCTCACCGCATTTCGAGTGTGGCTGTTTGCCATGGTTGATCACGCAACGGTCATTGGTCCACCACGCGTTCGCGCGCAAGTCATTTCATGGCTTACCGAGCAAACAGGTGGTCGCTAATGGCAATGCGTAAATCCCGTCGTGGGCCACGCGGTGCTGCTGAACGCGTAGAGGGCTTGTTGGTTATGTTGCCATGGCTCATTAGCCGCAAGCGCGTGAAGCTCTCCGATATGGCCAAGCAGTTCAAGTTGAGTGAAAAAGAATTGATGAACGACTTAATGATGGCCGCAATGTGTGGTGTACCTCCGTACACACCAGATGCATTAATTGATGTGTTCGTAGACGAAGACGAAGTGGTAGCTGAGGTTCCGTTGATGTTTTCGCGACCATTGCAACTGAATTCTGCTGAGCTGTTCGCTCTGCAGGCGATGGGTAGCGCGGCATTGTCAATGCCAGGTGCAGACAAAAAGGGGCCTCTTGCTTCGGCGCTCAAGAAACTGAAACCACTATTGCCAAAGGGTGATGCTGTTGTCGAAGTTGATGTCAGGGCAGTGAAGTTCTTGCCCGAAGCTCAGCATGCAGTTGCCAATGGGCAATTTGTTGCCATTGATTACTTCTCGCCGATCTCTGGAACGCATTCTTCGCGCACTATTTTCCCGCGCGCAGTGTTCGAACAAATGGGTCATTGGTATGTGCGCGCAGATGACGATCAGTCTGGTGAAATTCGCAACTTCCGTATCGACCGCATCAAACAGTTCACCCCAACTGGCAAAACTTCAGATCCAATCATCGAAGGGGTCGAAGCTGAAGTCGACTTCTTTGGAACAGATATGGAGACGGCAACATTGCTTGTTCGCCCTGCAGCAATGCGTTTGGTTGAGACGTACCCATACATTTCGCGCGAGCCGCAAAGCGATGGCAGTGTAAAAATTGAGTTAGCGGTTGGCTCGCAGCAATGGTTAGGTCGATTGTTATTGCGTGGGGGCGATGCAATTGATGTGCTTGAGCCAGCCAAATGGGTGGACTTGGGTAAGCACACTGCGCAAACAGTGTTGAAGCGCTACAGCTGAGTTAGTGAAGCGCAATGCCGGCCAATTGACTGGCATCGGTGACGTTGGCTTTGGCAAGCAAAAGTGGCAGTAGTCGTGCAGTGACAATTGCGTCTGCCAGAGCATCGTGGTTCGGAACGTCGGTGATTCCGTAACGAATAGCGAGTTGGCGCAAGTTGTGCGGATGCGCTTTGTTCGGGTCGAGAGATCGCGACAGCGTGAGTGTGCAGATGGGATCTTGGATGACTAATGGATGTCCACAGCGCTGTGCTTCAGCGCGGAGAAATCCGAGATCAAACTTGGCGTTGTGAGCAACAAAAGTTGCAGTTTTTAGTTCAGTTGACAGACGGTCGAGGGCTTCATGGAGTGTGACGCCCTTACGAAGTTTTCGGCGCGTGATGCCGTGGATGTGATGAGCGCCAAGTCTGCCTGGTTTCCAATAGCGACGTTTGATGTATGTCGAGAATTGACTTTCAATGGTGCCGTCGCCGCGCACCACAACGATGCCGAGTTGCAACATTGAACAGGTTGCAGGGGACAGGCCAGTTGTCTCAGTGTCAACAACTGCGAACCGCGTGTTCGCTAATGATTCGCTCATGTTCGGCACAGTAAGCGAGGGGTGTTCTATTTTGAGGCAAGTGCCTTGGTGAAGGATTCGCGGTCAAAGTAGTCGCGCCACAAGGCGATTTTTCCATTACTCACAACGAACAGTCCTGCAATATCGAGTTCAATCCAGCGCCCGTCCATTTCAAAGCGATCGGTGCGCTCGTTCATAACCACACCATGTTCCATGTCGCCATTTGATACCTGATGGTGAATAAGCCATTCGACCTTGGTTGCGGCGGCAAGAAAGTCGGAAAGGATCTGGATCATTGCTTCGCGACCAAACACCTTGGTGATGGGCACATTGTCGTATTCGCAGTCCTCAGACACCATTTCCATTGCAGCCGTGAAGTGGCTCTGTTCAATGTTTTCAATGAACCGAGTGACGTATTCGCCTGGATCAGTAATGCTGTCTGTTGCAGTTGCCATGCAAACAGTTTGGCAGGCTCATGCAGATGCATGAGCGATAGGGAGTTATGCCGACTTCAGTGCGCGGCTGCGAACACCAATTGGTGCAGCCATGGTGTAACCAGCAAGGTGACGCTCTTCTTCGTTCTCGCCGCCCCATAGTCCGTACTCGTGATTGTTGCGTGCGAATTCTTTGCACGGCACTTGAACACTGCAGCCTGCGCACAACGATTTAGCTTTTGCTTCGCGACGCTCGCGTGCCTGAGGGCGTTCCGCTTTTGGTGCGAAGAACAGTTTGGTTTTGCCTTTACAGTTCGCAAACTGCGTCCAGTCGATCAGTGAGCCAATTGGCGCGATCGGATCGACCAAGTCGGAGAGGTATGACTCTGTTGCTGGAGATTCCTTAAGTGACATGACGGGTGCCTTTCACAGTGGGTTCTATTTAGTACTAAATACTAATCACACACTAGGGCACAGATATTGGAATCTGGATTTGTCGTTTGTCACAGGCCAAAACGGGCCTGAGGGCCAAATATGGCCGGGTTACAGCAGTTCGGCGGCCAGGCTGGCCACTGCGCTGCGCTCGCAGGCTGCAAGCGTGATGTGCCCAAAGCAGCGCTGCCCAGAAAAGGCATGGATCAGCACGGCCAGGGCATTGTTCGACTCGCCCATATAGGGGGCATCAATCTGGCTGGTATCGCCGGTGAACACAACCTTGGTGCCCTCGCCAATGCGGGTGAGGATGGTCTTCAACGTGGTGGGCTCCAGGTTCTGAGCTTCGTCGACTACAACAAATTGTTGTTGTAAAGAACGACCACGCAAGAACGTGACCGACTCAAGAGTGAGCTGACCGCGATCGGTGAGTTCATCAATCAGCCCGCGCGCATCGCGACTCGAACGCTGATCAGTGAGCGCAACAATCGCGTCGTGAATGGCCGACATCCATGGGTCGAGTTTTTCGTCTAAGTCGCCAGGCAAGAAACCAACGTCTGCGCGACCAACAGGAACGAGTGGGCGATACACCGCGAGGCGTTCATACCGTCGTTGCTCAACTACTTGTTCAAGACCCGATGCAATGGCCAGCAATGTTTTGCCAGTTCCTGCGCGACCGTCGAGAGCAATCACATTGATCTCTGGGTCCATCAACAAATCCAGCGCAAATCGTTGTTCTTTGCTGCGTGAACGTAGCCCCCATGCTTCTGGCGCGGTTTGGGCCAACAACTTCAATTCATTGTCGTTGCAACGGGCGAGTGCAGACTGCGAACCACTTCGCAACACTGCGAAATTGTTATCAACTAAATGTGTTGCACCGGCAACTTCACTGACTTCAATTCCACCGCTGCGATACAGCGAATCAATTTGAGAATTCGTGGTGTCAAATGTGGTCCAACCCATTGGTCGTGAATCTGCACCTGCGCCAACGGGTTGATGTTCTTCGGCAATGAGTCCCATGTGTGCTGCTTTGATACGTAATGCAGCATCGTTTGAAATCATGCGGGTTGGTGAAATACGTGCTTGGCCAAGCGCTGCACCAATAATTCGGTTATCGGGAATATCTGGATCGAGGCCGTGTTCTACGAGCAAATTGCGCTGTACGCCATTGACTTCTATCTGCACCGTCCCACTGTCTGGGCCATCGTGAACACGAGTTGGTGAAGCAAGTGATCCACCTGCTTTCTTGCGCAAGTCTTCAATGCTGCGAAGTGCAGTTCGAGCAGAGCGACCAACATCATCCATACGTGTTTTCAAACCATCAAGTTCTTCAATCACAGTTAATGGAATGACAACATCGCAACCTGCAAAGTTATAAATGCACGCTGGATCTGCAACGAGCACTGAAGTGTCAAGCACAACACGAGTTGCAACTTCGGTATGTGACGCAAGAGCTTGATTAACAATTCTGTCGACGCGAGTTCCGAGCGGCGTCTCGTCAGTTGCTTGCGCCGAGTCCGAGTGGTCGAGGAAATTATTCAACGAGGCTTAGTTTGGACTTCCATGATCCGCGATTGGTGGATACTCAAATTGGTGAAACTTTTTGTCAAAAAGTGCTCCGAAAGTCATTTTTTGGGATTTTTTGCAAAATTTTTTAAAAATATTTTTTGGCTAGTTTTCGGGCTTTTTTGGGGGTCCAAAACAGGCCCTCCAACGCCCGTAAGGGCTTCAGGAAATCGGACCAAAATCTGCCGTTTCCGACCTCGGGAAACCCTTACTGGTGCTAGCGAATTTCCAATTCCGCGTATTTACGGGCTTTGGCAAACCCTTATGTTTATTGGGTTTTATGAAAAATGAGGGTCCGCAGTAGAGATGTGGCACCTGGTGTAGTGCGCAAAAAACTGGAGCACATTTTTTGCTCGCTTGATCACATTTTTTTCATCGTTCGATCGAAATTTTTTTGCAACAACATCGACTCACGTTGTGCGCAAAAACTGTTCAGAAATGCTTGACAACGAATTCAATACTTGCAATTTGTGTGCAGACCCACTCAACTAGACAACGAATCAGTTATCCGATTCCGAGAAAGCTAGGTAAGAAAATGACAAAAGCAGAGCTCATTGATGCAGTTGCTCAAAAAGCCGGAGTGTCGAAGGCAGATGCCGAACGCACTATCGGATCTTTTTTTGAACTGGTCGTAGCCTCGGCTAAAAATGGTGAGAAGGTTGCATGGCCGGGCTTCGGTTCGTTCAGCACATCAAGCCGTAAAGCTCGTACAGGACGCAACCCACAAACGGGTGCACCAGTCCAGGTACCAGCATCAACAGCAATGAAGTTCACTTCAAGCTCAACGCTGAAGAGTGAATTGAATCCAAACCGTAAATAGCAATACCTAAACAAGGAGAAAATCATGGCAGCAAAGAAGCGCAAGAAGGCCGCTAAGAAGGCCCCAGCAAAGCGTAAGTCAGCTAAGAAGGCAACCAAGAAGGCAGCAAAGAAGACTGCGAAGAAGGCTACGAAGAAGGCAGCTAAGAAGGCTCCTGCTAAGAAGCGTCGCAAGAAGGCTGCAAAGAAGGCTGCTAAATAATTTAGCCCTTAGCCGATACGTAATCGGTTCGGAAAACTGGAAATCGAGGGGCTTCGGCCCCTCGATTTTTTTTGTA
>JACCDI010140525.1_pt1 | contig 12835 bp, 10 predicted proteins | sample 7442791 | NCBI WGS metagenome assembly JACCDI01 (sample SAMN15323434, study PRJNA562643) | freshwater metagenome | isolation source: river surface water | place: USA:Blue River Watershed | collected 2017-08-15
GACCCCGGGCGGCACCATCCTGCACTTCGCCCACCGCCAGATCGAGTCGCTGACCATGGACCGCGAGGTCATGCACCTGCGCGACTCCCTCGTCCCGCGCTACGCCACGCTCGTCTACAACGGCTTCTGGTACGCCCCGGAGCGCCTCGCCCTCCAGGCCCTCATCACCGAGTCGCAGCGCAACGTCAGCGGCACCGTCCGCGTGAAGCTCTACAAGGGCGGCGTCTACGTCGCCGGCCGCAAGAGCCCGCGTTCGCTCTACAATCCGCACATCGCCACGATGGAGGCGGATCCGACCAAGGCCTACAACCAGGACGACGCCACCGGCTTCATCCGTCACAACGGCCTGCGCCTGCGCGTGAACTCGAAGGTCAACGGCGTCGGCAACCTCAGCAAGACGGTCCGCTGAGGCCGGTCCGGCCGATCAAGAAGAAGGGCGTCCCGGTCGGGACGCCCTTCTTGTTTAAACTGGAGGCGCGGGTCGGAATTGAACCGACGCATGGGGCTTTTGCAGAGCCCGGCCTTACCACTTGGCTACCGCGCCTGAAGACTGACTGGTCCGTAAAATGCCCCCTCGGGGAGGGTGTTTCAAGGGTTTTGTGCAAGGGCTTCCCTTTGGACGATTTCTGGCCTATTAACGAGGCATGACCCAGTCCCAGCCAGCCTTTCGCGTCGGTCTCGGGTATGACATCCACCCGTTGGTCGCCGGCCGTCCGTGCGTCCTGGGTGGGGTGAACATCCCTTCGCCGGTCGGTCCGGACGGTCATTCCGACGCGGACGTGGTGCTGCATGCCGTCGCGGACGCGATCCTCGGCGCTGCCGGCCTGCGGGACATCGGTCATTATTTCCCGAACACCGATGGGTCGCTCAAAGGATTGGATTCCGCCGTGATCGTCCGGAAGGCCGTCGCCGAGGCGAAGGGGCAGGGCGGCTGGATCGTCGGCAACGTCGATATCGTGATCATCGGCGAGCGCCCTAAGGTCATGGCGCATGTCGACGCCATGAAGGCCAGGGTCGCCGAAATCATCGGAATCACCCCCTCTCAGGTGGGCATCAAGGCCACGACGAACGAAGGGATGGATTCGATCGGGCAGGGCAAGGCCTTGGCGGCGCAGGCTATTTGCCTGATTTCCAAGGGTTTTTAAGGGTAAGGCCGGGGTGATTTCGCTTCGGGCTTGTGTTTTCGGCCTTTAAAGCGAAGAGTAAACGACCCTTCAGTCCGAAGGGTTCCCTATGGAAAAGACCCTCATCATCCTCAAGCCCGACTGCATGGAGCGCCGCCTTTGCGGAACGGTCCTTGCTCGGTTCGAAGCCGCCGGCTTCGACATCCTGGCCAGCAAGATGACCCGTCTGACTTCCGCCCAGCTCCGTGAGCACTATGCCCACGTCGCGGACAAGCCTTTCTACCCGGAGATCGAGGCTTTCATGTCCTCCCGTCCGGTCATCGTCGCCGTCCTCGTGGGCGACAATGTCATCTCCCGCGTCCGCGAACTCCTCGGACCGACCAATTCCAAAGTGGCTCCCAAGGGCACCATCCGTGGCGATTTCGGCACCGAGATGATGCGCAACGTCTGCCACGCCTCCGACAGCCCCGCCGCGGCGGACGCCGAGGTCCGACGTTTCTTCCGTGCCGACGAAGTCTTCGCCCCCGAGGCGAGCCGAGTCTAAGCGAAAGCATAGCAAATAGGCCCCGCCGTTCGCGCGGCGGGGCTTATCTGTTTGGCAGGCTTACCGGACGCGGCCAAGTTGCCTCCGTGGAATTCCACTGCCCAGATTGCGGCCTGCCGATCCAAGCCGCCGACCTTGCTCCCGCCCAGGGCGTCGCGGTCTGTCGGTTCTGCGAGAAGCCCTTTCCGATGGAAGCCTGTCAGGCCGCCGTGCCTTTCGCGGATCGCCCTTTCGTGCCGGTCATGGCTCCGCCGAAGGGCGTGGACTTGGTCGAGACGATGGACGGGTTCCGGCTGACGCTGTCGACCCGCAGTTGTATCGCGGTCTTCCTCGTGCCTTTCACCCTCGTCTGGGCGGGCGGCTCGCTCGGCGGCATCTACGGCATGCAGATCAAGAACGGGGAGTTCAACTGGATGATGTCCCTCTTCGGCCTGCCGTTCCTCGCGGGGTCGATCTTCCTGATCGGCCTGACCGTGATGTCCGTCTGCGGACGCACGATCGTCGAGCTGGCGGGCGGCAAGCTGTCGATCCGAACCGGCGCCCTCGGGGTCTATCGCACCCAGTCCGCCCCCTGGCACGACGTCCGCTCGTGCCGCCTCGTCGAGGCCACGCGTCGCGGACGCAACAGCTACCACACGAGCTTCCAGCTCGAGTTCAAGGTCGACGGCGCCAAGGACCTGCGACTGAGCGCCGCCGGCGTCGAGCGGGAGAACGCGCTCTGGCTGGCCCGCTTCCTGGCCGGACGAATCCAGCGCGGCCGATAATTCCCCGTTGCCCTCGGGCGGGGGAATTGGGCAAAGTCGGCCCATGCTGGACCCTAAGTTCCTCCGCGAAAACATCGACCTCGTCCGCAAGGGCGTCGCCCGGAAGAAGTTCCAGGTCGACCTCGACGCCGTCCTGGCCGCCGACGAGGCCCGCCGCCATGCGGTGGCCGAGTTCGAGGTCGCCCGCTCCGCGCAGAACGCCGCGAACAAGGAGATGGCCGCGATGCCGAAGGGCTCGCCGGAATTCCAGGCCAAGGTCGCCGAGATGAAGGCCGCCTCCGCCAAGGTGAAGGAACTCGAGAAGAAGGTCACCGAAGCCGAGGAACAGATGAAGGCCGTCGCGCTTTCCGTCCCGAACATCCCGCACGACTCCGTGCCCGAGGGCCGCACCGAGGCCGACAACAAGGTGGTCCTCGAGTGGGGCGACCATGCCAAGCTGATCTCCCCGTCCGCCAAGCCGCACTGGGACATCGCCTGGTTCGGCAAGGCGATCGACTTCGAGCGCGGCGTGAAGGTCGCCGGCGCGGGTTTCCCGTTCTATGTCGGCGACATGGCCCGCCTCGTCCGCGCGCTGATCCAGTACTTCCTCGAGGAAGCCGGCGCCAACGGCTACACCGAGGTCCACGCCCCGCTGCTCGTCAACGCCGCCTCGGCCACCGCCACCGGCCAGCTGCCCGACAAGGAAGGGCAGATGTATCACGCGCAGACCGACGATTTCTACCTCATCCCGACCGCCGAGGTGCCGGTCACGAACTTCTTCCGCGACGAGATCCTCGACGAGGCCGCGCTGCCCGTGAAGCGCGTCGGCTACACGCCGTGCTTCCGCCGCGAAGCCGGCAGCTGGGGCGCGCACGTGCGCGGCCTGAACCGCCTGCACCAGTTCGACAAGGTCGAGCTCGTGAAGTGGACGCACCCGGACAAGTCCTTCGAGGAGCTTGAGCTGCTCCGCGGCGACGCCGAGCGCCTGCTCCAGAAGCTGGACCTCCCTTACCGCGTGCTGATGATCTGCGCCGGCGACATCGGTTTCTCGCACAGCAAGCAGTATGACCTCGAAGTCTGGGCCGGCGGCCAGAAGCGCTGGCTCGAAGTCTCGAGCTGCTCCAATTTCACGGACTTCCAGGCCCGTCGCGCGGGGATACGTTTCCGCCCGAAGGACGGAAAGCCCGAGTTCGTCCACACCCTCAACGGCTCCGGCCTCGGTCTGCCGCGCGTCCTCGCCGCCATCTTGGAGAACAACCTCCAGGCCGACGGCACCGTGCGCGTGCCTGAAGCGCTCCGCCGCTGGTACGGCAAGGACACGTTGTCCTTCTGAGGTCCGCTTTGGATTGGCAGGGAGCCGGCGCGACTTAGTCTGATCGCGTGCCGATGAGCCTGCCCACCCCCGACGCCTTGCGCGCGGCCGCCCAGCGGCTGCCGCGGCTGCCTTCGGTCCCGGTTGCTTCCGGACCGGTCGCCGTGGCGGTCTCCGGCGGCGCGGATTCCGTGCACCTGCTCTGCGCGCTCTGGGCGGACGAGGCTTTGCGGCCTCGGCTGCGCGTCCTGCACTTCGATCATCGCGTGCGCGGCGAAGCTTCGGCCGAGGACGCCCGCTTCGTCGAAACGATGGCCGCCGGCCTCGGGGTCCCTTGCGTGCTCGGAGTGAGGGACGGGCAGGGGATGGCGTCCGAAGCGGAGCTCCGCGCGGACCGGGACGCTTTTTTCGCGCGGCAGCGCGCGTCCCTCGGATACGAACTGCTCTGCACCGCGCATCATCTCGACGACGTCGTCGAGAGCGTGCTGATGCGCCTCGCCCGCGGGGCGGGGCTGGCCGGTCTCGCGGCCCCGCGCGTCCTCCAGCCTTTCCGCGACGGCCATCGCCGCTGGCGCCCGTTGATCCAGGCGGGCCTCGGCAAGCCCGCCTTGCTCGCCGCCCTGCGCGCGGCCGGCATCCCTTGGCGCGAAGACGCCAGCAATGCGCAGCCGATCGCGGCCCGCAACCGCGTGCGCGCCTGGCTCGCCGCCGGCGGAGTCGAGGCGATGGGCGAAGGCTATGCCGAAGGCTTCGCGCGCTCCGCGCGCATCCTCGCCGAGACGCAGGTCGCGTTGGCGCAATGGGGGCACGGACTCGGCTGCGTGGTCGGACCGGATGGCACGATGCCGGTGGCCGCGCTCGGCGGAAAGCCCGCCGCCCTGATCCAGGAGTGCCTGCGCGCGTTCCTGCACGCGCATGAGGTCACGGAGCCGAGCGAAGCTTCGCTGGCTCCGTTGGTCGCGGCGATCGCGGCAGGCAAGGACGCCCGCTCGGCCGTCCGCGGTCGCCTCGTGCGCGTCGCCGCCGGCGTGCTGGGCATTCCGGGGGAGCCGGCGGCCTACGGCGCCGCCGAACGTCGGCTTGCGTACGGAGTTCCCGATGACGAGTGCGGCCTGTTGGCCGAGCAAGTGGACGTCGACGCGCCGTTGTGGGCCAGTCTGTCCAAGGGCGACATTTCGCCCGGCCGGGAAGCCTATGTCCTCGCGCCATCGGCGCCGATCTCCTGGCGAGGACGCATGGACGGCGATCGTTATCAGCCGCTGGGCTCGCCCGGCTCGGCCAAGCTTTCCGACCTGCTCATCAACCGCAAAATCCCTGCGGAATCACGGGAGGCCCTGCCGGTCGTCCTGGCGGGGACGGCGATCCTCTGGGTGCCGGGCTTGCCGCCCGCCGAATCCGCCCGCCTGAGCGGCCCGACGAAGGGGGCTCTCCGGTTGACTTGGCTTGGGCCCTGCTTAGGTTAAAACTTCTGCCCATGAGTCAAAACGACCAGCCGGATGATAATAAGAACGGCCCCCGCCTGAACACGAAACCGGTCTTCGTCTGGCTCCTGCTGATGGTGGCCATCATCGCCCTCTTCAACCTCCCGGGCGCCTCCTCCGCCAACGCCGTCCAGGTCCTCAACGTCTCCCAGGTCCTCTCTTACGCCCAGGAGAAGAAGATCAAGAACCTGACCATCCAGCCGAACCCCACGTCGGGTTCCGAAAGCTGGGTCCGCATCTCCGGCGAGCTCGCCGTGGCCGGCGCCGACGCCGGCGACAAGGCCCGCTTCACCGCCGACGGCCGCCTGACCGAGAAGGAGTTCGAGCTCCTCCGCGCCTCCGTCGCCCGCGACGCCTTCAAGGAAGTCCCCGCCCAGACCGGCTGGACGATGTTCCTCTACAACGTGCTGCCCACGCTGCTGGTCTCCGGCGTGGTGCTGTTCATGATGTATCGCTTCCTCAAGAACGCCAACCGCGGCGCGATGCAGTTCGCCAAGTCCCGCGCGCGTCTCAACGCCAACGACAAGGAGACGACCACCTTCAAGGACGTCGCCGGATGCGACGAGGCCAAGGAAGAGGTGAAGGAGATCGTCGATTTCCTCAAGGACCCCAAGCGCTTCACCAAGATCGGCGCCAGCATCCCGAAGGGCGTGCTCATGGTCGGTCCTCCCGGCACCGGCAAGACCCTGCTCGCGCGCGCCGTCGCCGGCGAGGCGGGCGTGCCCTTCCTCAGCATCAGCGGCTCGGACTTCGTCGAGATGTTCGTCGGCGTCGGCGCGGCCCGCGTCCGCGACACCTTCGAACAGGCCCGCAAGCTCGCTCCCTGCATCATCTTCATCGATGAGATCGACGCCGTCGGCCGCCAGCGCGGCGCCGGTGTCGGCGGCGGCAACGACGAACGCGAGCAGACCTTGAATTCGCTGCTCGTCGAGATGGACGGCTTCGACGGCCAGGCCGGCGTGATCGTCATCGGCGCCACCAACCGCTCCGACGTGCTCGATTCCGCCTTGCTGCGCCCGGGTCGCTTCGACCGCCAGGTGTTCGTCGACCTGCCCGACCTGCGCGGCCGCGAGGCCGTCCTCGCCGTGCACGCCAAGCGTTTCCAGCTCGCTCCCTCCGTCGACCTCCAGCGCGTGGCGCGCATCACCACCGGCATGTCCGGAGCCGACCTCGCCAACCTCCTGAACGAGGGCGCCCTGCACGCCGGCCGCCGCAACCGCGAGAAGGTCGAGATGGCCGACATCGAGGAAGCCCGCGACAAGATCTCCTACGGTCGCGAACGTCGCCGCGTCATGGACGCCGTCGACCTGCGCAACACCGCCTACCACGAGGCCGGCCATGCGGTCGTCCAGGCGCTCATCGACGACGGCGCCCTCCCGCTCCACAAGGTCACCATCCTGCCGCGAGGCCGCGCCCTCGGCATGGCGATGCTGATGCCGACCAAGGAGCTGCTTGGCTACACCCGTCAGCGCCTGCTCGACTACATCTGCATGGCCATGGCCGGACGCGTCGGCGAGAAGGTCATCTCCGGCGAGATCTCCAACGGCGCCTCCTCCGACATCAAGCAGGCCACCCGCTTCGCCCGCCAGATGGTCTGCGACTGGGGCATGAGCGACCTCGGCCCGATCGCCTTCGGCGAGAATTCCGACACCGTCTTCCTCGGACGCGAGATCTCGCGCACGCAGACCCACAGCGACGCGACCGCCCGCCGCATCGACGAAGCCATCTCGGCCATCGTCCAGGAGCAGTACGCCCGCGCCGAGAAGCTGATCGCCGACAACGCGGAAGCGCATCGTAAGATCGCCGAGGCCCTGCTGCTGCACGAAACCCTCGACGGCGTCCATGTCATGGAAATCCTCAAGACGGGAGCCATCCAGACTCCGGTCGCCGCTCCGGCCACGGCCCCTGCCCAGGCTGAGCCGGCCCCGGTCGCCCCGACTCCGGCCGCTGATGCCGGCCCGGGCCTGCAATCCTCCCCGACCCCTGCTTGAGGTTTGCCCTCAGGGGGCGGCAGGGTAGGGTAGGGCATGGTCATCGGACTCACCGGAGGCATCGGTTGCGGCAAGTCGACCGCGGCCGCCTGCTTTGCCGAGCTGGGCTTCGTCGTCATCGACGCCGATCGTCTGGCCCGGCAGGTGCTTGAGTCCCACGTCTGCGTCAGTCAGCTCCGCGACCGATGGGGCGCCGCCTGTCTGGATGCGCAGGGCGTCCCGGACCGCCGTTGGATCGGAGCCAAGGTCTTCGCCGACCCTGCTGAGCGGGCTTTCCTTGAGTCGATCACCCATCCGGAAGTCGCCCGCTTGCGTCGCGAAGCCACGGCCGATTCGGGCCGCGATTACGTCGTCGAAATTCCGCTGCTTTTCGAGAAGGACCTGGCCGCTGGCCTGACCTCTGTCGTGGTCGTAGCCTGTTCCGATGTCGTGCGCCGGGAGCGCTTACGGGCCCGCGGCCTTTCCGACGAGGAGATTTCCGCGCGCATCGCTTCGCAACTTTCTCTTGTGGAGAAGGTTAAGCGTGCTGACGTGGTGTTCTGGAACGACGGAGAGCCCTCTTTTCTCCGCGAGCAGGTCGTTCGATGGGTCGAGCAGGTGAGGGGAGCGTAATTCGGCCAATCTTTGGTTAATTTGCGGTTGCGGGAAGGTTCCCCCGATTTAGGGTCAAATTCCCCGTTGTTCTCCTCTCTGAGGAGCAATCTCCCTATCCCCATTCTTCCGCTCCGGATTTCCCCACTGTGACGACCGCCGACGACTACGTCATCCAATTCATTCAGGACAAGGGGCTGGTGTCTCCTGCCGACGTGAGCGAGGCCCGCGCCGCGACCGCCCCGGTCCCCGACGGCCAGAACGCCGACACCCTGGCCATCGCCAAGCTCGTCGAGACCGGCAAGGTCGCCTGGCTGCGGATCACCGAGGCGCTCAGCAAGGAGTTCGACATGGAACTCGTCGATGTCTCCCAGGTCTCCCCGGCGGACGATGTCCTCAAGCTGATCAGCCGCGAGCAGGCCGAAGCTCGCAACATCCTCCCTCTCCAGATCGACGGGGCCGAGCTGCTCGTCGCCATCTCCGACCCGCTCGACACCGAGACGATCGACACCCTCTCGGGCATCCTGAAGCTGCCCCTCAATCCGCGCCTCGCCCCGCCTGACGCGCTGAAAGAGGCCATTTCCCGATGCTACAACGGAGGTCCCATCGGCGGCGGAGCCTCTTATAACGACATCCTCGGCAAGGGCGGCGACGACGGCCTTGCCGTTGAGCTGCCGCAGGGCGGCGACGTCAAGGAAGACGACGCCCCCATCATCCGCTACGTCAACTCGCTCATCGTCGACGCCATCCGTCGCAAGGCTTCGGACATCCATCTCGAGCCGCTCGAGAAGCGTTTCCGCGTGCGTTTCCGCATCGACGGCGTGCTGCAGGAGATGAAGGGCCCGCCCAAGCGCCTGCAGCCTTCGATCGTCTCGCGTCTCAAGCTCATGGCCGAGGTCTCGCTCGCCGAGAAGCGCATCCCGCAGGACGGACGCATCCAAGCCCGCACCGGCGGACGCGACATCGACTTGCGCGTCTCGGTGCTGCCCACCGTCTACGGCGAATCGATCGTCATGCGAATCCTCGACAAGGAGGGCCTCAAGCTGGGCCTGCCTGAGCTGGGCTTCTTCGCCGACGACCAAGCCAAGTTCCAGGGCCTCGTCACCGGCTCCGACGGCGTCTTCCTCGTCACCGGTCCGACCGGCTCCGGCAAGTCGACCACCCTCTACTCGGCGTTGAATTACATCAACAAGCCGGACCGCAAGATCATCACCGTCGAAGATCCCGTCGAATACCAGATGGCCGGCATCAATCAGGTGCAGGTCAAGCGCGACGTCGGCATGACCTTCGCCGCCGCCCTCCGCGCCATGCTCCGTCAGGCGCCCAACATCGTGATGATCGGTGAAATCCGCGACCTTGAGACCGCCGAGATCGCGATCAACGCGGCCCTGACCGGTCACATGGTGTTCTCGACGCTCCACACCAACGACTCCGTCTCGGCCGTGACCCGACTCGTGGACATCGGCGTCAAGCCGTTCCTCGTGTCCGCCGCCCTCCGCGGCGCCCTCGCCCAGCGCCTCGTCCGCCGCGTCTGCCAGTCGTGCGCCGCGCCTTACAAGCCGACCGCTAAGGAGCTCTACTCCATCGGCATGACCGAACAGGACCTCGCGAACGCCACCCCGATGAAGGGCGCCGGCTGCGCCAAGTGCGGCGAGCGCGGCTACAAGGGCCGTCGCGGCGTCTTCGAGCTCTTCATCATCACCGAGGAGATCCAGGAGATGATCTACGGCGGCTCCAATCTCGTCGAACTGCGCCGCAAGGCCCGCGAGGCCGGCATGCGCACCATGCGCGAAGACGGCCAGCGCAAGGTCGCCTCCGGCATGACCACCATCGAGGAAGTGCTCGGCGCCACCGTCGCCGACGACGTGATCTGATCCGATGGCCTACGCGATGAACCAGCTGCTGGAGGCCATGCTCGAGAACGGGGCCTCGGACCTGCACATCCGCGTCGGCCGTTCCCCCAGCCTCCGCGTCAACGGCGAGCTCGTCGCCGTCGAAGGCCCGGCCCTCACCGCCGCCGAGACCGAAGCCCTCGTGCTCGCCGCCGTGCCGGCCGCCCGCCGGGCCGACCTCGACGCCGACGGCGGCTGCGATTTCGCCTTCGCCTTCCGCGACCGCACGCGTCTCCGCGCCAACGCCTTCCGCGGCCACGGCGGTTACGGCATGGTGCTCCGTCTGCTGCCTTCGGACATGTTCACGCTCGAGCAGCTCCGCCTGCCGCTCGTGGTGAAGGACATGCTCAAGCGCGCCCGCGGCCTCATCCTCGTCACCGGACCGACCGGTTCCGGCAAGTCCACCACGCTCGCCTCGATGATCAACTGGATCAACGAGAACCAGCAGAGCCACATCATCACGATCGAGGATCCGATCGAATACACCCACCCGCACAAGCAGAGCCTCATCACGCAGCGCGAGGTGGGCGAGGACCTGCCGACGTTCGCCGAAGGCGTCCGCTCCGCGCTGCGCCAGGATCCCGACGTCATCCTCATCGGCGAGATGCGCGACCTCGAGACGATCGAGGCGGCCGTCACCGCCGCCGAGACGGGCCACCTCGTGCTCGGCACCCTGCACACTTCCGGCGCCACCCGGACGATCGACCGCATCATCGACGCCTTCCCGGCCTCGGCCCGCGATCAGATCCGCGCCCAGCTCTCCACCTCGCTCAGCGCGGTCATCTCGCAGTGCCTGCTGCATACCACGGACGACCGCCGCGTGGCGGCCTTCGAGATCATGATCCGCACCGACGGCGTCGCCGCCAAGATCCGCGAGGGCAAGACCTACCAGCTGCTGACCGACATCGAGACCGGCGGCGCGCGCGGCATGCGCACCCTGGACAGCGACCTGCTCTCCCTCTTCTCCCAAGGCGTCGTGACCGAGGAGGAGGTCTTCAATTACTGCCTTAATCCCGAAGCCATGCGCGAGCGCATGCGCGGCGGCTCCCCCCAACGCTAACCCCCTTTCTTTTCCCCATGTTCGACGACCATAGTGACGTGATCCGCGATATCGCCCTCGAGGCAGGCCTCGTGACGCCCGCCCAGGCCGAGGAGGTCTGGGAATCGACCACGACCACCGGGAAGTCCTTCGCCGACAGCCTCGTCGACTCCGGCTTCGCCGAGCGCGGCGCCATCCTGCAGGCCATCGCCGATCATCTCGGCGCTCCGTATTACTCCGCCGTCCCCGCCGATCCCGGCGAGGCGCTCGTCAAGCTGCTCAAGCCCGCGCAGGCGCACAAGTACGTCGTGCTGCCCGTCGCCGACGAAGCCGGCAAGCTCACCTTGCTCGCCAAGGACCCGTTCAACTCGTCCGTCATCAACGAGCTGAGCTTCATCCTCCAGCGTGAGATCGAGCTCGGCGTCGCCGACCCCGCGCAGGTCGAAGCCGGCGTGGTGCGCGTCTACGGCGAGGCGACCTCTTCTTCGATGGAGGACCTCCTCGGCGAGTTCGGCGAGGTCGACGCCGCCGCCGTCACCGACGAGGACGTGACCAAGCAGGCCAGCCAGGCCCCGATCATCCGCTTCGTCGACCTCGTGCTGCAGGAAGGCGTCAAGGCCAAGGCTTCGGACATCCACTTCGAGCCGTTCGAGACCGAGTTCCGCATCCGTCTGCGCATCGACGGCTCGCTCTACGAGATGGCGCCTCCGCCCAAGAACCTCGCCTCGGCCGTCATCGCCCGCGTCAAGGTGCTTTCGTCCCTCAACATCGCCGAGCGCCGCATCCCGCAGGACGGCCGCATCAAGACGACCATCAGCGGCCGCCAGATCGACCTTCGTGTCTCGACGCTCCCGACGCAGTTCGGCGAGTCCGTCGTGCTCCGAATCCTGGACAAGACCGTCGTCAACCTGAGCCTCGAGGCGCTCTCGATGCAGGACGACATCAAGGAAGGCATCCGCGCGATGGTCGGCCGTCCGAACGGCATCTTCATCGTCACGGGCCCGACGGGCTCCGGCAAGACGACCACGCTTTATTCGGCGCTCAAGGAAGTGAACACCGAGGACGTCAAGATCCTCACCGCCGAAGACCCCGTCGAATACGAGGTCGAAGGCATCATGCAGGTCCCGATCAACCACCAGGTCGGCCTCACGTTCGCCGCGGCGCTGCGTTCGTTCCTCCGACAGGATCCCGACACGATCATGGTGGGTGAGATCCGAGACATCGAGACCGCCCAGATCGCCGTCCAGGCGTCGCTGACCGGCCACGTCGTGCTTTCCACGCTCCACACCAACGACGCCCCGGGCGCCGTCACCCGTCTCATCGACATGGGGCTGGAGCCGTTCCTCATCTCCGCCTCGCTCGAAGGCGTGCTCGCCCAGCGACTGCTGCGCCGCATCTGCAAGACCTGCCGCACGCCCTACGAGCCGGACAAGGACGTGGTCAACATGCTCGACGTCGACGCCCTCGAGATCGCGAACAAGAAGTTCTACTACGGAAAGGGCTGCCCCGACTGCAGCCGCTCCGGCTACAAGGGCCGCCAAGGCCTGTTCGAACTGATGACGATCAACGACCAGCTCCGCGCCCTGATCACGCAGAAGGCCCCGACGCTGGTGCTCAAGCAGAAGGCCATCGAGTCCGGCATGCGTCCGCTCCGCGACGACGGCCTCCGCTGCATCTTCGACGGACACACCTCGATCGAGGAAGTCCTCAAGTACACCTGAACTTCAACAAAACCAAGCACCTCCCATGCCCGACTACAAGTACACCGCCATCGACCGCAACGGGGCCCAGGCCTCCGGGCGGATCGAAGCCGCCGACGATGCGCAGGCCCGCCAGAAGCTGATGGCCAAAGGCCTGATGGTCACCACGCTCGCGGCCGACTCCGCCGCCGCCAAGCCCGCGGCCGCGGCCGCCGCCAAGCCAGGCTTCTCCTTCGGTTCGAAGGTGACGCAGAACGACGTGACGGTGATGACCCGCCAGCTGGCGACGCTCATCATCGCAGGCCTCCCGCTCCTGCGGGCCCTTGAGCTGATCACCAAGCAGGAACGCAACCCGGCCTTCAAGGCGGTGCTCGCGAACATCGCCGAGAGCGTGTCGCAGGGCAACAACCTCTCCGAA
>JACCDI010229470.1_pt1 | contig 12835 bp, 9 predicted proteins | sample 7442791 | NCBI WGS metagenome assembly JACCDI01 (sample SAMN15323434, study PRJNA562643) | freshwater metagenome | isolation source: river surface water | place: USA:Blue River Watershed | collected 2017-08-15
CGACTCTAAAGCTAAAAACAGAAGTTAGTATGTCTATTTGATATAAGTGGGATATGTGTAATCAAGCCCAAAACTACAAACAAAGCTATGCAACATGATTCAAAAATATTTGATGCAAAGTGAAAAGGGATACTATTGATTGATTCATATATAAATGTCCACATATATCAGCTGCTGAAAAATTGAACTTAGAACCTACCAAACCAAATTAGTCAATATGAAGTTCTGTTCAATGGCATTCTCTAGGTTCATGGCATACTAAACAAGAACTCTTGATACAAGGGAAGGAGCTACTCCACATAGCATACAACAGGTTTTGGTGCCAAAATTAATCTAGACATTCTGAGGATAATGAAGAAATCAATTCTTGGAAAAATAGCAAAGTGCTTTGAAGATAATTCCAAAAAAGATGGATATCTACAATTAATGACTGATTTTCAGAAATAAAAATGTGGTTACAACTAAAAGCCTTACCCAGGCCAAAAATTCTGTACTTCTTCTGAACCTAGAAGGGTTCACTTGACTTTTAGCATGATATCTCTATATGGAACACAAATTATGTGAATTGATGACACTGGAAAATTGTACTAAATTTTGTGTCACAGAAAGTACAGTTTCTTATAAACCTCGTCATCATAATATCTGGCTCTCCAAAATTGACCAAAAAAGGCTGCCCAGTTTATAAATCACCTCAATCATGTGTTTATAATATTATATCCATATGGTATTGTTGTACTAAATAAGTACAAATATGCTGACTATATAAGTAAATTTCACTCCACACTTGATCACCAACTACTGACGTTGAGGTTAGTTTATATTTGTTACCAATAGTAGTAAGCACTTAGGATTTAGGATACAACTTTAGTACCTATGACAGAATACCTCAGTCAAGTAAAGTGGAAGCAATAATTGCAATTAATCTCACTTAGATTGTATGTATAATACAATGATTCCTAGGTACAAAACAATCATACTGTGATTTGTGGTAAAAGAGTAACAAAATTCAAGCATGTCTTACTGTTTTAAATATAGGAAAAAAGAATGTAACAATCACAACTAAGTTGGTTGGAAAAGTGAGCATTATAATTTATTTAAAAAAGTTGAAACTTTCTGCATTCAAAGTGATACTTGCACACTCATATTTGAGCAAAGTCTTCAGGATTTATCTGGATGCTAGCAAGAATCAAATTAGTTTGACAGAGCTCTGCTGTATATTATTGAGGAAATATGCATGACCTTAATGTATGCTCATGACAGACACACAAATTCATTGCTAAAGTAATCATTAAGGTCCATCATATATCCAAATACTACTGTGACATGTCAATATCTAATCTATTTACACATGAAACCAATACGAATGATATTTTGTTTCCTACAGTGGTACAGATTGCTAAGGAATAACTAGAGGATCCTAAAATAAGGATTACTTGATAAATCTCCAATTGGAATATATTACTAGTAGAGACTATTGTCAAACTAGTTATTAGATATTAGAATCTGGATATGTCATAATCTCTTGAGCAATATTTTGTACTACAATGCAATGATTACAATGATTAATAATAACAACCCAATCATAACAAAATAGAGAAAACACTCATTTCAACTTGTATTGGAAGCTTACTCTGAGGTAGCAAAACTGGAAAACTAAATCTACAGAGCTACCTTATAAGGAAGCAGCAATACTTCAAATTACTATGTATGGATTGTATTGGTTTGTAAACAATTAATCTCAGTGACTGAACAGCCTTGATTTTGTGTGTGTCATAATGATTGATCCAACAAGAAGCTGGTTCAAACCGGAACAAATGCTTATATCTGATGATGTGTCAGATTTATAGCGACTTGAAAAATCTAGATAAATATTGGATAAGATTTTTTCAAATATTTATTAAATGATGGTTGAGAAGATACAGACAGATTGAAATTCATAGTTGACAACTTATTTAACCTGCATTTTGATGTGATGTACCAATGAAAAGTACAAAAACCATCAATTAGCAAAAACTTACATGCACACACCAAGCACTAGACAATATCTGATGTTCAACTGGATTCAAAAGCTATAGCTGCTCTAATTTAGACATCATCAAGGATTTCATAACAAATGCATATTTTGCTGTATGCAGCACCTGTCACTCAGCACTTTGGTCACCATAGGTGTAGAAATATTCCAAAAGGACATACTTTTTAGCTGGTTTGAATTAATTATCAAGAGCCAGTACTCTGCAACTTAGTTGAAATGTCCAGTGTCAGTGAGTTGGTTGAAGGTTGAAGGATAGAAACAAAGCAACACATCTGAAATGTCACTTACATGCTAGACAAAAACTAAAAAAGTGATCTTGAGGATACAATAGATACTTCCAAGTGTGGATGTCTACCTTTTGTGCATGCAATATGCTCCTCTTGTCCTAATGAGATAGATATTCAAGACAAAGTAAAAACCACAATATTTTTTGCTGGTACAAAAAATGCCAAGCAACTCAATCTTATTGCTATGATGTGAGTTAGAAGAGTTGTTGGTGAAATTGAACAATATTCCTGACATTTCTGTCATAATTGCTCACATTTTGTTGACAATTACAACTAAGTCTGTAATACCAAATGTGAGCAAAATATTTTAGAGGAGACAAAATAATCATTGAAATGGTAAGTTACACAGCAGAGAATGAACACAATATACCCAGTTTTGAGTAAATATATTTTAATGTTATAATTAGGTGTGTATACAAGTAGACAAGGCATTCAATGCATGCAAGGGCAAACCAAAAGAAATATATGAAGGGCACATGCTTGTCATGTGCACATGATGTCACCAAGAATCATATGGGAGGAATGGTAACCTACAAAATAGAAATAATGGGAATTCTAAAAGGTGCAACTGGGCATAACACTCTCCCTCTCCATAACCAATGAAAGAAATATTGGTTCCAAGTAAGAGTACAAAGGGGTGGGCTCCCACTATGACAAGTTGCAATGAATATAAACATTTCACTGATACCAGGTCTCAAGAGAATTGCCGCAGTTCCATTAGAGTGGGCCTAAAGAATCTCAAAGTAATCAGTAGTTTTAGGTTTGAATTTACCTTTGAGAGTTTTGTCATATTCAAGAACCTTTTGACCAACCTGGTGGTTAATATTTATATGCTTTTTATTAGAATGAAGCAATCCATCATTGACCAGTTGCTCTCAATGTGCAAGGATTGTGTGCCAATCTGCATGAAGAGGGACATTCAAAAACTTGTCTTGAGATAAAGGAAGTCCTGCTCTAGGCTTGAGTTTACTGTAAACTTTTTTGTGCAGGTAAACTCCAAGCCAGCCATCAATTAATTTCTTGTGTTTGGATAAAACATGAAACAATTGGCATCATTGATCCAGTAAAAGGTGATGTTGTCCAAAGGCATCATCATAAAAGTTTGCCTCTTCATATTTGGCATCAAGGATGCAAGTCACATAAAAGTCAATGCAGGCATCACCAGGAAAATTAGTGTCTTGTTCAAGGTCAAACAGAGTAAACAGAGGTGTATAATAATTGTAGGAGAATAATTCAGGTGTGTCACATAGGGGTATATCATTCTCATCCAATGGATAATTCTATGATTGTAATCAAGATGGAAGCCATACTTGTCTAAAAAATTAGCTCCCAAGATTTTTTGTAAAAATGGCTATTAGAATCAATGACAAGTGCAGGGTGTTCATCATCCCCAATGTTTCAATTAAATTTAGGGAAACAATTTTTTAAAGCAATCATCATCAAAATGTATGGGTTGATGATTGCAAGGTTCACCACTTTTATGAAATAGTGTTTTGGAAGAACCAAGTCAAAGAGGACTCAAAACTTAGTAAGATAGAACATCACTGATTGACTTGCAAAAACATTATAGCATGGCATTATCATAGTAAGTGTAGTTGAGGTAGAGTGGTATGTGGAGTTGGGTGAAGTTAATTTATAATATAAGGAGTCAACAGGTAAATATGTGAGTAAAGATGGCTTGATGATTATGTTTGCTAAAATACTATCAGTATAAAAAATGCGGCCAATAAAAAACCAAATCCATTGACCTTGTCATAGGCTGGTGAAAAAAACCTGGGTGTAATGAAATCTTCTTAGTGGGGCCAATATAATTGGTGTTGTTGCAAGGCTTACCCTTGATAATAGAGTGAATGACATCAACATAGTTAAAGTAGTCCCAAGGATATTTAAATTTTTCCAATAAAGATTGGTCCTTTGTTTATTGGAATATTTTTTGCAATTGATAATCATGGTTGTTGTACCTATGTTGATGCACCATCCAAATTTGAATTGCAAAATGGATGAAATTGTCAAAAGCTATTTTTGAGTATGATCAATATCAAAACTATCAGTTTGATTGAAACACAAGAGGCTTTATAAAGTCCAGGTAATCCTTCACGGAGGTTGTAATGATGTTTGCCATCACAATAAAATGAATGATGTTGATATTTCTCATCAAGGTAGGCAATTTTGTTTTGATAATAATGAAGTACATGGTCAAACTTTAGTGTGTTGGGCAGTTGGTCATTGGTATTAGTTTGGTATCAGGTATTGTACTGTTTGGTTTCCAAGCCAGTGTAATTTTCAATATCAAATGCTGCCATGACATCATTGGATGATATTTATCCAATTTAACACTTGTCATGAGGCTGGTAGTCACAATCGATTGGGAGTTTAAGTTTTTTGGTTGCACTTGAGAAAGTAAGACTTGTTTTTGTTTGTGGTCATAAGGTGGCTGGATGATCCAGATACTTGTCTGGATTTTCATACTATGAGGAATGATTGGGGAAGGAGGAGAAAGAGCATGATTCTGAATGTCTGTGGCATGGAGTTTGGTTGTCTGAATTCTGTTTTGTCATAAACATGCTTTGGGCTACACAAAAAAATCATGAAGGTGTAGTCACTCCAGGATGAGGATGAGCAACAATCTTGACAGTCATACTAATGATCATCAAATTTTCTAAGCAACTACAAGAGTGGCTATGATGGCATTAGGAACATTGATCATTGTTGGTGGTACAGATCCTTGGCAGAAAAATGTTGACTTCTTGGGGAAGCAGAGTACTGAGGTGGTGTCAATCAATGGGAGCAGACACAAGGAGGATTGACAGTTTTATGCAAGGTGTCAAAGTTCTTGGCAGTTTGCATACCTGTTGCAGGATTATGCATCAAAAAATCTGCCCACTTAATGGCATTGGCGTCTTTACAAAACCCACATATGTATTGCAAGGGTTGTAGGGGTCTCATCATACTTTGGATTAGATCAAAAGCAAACATGAAAATTGTGGGAACAATATGATGATTGATTGGAGAGAGAAGCAGCATTGCTGCTACCTTCAAAATTGGTGTTTGAAAAAATTTGGTGTTACAACAAGAGACTTAGTCTTTATAATCACAAGAATTGCTTTGTTGGGAAAATCAGAGTCAAAATGACCCTGAAAAATTCTTGAGGTCTTCTGAAGTGTAATTATCAAAGTTGCAATCAGTATGACAAACATAATATCTGATATGATTCTAAGAAAAGGAGTAGAAGAACAAGATTTTTGCTTTGACATTGTCAAGTTAAGTTTCATGGCACTTATTACTTTCTAGAAATTGGTGAGGAAACGTTGTGGTGTCATGTAGAAGGTTTCTTCTTGCTGACACACATGTAGTGAAGGAGTCAATTGCCAGCAGCAACGGGGCATTCACTGGAGTCCACAAAGTGAAAAAGGTGTAGAAAATGTATTGAAAGGCATTGTCTTAATTCTATTGCTATTTTTAATGTCTTTGGTCTCATTCATTGCATGTGTAGAGGTTGTCATTGATGATCAAGTCATCAAAGTTGCTTGCAACAGGGTGTAGTTGAACATCTGGTGCCACTGTCATTGATGGGGACCAACAACATGATTTCACACTTGGACTTGCTTCAGCTCTGGCAATTTTCCCTTTAAGTTTAACAGATTTCTTCTAGGGGGGCATGTGAACAGAAATACTAAGTTAACTCTTGGTATAGAGAAAGGGGGATTGAATTTAAGTTCCATTTTACCATTTTTATTTATTTCTGAAATCATGGTATTTTAACTGGTAATTGGTAAAATTGCCTGTAAATTTATTTTACCAAGGTTTTCCTTCTTTTAGTTACTGCAAAAAGGTGGTATTTTACCTTGTTTTACCCAAGGGTGCAGTAAAATTTTCAGCTAGTTCTAAACATTAAGTAATTGAGTTGTGAGTGAATCACCATGATCACTATCAATGTTGCCCTTTTCATAAAACACAACACCAAGATGTTTATTCTTTTTGTAGTACTTTTTAATACATTCAATGGTTGTCTTGGAGTACCATACTTCTCATTTATCCATCTGATCCTCTTACGCTACATTATTGTTATATCCTGGCAAGCAGGCATGAAACTTGTAACTCTTCTTGCCTTAGTCTACTTTCTCCAATGATACAAAATCAGGGTGAGTCATAAGCACTTGTTTCTTCCTGTGCAGATGATCTGGATCAACCTACAATAAGCCACAGTACTTGTTATTGAGGCATTGCTCAAGGGATGATCTCTAGTACCCTTGACTTCTCCCATTTTTCAATCCATGCACAGAAGACTCAAGATTTCCTTCTACACACTTCTTCAGGGGAGAATACAACAAGCGGGAGAGATAGTGCATCCATATTGAGAGTATCAAAATGATTTTCATCCCACAACAGTTCTGCCTTGGCATTCTCAGCACAGTCTTTCTTGTTATTCTCCTGTGCATAAATCCTGGTAATGGCCACTTGCTTCATAGTACTTCAGTTTGGGTGTTACTATTCCCAGAAAAATGGATTTCTACTTCTTTCAACTTCTTTCGACTTCTTACAACTTCTCTCAGTGCTCCCAACCCCAAGTATCTTCAAGGTCACACAACAGGCAAGACAGCTAAGGAAAGTCTTCTTAGGGTTAGAGTAAAGCTTGTACCAGGATATTCTGATTTGCAGCAATTGCCCAGATGTGGGCTTCTTTATAAATAATACCTGCATTATTTTTGAAATAATCCATAGGACAATGAAATGTTAGAAGCCAATTTGAAAAAAATAGACAAGAATAATTTGAAATACCATATTTCTTGCAAAATAAAACACCCATTTCACAGAAATCACCATCGGGATCAAACTTCTGCATTGCTAAACCTCAATGCCCCCTTCAGTCATATTATTTGAACAATCTATGACATTGCATAATGCTTGGGGGTTGTAGGCAATGGATATCATTACATTGATCATTGGACTCTTGTCAATTGTCACACCATCTCCATAGATAGTGAAAACAAGCAGATCAGCATCATTCTCAATTTCTGACTTGACTTTGGCCATATAGGGGTTGTAAGTGGTGACAAGGAGCATGTCATCAATGGTAGCTTGTGTTGATGTGACGTATCTGCTTGGGGTATATTTAGCAGCTTGTGGATCATTGCTTGGAACTTTGAACTTCCGATCCTTGATGAGCCTGAATGGATGGGAGTTGCCATTGATGCAATCAGCTATTGCAATATTGAGGTGAGAAATGGGATTTGGGCTGTTGGCAAAGGACTTGGTTTGGACATTCTCCTTTGACTTCTTTGAGAAAATAGTACTCACTGCAACTGAAATGCATAAGGATTGGGCTTTCCCAACATTGATCTCCTGATAAATATTGATTGAATTGATACATGTGAGAATACATTTCTGAAACTTTCCCTTTTTTGTTGAAGAGAGGCTATCACCCTTGACAGATGGTGTTGTTGACAACCTTGCCCCCAGATGAGATGAAACATATCAATGTTTTCTGCATAGTAATGATGACAATAGAAAAAAATTAAAATAGAACATACATACTACCTTTCTTGCATGCCTTGCCATCACAGAGTGATTATAATAATCTTAATACCTATGGATATAAATGATTAAAATGTTGGCTGGAGAGGGTTTGATAGTCTTCCCTTTCTTCTTGAGGACATGCTGGATGGCATTTGTTGCTTGGTTTCTGGCAAACTGGTTATGGAAGTGCTTGCAGGTCCAGACAAAGTCCCTTTTAGCGATGGTGCCCAATTCAATCATCTCACACTCAAAAAGTTGGATGTAACAAAGCAAAGGCACCAATGGTGGTATCATCTCCAGCCAGGTCTACAACAGCAACATCTCCACTTTTGCTGGCCTTGCTGTGAATGCTGTGGGGAAAGGGGAAAAGAAGAGGGAGAAAAGGGAAAACAAAGGGATTTGCCATTGTTAATGGTGATGGTTACAGGGTTGTGATAATTCAAAAATTATGTGAGAGTGGCCATAAATTATTATTTAATGGATGCTCGGTTCATTTTGATGGTGCTGCGGTATGGTGCAGAATTTTGCATTTGCATCTGCAACAAGCTGATTGTGTCAATGATCTTTTCACTTCAATCCTTCATGGGACTTGGATGGATGGGAGTGCAATCATGGATATATTGTTTTTTTCAAAAATTTCACCAAATTGCATTACCATAAACTTTTTTGGATTACCACTAAAAAGATGGTGATTCAGGGTAAAATGGGTAAAACCATTGTTTTACCATGGTATTACACAACGTAGGATTGAATAAGGCGTATCCAATTTTCATGTTTACAATGTATTGACTTGATTTTTTTCATGGCATTAGGTAATTACCTGCAATACCCCCAGTTTTGAGTAATGACATCTTAAAATCATGATAAGGTGGGTATAGAGCTAAACAAGGCATTCAACGCTCAAAAGGATAAAATGAGAGAAAGATGTGGTGGTACATGATTGGCATGTGCAAATGATGTCACCAAGAATCACCTATGGCAGGAATGACAATCTAAAGGAGGATTCATGGGAATCCTTAAGATGTGCAACTGGGCATAACATAGCACAAGAGCCTTTTACCTTAATACAAGTACATATGAATGGAGCCATAGAGATACAGTGCAACAATGCAATTCATCCGATGAACATTAGCACTTACTATATATAACAATAGTAAGGTTTGGAAAGTTAAAACTTGAATTATTTAGAATATTACTAAGTCCCTAGTTCCACATGGCATCTAACTAAATCCTTTTTAGCATACATAGGACTATCCATACAAAACTGACAATGGGCTTGAAATAGTACCTACTGCATGTTTCTTGCTAGGTTAAAAGGTTTCCCTATAATTAGCTTACTACACACCTCTGCATCCAATCATAGGGGAGTGTATGAGGCCACATTTTTCCATATGCCCTTCAACTGCATACAACATCACCAATATCTTACAAAGTGAATTTTTGAACACATTCAAATAATGAACATCACCCGGATATCCTGACTCATAGTGATTTCGCCAAATGTCAGCATCTATGTTAACAGTTCTAATATAGTGACCAATGTTGTACATGGAAGGAACTAAATCCTCTTGTTTGCTCATAGTATGAGAGAGTCAAAAATAGGCCCAGAAGTTAATAACATAGTGAAATGATAAAATAAATGCAATAAATGAAAAGTTTCGATTTTTGAGGACTCGCTAAGAAATGAATTGCAATTTTCAGATGATAAGGTATGAAAATAGATAAAAGAACAAGAAATTTGTGTACAGAATCTTCAATATTCAATCAGGATCTATGAATCTAAATTCTTCAATTTTAATGTGCAATAAGGATTTTTTGATTGCAGAACACAAATACTTGATCAATGAAGTAAAGTTAGGTAAGATATCATTCCAATCTTAGATGAATTATTGATTTCCTATTCTCTCTCTGTCCAGACAAATGTAAAAAACAAACAATATCCCAAGTTACCATCATAACATACTAGATATATAACAGAGTAAATGTATAGAAACAATCATCTATCTTAACATAGATCACATGAAAGTGTACAATTCAATATGGAGACTTGATACAGGCATGTAAGGGAATATTTATGATCAGTTCAACTGGTATCTTCTACCTTTCAATTTTTGGGGGAGTAGTAGGCCAGTTTTGTTTCATGATCCTCCACAGCATCTGACAACAAAAACATCCATGAAAGATTGTTGATTAACTTTATCAAAACATGAAAGAGTGTCTGAAATCTTCTGACTTGGTACCTGGTTGAAACAAATACAATCATTTGGCACATTCTTATGATCATGATGCATTTGCCAGTAATAGTATTTTGTAATGGTCAAATACTAGATAAACACCTAAACAAAATGCTGTTTTGATCATCTAAATTCACACAGAAAACATAGGTAACCAATTCACTATGCAATCTTGACGTTCTTATTTTAGGACAGACACATGTTGACCATTTCATACCTACATTTATATCAAACAAATCTACTTGATATTTGTTATTACTACAGCTCTAAACTATGGGTCAAAAACTAGAACAATAGGGTCATCCCTCTAGCAGCATGATTGAATGCTCTATTGATATTTTTATGAGATTGCAAATCAATTTAATTTCAAACTTGGAATCATTTATGCAGTAAAACAAGTTAACCAAAGCTATGAAATAAGATTCACCATTGCTGGGGGTTAACAATAATACCCAAATTGAATGAAGGCTCTGATGGTAACAGTGAGTTGGAGTGGATGCTAAATTTTCAAAATCTGGGAAGAACATTGGAAGGAAACTGGTAAAAGTTTTCTAGAAACCTTTTTCTTTTTGCAGGATGTATCACCTTTCTCTTCAACATGCAAAAGAGTTCTCTCTTTGATTTGTTGGATAATCATAAACAAACCATGCTCCTTAGGGTTAGAGTTATGATTAGAGTTTTGTGAACATAAAAAGGGGTGTATGGATAAAACACAATTGGGCATGGTTGACAAAGGAAAGCAACAAGGAAGTATCCCCTAACGCCCTATCCTGTTAGTTGCCTGACTGGTTAACACAAAAATCTTTACTTTCTCCTCACAACAACCAAATCAATTGGTCTGACCCAAGATGTATACCACCTCATTGGAAAAGTGAGAATGTCAGCATTCTAATAATGTGATATATTATCTGGTGTTGTGGATCTTGTGGAGCAACGATTGTGACAACAGTGGGAAATGAACTTCCATGAGGCAATTTTTTGTTCTAGTACTGATGTCCTATGTAGATTTCTGGCATTTTTTGATCCAATAAAATTTAAAACACAAAAATTCCAACTTTCTCACACCTGCAAACATCTATCTGTTGAAATTTTTTTCCAATAAAAAGAAAAAAGATGTGCATCTTCAATTTTTTTCATTGTTTTGTAACACACCAAGATTTGTTCTTGTAACTACATATTTTTGTTTTTTACATATGAAAAAGCATGTGTTGACTGGTCATGTGGTGACTGATACACAGCTGGACATTAGGGAATAATGCACAAAGGTTGTTGATAAGAAAAAGAGATGTTGGTATAAGGGGTTGAAGACAAATAAGCAAACATAAATTGAAACATGGGGGATGCCTTTTGTCAATGCAGTGGCATGATGATTTGTTTAAGACCAAAATTCAAAAGTCAACAGAAACTTAGTGATTTTTAGGCAACCTCACTTCTCACTTCCCACTTCCATCCATTGAGGTAATTGCATAAGAATTTACATTTTTCTATAAAATAATCAATCTAAACATATACTTTAATTGCAACAAATTTCAAGAATTTACATTTTTTCCATAAAATAATCAATCTAAACATATACTTTAATTGCAACGAATTTCAAGTATGAATGATTTTTTCAAATTGATAATCATAAGTACACTTTCTAATAATTATTGCACCCATCATCATCCCTTCATCTTTTTGGTAATAACTAATGTACAACCCCCAGTCTAATCCATAATCAACCAAATCTACAACCAACTTTAATTACCAAATATCTGATGTGACTGGAGTTATGTTTTGCTGATGTATGTATCACTATTGCAACTTAGTTGAGAATTCCTCTCCTCTATTATGAGAATTCTCAGTTCTTCCCTTTTTCATGTGAAGAATGACTTGCATATTCATAAAAAAATGATGTTAATTTCTGCTAATATTATGATATAATCATGCAGGCTCAGTAATATTGAACAACTATATCATGGAAGTGAATTTTGAAACTAGACGTTGATATTTTTTAATAGGTGATCATCCTTTAAGTGCATACATGAATGTTGATCAAATGCATGGGCATCAACTCTTCTCTGCTATGAAATAGCAACTGATCTCTAAATTGATATGCATTATCTATCCATTGCTTGTTGCTCAAGTGCATCATCACTTCTCCAAGCCCAAATAGTTTTCAGAAAGTATTTTATTTGTCCACTTCATTATTGTTTTTTTTGGCTGTCTCTGAATTAAATTATAGTTTTAAAATTATTGTTAAGAGTTGAGAAAATCTCAAAACCTGAATGGAATTCTTATTAAACAACTATACCTAACCATGCCTTGGGGTGATGAATGTAGCTGTATTTGATACAACATGAAATACAGCTTCTGGTAATAGAACTCAGAAAAGGAGTGGGATGAAGGTGTTGTTGTTAGTAGTTTGTATTGCACTGGGTGGAGGATGGATTGTTTGGAATTGTTTTATATTGAATTGTCAGATAGATGTGGTCACGCTCATTTTGACGGAATAATAGGCATGGATGGATAGCAGGTAGAAAGTCAGAAGTTTGGAATGAGGAACAGGAACAGCGGTCAGCAGTGATATACCCAGTTTTGAGTAATGATGTTTTAAAATTATGGTGAGTATAGAACTAGACAAGGTATTCAACGCATGTAAGGACAGAAGCAAGAGAAGGATGGGGGACACACAAACCACGTGTGTACCTGACGTCGCATTTCAACACAAATGGGAGGAACGGGAATCCATACACAAGGATACCCGGGAATCCCCTGAGAGGCGC
>JACCDI011730825.1_pt1 | contig 12831 bp, 10 predicted proteins | sample 7442791 | NCBI WGS metagenome assembly JACCDI01 (sample SAMN15323434, study PRJNA562643) | freshwater metagenome | isolation source: river surface water | place: USA:Blue River Watershed | collected 2017-08-15
CCAAACAATTAACTTGTATCAGTAATAATGCAGGAGTGGATGATTTTGGAATTGGTCTGATGCTGCAAACCAAACAAGTGAAAAAAATGATTTCTTCATACGTGGGCGAAAATGCTGAATTCGAAAGACAATTGCTTTCCGGTGAATTAGAAGTTGAACTTATTCCACAAGGTACCCTGGCTACTCGCTGCATGGCTGCTGGCTATGGTATGCCTGCTGTTTTTACACCTGCTGGTGTGGGAACAGAAGTTGCTGAAGGCAAAGAAACACGCGAGTTTAATGGCAAAACGTATTTGATGGAATATGCCTTTGATGCTGATTTCGCCATCGTTAAAGCATGGAAAGGTGATACTCATGGTAACTTGATTTTTAAAGATACAGCGCGCAATTTCAATCCGATGATGGCCATGGCCGGAAAGGTAACGATTGCTGAAGTTGAAGAACTTGTTCCTGCAGGGACTCTCGATCCAAATCATATTCATACACCAGGGATTTATGTGCACCGTATCTTCCAGGGTAGCAATTACGAGAAACGCATCGAGCAAAGAACTGTTAGAAAAAAGGCTTAATGTCTGGCCTGCCTCTGATACAAATAAAAAAAACGGCCGATGGTAGTAATACCCTCTATGATCCTGCTCTCGACGAAACCTACCACTCTCTGAATGGAGCACTCTCAGAAAGCTATCATGTCTATATTAAAAATGGTTTATTAAGGCAATTGCCTTCTTGTAGCCAATCAATCAATATTCTCGAAATTGGCTTCGGTACTGCGATGAATGCTTTACTTTGCTTGGAGCATTTACCTAATTCTTTATCGTGTAACTACTTTAGTCTCGAGCCTTATCCTCTAGAAAAATCATTAATTCACGCGTATTATGAAGATTTTTCTGATAAGCCTACTCGAATAGCTTTGTTGGATAAGATGCTTGATTCTTATAATGTTTGGCAGAATATTCAGTCTAATTTTCATATAATGGTTTCGAGTTCGAAGCTCCAGGACTTAAGCAGCGACTCAGTTCCGGAAAATGTAAAACCATTTGATCTGGTTTTTTACGATGCTTTCGCACCTTCCAGGCAACCTGAGATGTGGTCTTTGTCGTCTCTTGAAAAAGTAAAATCTTTGATGAAAACGGGGGGATTAATCACTACCTATTGCGCACAAGGTCAGTTTAAAAGAAACCTGAAGGAACTCGGATTTATGCTCGAACATCCGCAAGGTGCCAACGGTAAAAGAGAAATGACCCTTGCATTCAAATTATAAATAGTATAATTGCATCGAATTGGAACTGACCTTAGAACATATAGGAAAAAAATACCAGGGTCACTGGTTGTTTAAAGATATTAACCTGTCATTACATTCAGGTCAGAGTTTGTCCATCACTGGAAAAAATGGCAGTGGTAAATCTACACTCATGCAAGTGGTTTATGGTTTGATACAAGCTTCAGAAGGTAAGGTGCTGATAGATGGGAAATCTGATTTTCAGGCTCATAATATAATGGCTTTGTCTTCACCGTATATGGAGCTTCCAATGGAGTTTACAATTAAAGAATTACATCAGCTGTATTTTAACTTGAATAAACTAACTCAGTCTTACGAGCAGTTTATTGAGAATGCTATGTTTTCAGTAAAAGACGGCGGTAAGCCAGTTAAACACTTTTCAAGTGGGATGCAACAGCGTCTTAAAACGGCGTTCTGTCTATATTCCAGTGCACCTGTGATTCTTTTGGATGAACCATTGACCAATATGGATGCAACAGGTGAAAAATGGTACAAAAATTGTCTTTCTGAAGTTAAGCATAAAATCTGTCTGGTTGCAGGTAATCAAGGCGCCGAGATCGATTGGGCTGATAAAAATTTAACTATTTCCGAAATTTAAAAGATGAAAAAAGTTTTTTTAAGTTTGTTTGTGTCTGCAAGCTGTGTACTTAGTGCTCAAACCTCAACTCAGCAAAGCGTTTCTGTTAAAAATGATACATTACTTTGCAATGGAAAACCTGTCTCTCTTATTTCTGTTATTGAAGACAACCTCGTTATTGGTACCAGTTCAAGAGCTATTTATTTGCCAGGTGGAAAAGATGTACTAATGATTACAGAACTTCAAAACTATAAAACACCTGATAATAAACTGATTTATTATACTCATTATGAGTTTCCTGGTTTAGATATTTCCTGTGATATCAAACATAAATCTTCAGATTTTAATCCATTTGAACCAGTATGTCAGTATAATCTGATCAATCAATTTGGCGTAGATACCAATCAGGCTTTTATTTTTACCACTTTAAAAGGTAGGATTTCTGAAGCTGAAATCAAGGGACTTAAAACCCGTCAGGATACCGTCACACGTTTACGCTCTACTATTGCTGTGCGCAGTATCTATGCACCAATAGTGTATTACGAAGACAATATTCTTCAGGATGAAATTCGCATCGGCTCTTTCTCTTTAGATACTTTAAATGGTCAGAAAGGCTTATGCCGCTATTATAAGATCTTTAATTCTAAAGATGTGCTCATCTGTACGGCCACAGAATCAGTTCTCAATAGTCGCGATTGGCGCTTGCTCACCTACCGGGACAATCGTTTTCATAGCATGGTGGCGCCAAGTGAAGCCGACCTCTTAGAAGTATTGAAATTTCTAATTGCCCGCAAGTACTTGTAAGGCAAAAAAAAAGACAACCCGAAGGTTGTCTTTAAAGAGAGAAATAAAAAAAAATTAATTTTCTGAATTTTGTTCATCTGAGGCGACAGGAACGTTTTCCCTTGGCTTAGCCTGGGTAACAATCATTTTTCTGCCATTCAGATCAAAGCCGTTCAACGCTTCGATGGCCTTTAGTCCATCCGCTTCGTTTGCCATTTCAACAAAACCAAAGCCTTTGCTGCGTTTAGTTTCCTGATCACGAACGATTTTTGCTCCTATGACTTCTCCATAAGGAAGAAAGGCATTCTTGAGCTCTTCGGTTCGCAACCGGTAGTTAAGATTTCCAATGTAAATTCTCATTTCAATAAGCGATTAAGTTTAATAGGAAACAAATGTAAATTTTGGAGGTGCAATTCCAAATTTAGATTTTTTTAACCTAAAAAATATCGCTATAACAAAATGATAATCAACTACATAGACCAAAAAGCCTAAAGTCGTGGATAAATTACTTCTTACCCTCTAAAGCGGTTTTTATCGACGAAAGTATATAAATCTTATGTTCTTTGGCGTTTCCTATCGACGAAGGTAAACTTAGCTGTATTTGCTTCTGTAGGCTAAGGAGCTGATTATGGGCTTTGGCCTTGCTAATATAGTCGTAAACAGGGGATTCAACTATAAAAGTGAGGTATTGAATGTACAGCGATTGTAAATTCTGTCTGTACATGTTGATATCTCCAGTCATGTCTGCTGCAAAAATTGCTGTGCTGAGGTCCTTAAATACTTCACTCAAATCATATTTGTTTCCATATAATTTGCTGTCACTGATTCTCTGCAAGGTGTTTGGATGAAGAACATGCATCAAAACCATATTTTGTACATTCAATACTCTGTCTAAAATCTTTGGATCTTCTCCTGATGAAAAGAAGTTAAAGCCTCTTCTTTGTTGCTGTAAATACGGCAACAAATCGGTCGGTATTTCCATGGCATTCGGAGCAAATACACTTTCTGTTAATAGTTTCATGGCGTTTTTCTGTGTTTCATATGGCACTGGTGTTAATGGTTTAACGGTGCTTACCTGATTGCTGAAACTTCTGTCAACATAAATGCCTCCTATATATCTGGATACAACTCCTGCTTGTGTGGCCCATTCAGATGTCAGTACAAAATAACTGTTTCTCAATTCCTGATAACTTCTGTTTTGTTTGCCATATTCGCTCAGTAAACTGCCTTGTAAGGTTTTGATTAAACCAATTCTCTCTTTTGCAAATCCGATAGCATCTGAACTCATATCGCCAATCATTACTCTTGGATCGATCGCTTTACCCGGTGCACGCATATCATCAGCATCATTACCAAAACATAATTGAGGCTCTGTGCTACGCATTAAAATTGTTTCTCTTCTGGTTTTGTCACTGGCTGCGTCATTTTCCTGGTAATAACCGAATTCTATCGCCCACAAATCATACGGTCCCGGGCGGGTGGTATAGTACTGTGTTTTCAAGCCTTTGCGGTTACTGAAATTCACTGCCGGATAATCCATGACACTACCAGTTAAGCCGATGGCACTGGTCTTGGCTATGTCATACAAGGCGTCAGGTGAGTGCAATTGACTGGCTTTCATGTTATGATTCAAGCCCATGGTGTGCCCAACTTCGTGCAGTACCAGATAATAAAGTGATTCTTTAATGAAATTACTTACTTCCAACTCATCGGCATTGTTCATGGCTAAGTACTGTAAACCCAGTAAATTTTGCATGTGCATGTGTTCACCAGCTGCACAACCGTGGGGATCTTCGTATGGTGTTTGCTCAAGTTCCATCAACCATTCTAATCCAGCTTTATCAAATACCTTTTGCGATTTTAATCTGTTGGTGATAAATACCCATTCCAACATAATATCTGCACCAAGAATTTCACCTGTGCGTGGATTGACAAAGCTTGGTCCGTAGCCGCCAAATGGGGGCTCAGGACTGCTGGTCCAGCGCAATACATTGTACCTGATGTCACCCGCATCCCAGGTAGCGTCATCAGGTTGCTCGAATATCTGAACAGCATTCTTGAAACCTGCTTTCTCGAAAGCGATATTCCATTGAAGTATGGCTTCTTTAATCGTCGGGCGCAATTCTTTCGGCGTTGTGTTTTCTATCCACCATACTATTGGTTTTACAGGTTCAGATAAGGCTGCACCCGGATCTTTTTTAACCAGTCTCCAACGGTGAATAAGGTCACGGTAGTTAATGGCGTCAGTCGTGGTCATGTCATTGACCTGTGTGCTGAAATAGCCTATTCTTGGGTCATCCATACGGGGAGTAAAACCTTCTTCTGGCATGGCGATAAAACTGTGCTGAAGGCGAATGTCTACATAACGTCCGTCTGTGATAGCTTCGCTGCCAGTTCCTCTTGAAGATGGATCGTCATAAACATATCTTACCACAATATCTGTGTTCTCAGGGTAGTTGCGAATATTGTCATATCTGGTCTTGCTTTTACTTAACATGCCCAGATTGAATACACCAGGTGATGGCATACCACCGCGTTTAATCTGGTAAAGCGTTTCTGTTAAAAATAAATTATCAGCTTCAATCAGGTATTCTCCTTTACTCTCATCAGATGCAACTACTTTCTCGCTGCTCATCACCGCATTGGTGATATTGGCATCCGCAGATTTTGAAATAGCATTGCTCGGGTCAAAATAAAATGAAGTATTCTGAGTGATAAACTCTATTTGATTATAGTATTTCTTGATGGTGAAAATCTTATTATCTCTGAATGTGCCTTTGTTATGACCAGTGGTGGTATTTCCATTTTCTACATAACTGAAATAAATAAACTCTTTATTGATTTGATCTTTTTTAATCAGCATCATCAATGAACCTGAAGTGGTATCGCGGTAGAGGGTAAACAGACCTTCTATTTTTTTGCATTTTTTAACTTTGTCGGCAATGCTGGCTGTTGCAGGAGGTGCAATAGCAGGCTTTACAGCTTCTGCCTCTTTATCCTTCTTTCTTTGGGCCTGGAGGGCGACCGGACTAATACCGATGATTGATAAACAAATTAGTAATAATGATTTTTTCATTTGATGCGAATTTTGACGCAATTTATTGGTTTTATCTTAGTAATATAATTTTTTCGATAAAATACTGCCTATAACTATATATTTGCGACCGTGAAATTACAACCACTTTTATTGTTAACCCTTCTGCTTGCAGTCGTTGTATCATTTTTTGTGTATCGAAACATGCAATCAGCAGTGGCACCTGTAATACCTGAACTGACAGATTTAGAAGGTAAGGTATATGATCCGGCACTGCTAAAGAATAAAGTCTATATTCTAAGTTATTTTCAAACTTGGTGCGGCGATTGTATTGAAGAGCAACCTCAACTTCAACAACTTAAAAAACATTTTGGAAATGATTTGGAGATATTATTGGTTAGCGACGAACCAGTAGAGAAATTAAAAGGTTTTAAACAGAAGTATGACTCTGGTTTGCCAATCTTTCATTCTGCTAAAAGTTTAAAAGGAGAACTGGGAGTAAAGGCTTTCCCTACAACGTTTCTGTTTAGCAAAGAAGGAAAATTACTGGTTAAAAAAGTAGAGGGAATTAACTGGTACAATGCCGAAATTATCGACATGGTAAACGGCAGTCTGAAATCGTTTAAGTAGTTTTCAATCCGTTTAGGAAATCTTTAACAGGCATTCGTTTTTTGCCTTCGTATTGTACATCAGTAATCTCGATAATATAATCTGCACAATGTGCAATTAAACGGTCTTTGCCAAGTACTTCGATAAGACCGGGTTTACTGGCGACTTCATGGGTGATTTTACTTCCGAATATTTTTAATTTCTTGCCCATAAACTCAGTGAATGCAGCAGGGTAGGGTGATAATCCACGGATGAGGTTGTGAACTTTGATAGCGGCTTGCTGGAAGTTGATATGACAGGTTTCTGTAAAGATTTTAGGTGCTGATGGAAACTCGCCCTGTTTTTGCTCACTCAACTGACAGGATTCAGATAAGATGGCATCCAAAGATTTTACTACTAACTGAGCACCATTTTGCATTAATTTGTCATGTAAAGTGCCGGCATTGTCTTCTGGCAAGATGTCAACAGTATCTTGTAGAATAATAGCGCCAGTATCTATTTCGTGTTTTAGAAAAAAGGTGGTATTGCCTGTTTGGGTTTCACCATTGATAATGGCATGGTTAATCGGAGCAGCACCTCTGTAGGCCGGCAATAAACTGGCATGAAGATTAAATGTTCCCATAGCTGGCATGTTCCAAACTATTTCTGGTAACATTCTGAATGCAATGACAATTTGTAGGTCGGCCTTGTAAGATTTTAGAGTTTCAATGAAGTCGGGAGCCTTCAATTTTTCTGGCTGTAAAACATCTAATCCAAGTTCTAAAGCTGCTTTTTTAACCGCAGAACTTTGTAATTGATAGCCGCGACCAGCTGCTTTATCAGGAGCTGTAACAACAGCTACTACCTGATAGCCAGATTCTACTATGGCTTTTAAAGAGGCTACCGCAAAGTCTGGTGTGCCGAAAAAAACAATTCTTAAATCTTCTTTTGTCATCTGCCGGGCAAAATTACCTGGAATTATTGTCATTTTTAAAGAATAAATGCAACATTGTCAGGCAATTTAACGTCTAAGAATTTGAATAGTGAAATTTATCGTATATTTGAGTAGTTTTTGAATTTAAGAGGATATCATATTGTCGCCCTTTTTCTCGCTTATTTTGGCATTTTTGTCAATTCAAGTGCACAATTCAGAATTACCCCAAATCTGGGTCAGTGGGATGAACAAGTGAAATTCAAAGCAGATATTCGCTCCTGTAAATTATTTGTTTCTGAAGCTGAACTTACCTATCTTTTTTACGATGCTGCTAAATTGTCTGAAGCTCAACACGAAAGTCAGTTTGATTCAGCCCTGGATGTTCATGTTCTAAAAGTTAAATTCCTGAATGCTAATCCTGGCGCCACCTACAATGGACAGTTGCCCTATTCTGATTACAACAATTACTATAAAGGGAATCAATCTCAAAAATGGAAGTCTAAAGTCTACATTTATAGAAAATTGTACATCAGCGAGATTTATAATAACATAGATTTTGAATTGTTTGAGGACAAAGCAGGATTGAAATATAATTTTATTGTAAAACCAGGAGGCGATGTTCAAGATATTCAACTAGCATATTCAGGGCAAGATTCACTGTATATCTCTGAAGGGATTTTGAAAGTTAAAACCCGTTTTGGCTTTATATCTGAACAACAACCACTGGTATTTGAAAATACCGACAATGGAGAAAAAGTTATAGCATCATCTTATCAGTTACAGAATAATATTCTGAGTTTTAATCTTGGCAAGAAACGGTCGTCGAATAATGTCATTGTCATAGACCCAGTGCTTGTATTCTCTACCTATAGCGGTTCGCAAGCTGATAATTTCGGATACACTGCCACTTTCGATCACAATGGTAGAGGTATTGCGGGAGGCACTGTTTTCGATTTTGGATTTCCAACAACAACAGGTGCTTATCAAATAGCATTCGCAGGTGGTTTTGAAGAAAACAGGCAAATCGGCTATGTCGAACGTGATTGTGGTATAACTGTTTACGAGAAAGATGGTAAAACATTGTTGTATTCAACCTACCTGGGAGGAGCATTTAACAATGATCAACCGCATAGTATGATTGTTGATTCTTTGAACAATCTCCTGGTGATGGGAACGACTAAATCCTCTGATTTTCCTATCGGGATTAGTCCGTCTTTTGATGCCACTTTTAATGGTCGTTCTGATATTTTTGTTGTAAAATTTACCTCTGATGGTACGGATATAATTGCTGGTACTTTTGTAGGAGGTTCTGGTTTTGACGGATTAAATGGTGATAGAGCCTCTGGTGCAATTAGTAATCTGCTGTATAACTATGCGGATGATTTTAGAGGTGAAATTATTGTTGATACCAATGATGTGGTATATGTAGCAACAACGACAACTTCATCAAATTTTCCAATTGTTTCTGGGTTTGATAATACTTTCGGAGGTGGACAGGATGCTTGTTTGTTTCAGTTGAGTGCCGATTTATCTACCTTGATCTTTTCAACGTATCTGGGGGGGAGTGGTGATGATGCTGCTTATGGAATCGACTTAGGAACACATTCAGATCTGTACATTACTGGTGGAACTACTTCAACTTCTTTTGGATATTCAGTTCCGGGCATGTCTTCTTCTACAAATGGAGGCAGAGCAGATGGTTTCATCGCTAGATTGGATTTGAATACCTTGAATTTAATGGCCAATACTTTTATAGGTACCGGAGCATATGATCAAAGTTATTTTGTGAAAGTAGATAAATATGGAAAGCCATTCATATTCGGACAATCTGAAGGTCAGCACAACATGTCTCCTAACGTTTATGGAATACCAAATGCCAGAATGTTCCTCAAGAAGTTTAATTTCATGTTAACGACTGTTGAACTGGAAACTACTTTTGGCCGTTCTGCTAAAACAAAACCTGATATTTCACCAACAGCGTTTATGATAGATGAGTGTGAAAGAATATTCATCGCTGGCTGGGGCGGTATAGATCTGGGTGGTTTCAATGGAGGAGGTACCTCTGGTATGGCAGTCACCAATAATGCATTCCAAAAAACAACCGATGGGGATGATTTTTATCTGGCGGTTTTTAGCAAGAGCTTTTCTGAGCTACAATATGCCACTTATATCGGAGGTAAAAGTACTTTCTCTGTTGCTGCTCACGAGCATGTCGATGGGGGTACCAGTAGATTTGATAAAAAAGGGGTTGTTTATCAATCTGTCTGCGCAGGTTGTGGCGGTCAGAGTCTATTTCCTACAACACCTGGCGTTTGGAGCAATACCAATAATTCTGATAATTGTAATAATGCACTTTTTAAATTTGACTTCGAAAACCTCAATAGAAAGCCAAGTGCCAAAGATTCAATGTTTGTGCTATTGGCCAATGATACCCTCGATTTTACAATTGAAGTATCAGATCAGGATTTAACAGATAGCCTGAGAATTGTACTGGATGGTGATTTTATGTATGATAAAAACTTTCCGCATCCTGTGCCCTTTGTCAAATCCATCACCAGAGTGCCCGGCAAAAATGCCATTAAAGTCAATATTGTTTTCTATCCGAATTGTTTGCATGCTGGATTAGATACCATAAGGTTAAAGGTAAAAGTATACGATCAAGGTTGTCCAACTCAGGATAGCAATCAGGCCATCATTAAAATTGTGGTTAAAGATCCACCACTCACCGTAACACCAGAAACTTTTTGTTTGAATTTTAATGAGGATGGATCAGTAAAACTCAGTTGGAAAGCTTTTACGAAAAATAGGTTCTTTGGATACGTTTTGCTGAATAGAATTAATCCGAATGGTAGTATCAAGGTTCTGGATACCTTGTTTGATAGCAATGCCGGTGAATTCAAAGATAAGCCTGGATTCGATGCTCGAGATATTAATCTGGCGTATTTTATGGTTGGATATAATATTTGTGGTAAACCCTACGACGCTGGTATTAGAATAAATACTACAAAAGAATTTAATACGCCGATTGACTCAACTTACCTGACATACGCAACAGTTTTCGAGAATAAAGCTGTTCAGGTGAACTGGTTTCCAAGTAAGGAAGAAGATTTTGAAAGTTATGATGTATACAGAGCCGATAATATCAATGGTGTTTCTGTGGGGTATAGGAAAATTAAAACGATCTATGGTCTGAACGATACCAGCTTTAATGATTATAATGTAAATGTGGCGGCTAAAAGTTATTGTTATAAAATTGGAATTAATGATAAGTGCGGTCATATCAGTGTGCCCAGTAATGATGCCTGCAATATTGTTCTGACTGGTAAAGTGGGACATTTATATTTTGATCTCGATTGGATGCCGTATCGAGAATGGGTCGGTGGCGTCAATAATTATGAGCTTATCAGAAGGGTGGATACAGGCATTTTACGATCACTTGTAAACACTAATTTAATGCGAACCTACAGAGACGATGATCTCGATTTGTGGTGGGGTGCTTATTATTATGCCGTGAGAGCTCACGAAGGATTGAATGACAGCATGCAAGGGTATAACGCTCAAAGTTATTCTAACGAAATACGACTTATTCAACCGCCTATGGTGTTTGTGCCTAATGCTTTCTCGCCGAATGATGATTACACCAACGATGTATGGGGTGTTTCACATGCCTTTGTGAAAGAATTCAGAATGCAGGTGTATAACCGATGGGGAGAAAAGGTATGGGACAATGATTTTAAGGGTAATCAATGGGATGGCAGTACACGAGGCAAAGGAGCCAAAAATGATGTGTTTGTTTGGATAGTGACTTACAAAGGCTGGGATGGTAAATTCTACACCCAGAAAGGTACCGTTACGGTAATGCCTTAATTCATTGTGTTTTTAAAAAAGAAAACGAAAAAGCAAAAGTCAGTTCCGCAGAAGTAGAAGAAACTGTTGTTCCCTCTCTCGATAAATTTGAACTTCGTTTTTTAGAAATACTCAACTCATGCATGTCTTGATTGTCGTATGAAACTTTCCATTGTCCTTTTTCAAAAATAAGCACCTGGTATTTATAATAGTTTTTTAACTGCCCGAACTCGGTAACACTAGTTCTAAAGAATTTAATACCTATCACATTATCAAAATTGATAAATTCTGATTCGCGATCAAGTTTAAATTCACGTGTTTGATAAAAACTATAGTCTTTATTGCCAATTTTCGCCGTTTCCATTTTTAAAATAACTTGCAATGGCTGGTCGTTGACAGTGCTGTCTTTTTGACCTTTAACCAGGAACTTAAGTGTATCCTGCTGGTAGGAGTAGTAGTTAGCATTAGAGGTTTTGGATTCAGGGCCGTTTTCTGGACTTGTAGTAGTAACTGTTTGTTTTTTAGAGCTACAGGCGGTAACAAATAAAAACAAAAGCAGGGCAGGGAATAGAGAATAGGATTTCATAATAATAACTTATAAGCAAATTTATAACTTATTATTAAATGAGGTATAAAAAAATGATTACTTTTAACAGTTAAAGTATTTCCAAAAAATGGGTTAATATTGCATTAATTACATCAATATGAAAAAAATATTACTTTTTGCCGGACTATTAATGGCCTTTACTATTGAGGCACAAATGCTTTACAAACTAAGTAAATCGACAGGCACTTATTCTACATTAACGGGAGGAACAGATATTTCAGTTGCAGCCTGGGATTCTACTCATAAAGTGATTTTGCCATTTTCATTCAAGTTTTTTGACAAACCTTTCAATAATGCATTAATCACTTATGATGGTGTTTATTTTACTGACACAGGGATGGATTATATTTATTACAGTAGTGATGATTTAATTCCTCAGGATTTGGATTACACCAAATCAACCATTAAGTTTGACATTGTCGGTAATGTTGGCGATCGTATTTTAATTGCAGAGTATAACAATATAAAAGAATGGAGCACATCAGATACCAGTGTCAAATACACCATCAACAATCAGATATGGTTATATGAAAATGGCAATAAGATTGAGTACCATTTTGGACCTTCTTTAATAAGTACGGATCTATACACAGAGTTTTATTTAGGTTTGATGGATACAGATGGCGATCCTGTTTACGGTATTGACAGCACTGCCGCAAATCCGGTATTGACAGACGCTAATCAAATGTCTTTTGATGGTATTAGTACTTATCCTGTTAACGGGCAGATATATACTTTATCTCCTTCTAATGGCTCATCAGTAAAAAACATTGAGAAGCCTTACTACTTTTCAGCTATTCAGAATGGCTTTACAGTGAGATGCAATGATGCATTTGAAATGGTAGTGATGGATGCAGGAGGAAAAAATGTGCAGACATATCAATATACAGAAACACACAGCTTGCAGACTTTTAAGCCTGAATTAGGAGCAGGAGTTTATTTTATCAATATCAGAATGGGAAATAAGAATTTTACAGAAAAAATTATACTGTATTAGTTGTTGAACATTGCATTTTTTTAAACTTACCAATAAACTCATAAACATTTACCTGTCAACTCATTGTAAAATTTGAGTAGAACAATTCTAAATTAAAATAATTGTTAATAAATACTTTTTACATTGCATAATATCTCAATATATTTGCGGACTAATTAGTATTGTCATTTTTCAGTCATAAACACA
>JACCDI011594263.1_pt1 | contig 12830 bp, 10 predicted proteins | sample 7442791 | NCBI WGS metagenome assembly JACCDI01 (sample SAMN15323434, study PRJNA562643) | freshwater metagenome | isolation source: river surface water | place: USA:Blue River Watershed | collected 2017-08-15
ATTTCTTGGAATCACCACCGACAGCCAAATCTAAGTAGGAGCTGGCTGTTTCGCCGGTGAACGGAAATCCAGTTGGCTAACCCAACGCCCCGGATGCCGACAATCGGTACCCAATACTGCTTGCGCTGCCATACATCCTCACGCTGGTCGCCCTCGGAACAGCAAAAGCATCCGTACGACCGCCCAAATTCCTTGGAATCACCACCGACAGCCAAATCTAAGTCCAAGCTGGCTGTTTCGCCGGTGAACGTAAATCCAGTTGGCTAACCCAACGCCCCGGATGCCGACAATCGGTATACTCGTTCATCGTGCAAACTCTTACCGGGCTGGATACAGCTGCTCTCACATCCCTCATCACATCCATCGGACAGCCTGCCTACCGTGGCAAGCAGCTCGCCGAAAGCATTTACACGCGCCGGGTACGGAGCATTGATGAAATCACCACCCTGCCAGTAGCCTTACGACAAACGTTGTCCGAAAGCTATACCATCGGAAGCTGTACCGTTATCGGCAAGCAGGAAGCCGTGGATGGCACGGTTAAGTACCTCCTCTCGTTTGGTGATGGCGAAGTTGTCGAAACCGTTTTCCTTCCATACGAAAACCGGACGAGTATCTGTATTTCAAGCCAAGTCGGCTGCCCGATGGGCTGTTCGTTCTGTGCAACCGGCACAGAAGGTCTTGTTAGAAACCTGACCACCGCCGAAATCATCGACCAACTTCTCATCGTGCAGGCACTGCATCCAGAGACGCGTATCTCCCACGTCGTGATGATGGGAATGGGCGAACCTCTTCTCAATCTGCCAAATGTCATCGCCGCTCTGACCCTGATGGCAAACGAGATGGGACTTAGCTGGCGCCACCTTACTGTCAGCACAGTGGGTGTTATCCCTGCTATCGAAAAACTGGCTAAGATGGACCTCCCACTCACGCTCGCAGTGTCGTTGCATGCACCTACCGATGACCTCCGTGATGAGCTGGTCCCGCTAAACAGAAAGCACAACATCGCACGCCTGATGCAAGCCTGTAGCGAATACGTCCATCAAACGAACCGCCGTCTGACCTTTGAATATGTTCTCCTCGCGGGTGTGAATGACCGGGATGAAGATGCGCACGCACTCGGAAAGCTTCTTGCCAAGCAACCGCTCTGCGCACTGAATACGATTCCTTACAACTCCACCGATGTCGAAGCTGCTTACAAACGTCCGCAAGCCGTGGCGACGCATCGCTTCCGGGATATTGTTGCATCATATGGTGTAACCGTTACCCAGCGGCAAGAGCGTGGACAAAAGATTGCTGCCGCCTGCGGACAGCTGAAACGCTCGGCGCTCCGCTCGGGTCATTCACTCGTTCCCCTGCAAATGCTGAAGGCGGATGCCTAGACATGAGCACCGAATCCGATGGTCCAGACGAAACCACGGATAACCCTGTAAGCCTGCCGACTCAGTGGACGCAGGCTCAGTGGCAGGCAGAGCTTGCCAAAACCAAACCCGCAACCATCATCGCGTTTCTGCGGGCACACAAAATGCAGCCATCCGCATTTCGTCTCCTCCCAGAGCTTGTAAAACTTCCCACAAACCAGCTTCTGATTGCGCAAACCTTCGCAAAAACTCCCAAACTTGCTGCAAAGTGGACAAGTTTCGAAGAACACGCACCGATAAGCCATCCAGCACCGCGTGAAACGACACAGCAACCAGAGACACCCCGTAGCGGTCTCGCCCGGATGCAAAAGCAGAAACCCATAGGGGCATCACCGAATCCTCAAAGGCAACAACGGCCTAGTGTTGATGCTTTAGATGACTCTCTGATACAGACCGACCCGGTACCCGCCCAAGCCCACGCAGATGCAGCCTTGAAGTTACAAGAAAAGCTGACAGCAGCCGAAGCGCAATTACGTGACCTAACGCTGCAGCTCGACAATGCGCGCGCTGAAAACAGCCGCCTAGAAGCCGAACTCGCCTCACAGCTGCGATCATCCAAATTCGCAACAGAGTTTGTTGAGCGGATTCAGGATGTCATCGAAACCGAGCGCGGAACTGATTTTCGCAAATATCCCGTCGACAAAAGACCCGCCCGCCTCAAAACAGAAACCCTTAAGGTACTGAGGAATGAAAGTAACCTCCAGGCTGAAATCGATGGACTTCGTAAGCAACTAAAAGCCCCATCCAATACTGGAAACCTACCACCAGTAACGGGAACACCAATTGGGCACGCGATTGCCCCTCAGGTCAAAGCAGCGATGCAAGCCATTATGTTGCATGGAAAAGCCGAATGGAATGCCATCCAGCGGCTGGTAAACCTCCTCCTGCAAGACACGACGTTGACTCAGGTTGACATCGCCACGCTGCACCAAGTACAGGCTGAAGCGCTTTTGCGGGGCAAACGGGATGACGAAGCTCTGGCCCTCCTGGGTGAAGCGTTACGTCTGTTCATTAGTAAGAAACGCTACTCCGATGCGCTTGACTGCCTGGTGTTGGTATTGCGGGCAATCTCGACGGATGGCGTCTCACAGGATGTCCTGTCAGCGATGCGTTCACTGGTCGCGCAAGTACCAGACGATTCGATGAAAAAGCTGGTGCATCCCCTCGCACGCCTACGCTCACGTAACCGATCAGCTTTTGAGCATCTTCTACCGCGCACGCTGGACTGCGTAGCAACAAAGCGACTGATTGCCGGCGTGGATGCCCTTGCCACCCGGCGGATTACGGAAACCGAGACCCTGTCCCTACCGCTCGTGAGTGGCCGCCGTCATAGCTGTACCGTTCGTGAAATTATCCGACGTATTGAACGTGGTGATGAAAGCTATGTCGCGCGCGTCCGTGAGGGACTTGAGCTCCTCATCGAGAAGGATGATGCGCTTGCCCTGGCAATTGAAGCGTGCCTCCGAGAATCAGCATCACCTTGGGCTCTGATTCCTCTCCATAATCATCACTGGAGAGCCGCAGTGATCGATGCATCCAATGTCGCACGTTGGAACAGCGGCAAGGCCGGCGAAAAATCGATTTCGCATGCATCCCGAATCATGGCGATTTGGCAGCAGCTTGTCTTGGATGGCTACTTTCCGGTCCACATTTATGCAGATGCAAACCTTAAGCACAATGTAACGGACCCGGATGTTCTGACGCAGCTGATTGACCAGGGAAGTCTCCACATTACCCATGGCGAGGAGGCCGATGTCGTCATCCTCAAGTGGTCATGCAAACATGGAGCAATTGTCATCACAAATGACAGAAATATGCTGTGCGCCCACGCGGATGTGATCGGTTCGGAAGACACACCAGAGCGTGCAGGGTTTGAGTTTACAAAGGCTGGATTACCGAAGATTCACGGAATAACGCCATTTCGGCGGGAGTCGCAGCCCCCTCAGGAAGAATCCTAAGCCGAATCCTCTTCGTTATCGTCATCGTGTTCGGGCGAATGGCCGCCACCATCACCAACGCTGTCCATTTTGGGCATCAGCAGGTTGAGGTCTTCTGGCTCCTCCCACTCACTGTCATCTTCGATGCCCGCATGCCGGCGTAATCGCTTGAGCTGTTCGGCATCAAAGGCATCCAGTACGCCTGCACGCTGGTAATGGAACACTGCATGTTTGTCAAGGCGCAGCTCGCTGTAGAGGTCAGCTAGGAGACAGTGATAAGCCGCATTTGTAGGTGCCAGGCGAACCGCCTGACGGACCGCGACTGCCGCATCACGGAACTGCATCATCCGGCGATACTGAGCCCCAAGGCGTACATTGTAATAGGCATCCACCGGGCTAAAGATGGTCGCTTGCTGCATTTCCCGGACGGCTTCTGTATTGCGCCCGGCACGTACCAACATGTCCCCCAGCCAGAAGTGGTAAAAGCCATCCTGTGGCTTTAGGCGAACCGATGCCTCAAGCTCGGTAATCCCTTCTGCAAGGCTTCCGGCCTGCGCACACGCATCTCCGAGCTTGTAGTGGTAATACGCATTCTTTGGTTCAAGGGCAACAGCCTTACGAAACTCAAAGATTGCCGGTTGGAGACGGCCGTAGTACATGTAGAGCTCGCCCATCGCAAAGTGCGGTTCGGCGCGCTCAGGCGCGGTCTTTATGGCTCTTCGGTACTGACGAAAGGCATTTAGTCCCTGCCCGGAATAGACGTAAGCATCGCCTAGATCAATCCGCTGCTCGGTATCATCCTCGCCTTTTTCCTTGGCTTTACGAACAGCACTTCGATATTGATTGAGGGCTTCAGCGACCTGGCCATCTGCCATGAGCTTGTCGGCGTTTTCAACCTGATCATTCGAGATAACGGTGAAGGGGTCATTTCCTTCTTCCCGCTCATCGCCGATATCGGGCGAATCAAAATCTACATCCGCGTGGGCATGCGTATCCGCATCCGGGTCGGCCGGTATCGGTTCCACATCACTGAACAGGTCATCAGCCATACCACTCACGTCCTACACCCTCTTTGGGCTATCAAGAACCACGGTCACAGGACCCCAGTTTGTCAACGAGACTTCCATTTCGGTCCGAAAACGGCCCGTAGCTACATCGATGCCGAGATTACGAACACTGTCACAGACATCCACATACAGCGCTTCTGCAAGCTCCGGGCCAGCAGCTCCAGTCCAAGAAGGTCGGCGTCCCTTGCGGCAATCGCCCATCAGCGTAAACTGCGAGACGAGCAACGCGGAGCCATGAACATCGGTGAGGGACAGCTCCATGCCATCGGTTTCGCCGGGCTCCGGGAACAATCTCAGGTTTACAATTTTGTCTGCGCACCACTTGACATCAGCAGGTCCATCGTCAGGCGCAACCCCGACCAGCACCAACAGCCCTGTGCCGATAGCCCCTACGGTCTCCCCGTTGACATCGACTTTTGCCTGTCTGACTCTCTGTATCACCAAGCGCATCGCGATTCGGATGGTACCACGCGGGCACATCCGAAACGTTGACATTGTGACATGGCCGCAGGTATGCTTTGCCTTACGCTTACCTTGGAGGCAGTCATGCTGATTTCTCGACGCAACCTTACGCTGTTGGCATCCTTTGGGATGATTGGATTGATTGGATGTGCACCAGCCGCCAAAGAAGCCGGATCTGGTGACCCAAAACCAGATGCTGGTGCAGCATCCGCGTTCAAGATTGGTTTGATCACTCCTGGTAAGGTCAACGATGGCGGTTGGTGTCAGCTTGCGCAGGATTCGGTGAATGCGATTGCCAAGGAAACCGGTGCAACGGTAACACCTGCGATTGAGGAGCCTGCGAAGGCGGAAGTTGAAGCCGCGATCAGGCAGCTTGCTGAAGGCGGAAATACACTCGTCTTCCTTCACGGCAGCGAATATGACTCTCCTGCAGCGGCTGTCGCTAAGGATTTTCCGAACACAACATTTGTTGTTGTCGGAGGCCGTACAGAAGCAGCAAACCTTCTCCCCTTGCAAATCAGCGAGCGTGAAGCGACTTATCTCGCCGGCTATGTTGCGGCGAGTCTTTCGAAGACCCATAAAATTGCCGCGGTCGGAGGCATTGACATCAAGATTATCAAGTCTGGATTCGATGCCTATGTTGCAGGCGCAAAGGCTGCAGATCCAAAGGTGGATGTTCGTGTAACGTACACCGGGTCATTCGATGACCAGGCAAAGGCGAAGCAGCAAACGCAGGCCCTTCTGGCTGCTGGTGTAGATGTCTTCACACACAACGCGAATGCCGCAGGTGCGGGAGTTGCGCAGGCGATTGAAGAGGATGGCAAGGCATTGTTTATTGGTGCAAATGCTCCTCAGACCGACCTTGCTCCAAAGCAAAATGTAGGTGCTTTCATTCTTGATACGCAGAAGGGCTACCTTGTTGCAGCGAAGGCCGTCATGGACAAGAAAACGGATGGCAAGGCCTTCAAGCTTGGTATTAAGGATGGCGCGACGCGGTTTGAATTCAACGCTGCAACCGCGAGCTTATACACTCCAGAGCTAAAGACCAAGGTTGAAGGTGTCAGCAAGGACATCGAAGCAGGAACCGTCAAGCTATAAGCGAACGGCAAATCGCCACGAACGAACGGCAGCCCTGTCCTCCGGACAGGGCTGTTTGCAATTACCCCCGGCAGGTAGAATCAAACATGCAAGACACGAATACGCTCCCAGCACTTCCGACACCTCCAGACATCACGCCACGCCAAAAAACCCTTGCAAACGGGATGCGCGTGATCAGCCTCGAAGAACACAGCAGCCCAAATGTATCCATCCAGGTCTGGTACAACGTCGGCGGCAAGGATGACCCAGCTGGTCGCGCCGGATTTGCGCATCTCTTCGAACACCTCCTGTTCAAGAAAACACGAAACCTTCCGGATGAAGCCATGGATCGCTTCACCGAAGATGTCGGCGGCGAGAACAATGCCTACACAACCAATGACCTGACCGTCTATCACGAAGTCGTGCCATCCAATCACCTGGAACGTATCCTCTGGGCGGAAGCGGAGCGGATGGTCAACCTCGATGTCGATGACGCAAACTTTCGCTCAGAACGGGATGTCGTCAAAGAAGAATACCGACAGGGCGTGCTAGCCCAGCCTTACGGCCGCTTCGATGATGCCTTTGACAGAGCCGCCTGGACCGTACATCCGTATAAGTTTGGCGTCATCGGCGATATCGGCAACCTCAATGCGGGATCTCTTGCGGATGTCATCCGGTTCCACAAAACCTACTACCGCCCAGACAATGCAACACTCATCGTTGTTGGTGACTTCAACACTGCAACCCTTGACCGAATTGTCGCCTCAACGTTTGGACGACTTAGAGCTCCAAGTAATCTCATCCCGAGAATAAAAATCAGGGAACCAGCACGTACTGCATCGAAACGGTATGAGCAGACGTACGCAAACCTCCCTCTCCCCGTCGTCGCATTGTCTTTTCAACTCCCGGCAGCACGTGACCTTGACATGGCAGCTGCGATGGTCCTCGATGGCATCCTTTCAGGCGGAGAATCCAGCCGTCTCTATCAGGAGCTCATCTACCGATTAGGCCTTGCAAGTGACATCGCGAGCTACCTCGATACACGTGAACATGGCTCGGCGCTGGTCATCCGGGCGCTTGCCGCTGAAAACATCACGCCGGCAAAGCTTGAAGCAGGCATCATCGATGTCATCACCTCGCTGAAGACCACACCCGTCAAACCCGCCGAGCTTCAGCGCATTAAAGATCGCATTCTCACCGACATGCTGCGGAGCCGCGAGACAACCGATGGCATCGCGGCCGCAATCGGACAAGCAGCGGTGGTGCTTGGCGACATTAAGCGTGTCAATACAGATCGCCAGACCGTTCAGAGCATCTCGCAGGATGATTTGCTGTCATTCTGCAATACGTATCTAACGATTGACACAGCACTGATTGGTGTAGGAACATCCGGACTGGAGACGAAACCCGCTCCTATCCGAGAGCCGGTAGCCAATCGTGGCCAAGCCAAGCCACGCGGTAAACGCGCTGTCGCACAAGTCCCCGTGCCGGGTAAGCCTTCCAAGCTTTCGATTCCATCTGCGACCAAAGAGACCCTCTCCAATGGCCTCAAGCTGATCATCGGCCGACAGCGCCCAACCGGCATCACTAACATCAATGTCGTTATTGGGACTGGCTCTCTCGCTGACAAGGATGGCCTCTCGGGCACCGCATCCCTTGTTTCCGAGCTCTTGGTACGGGGCACCGTCAGCCGGGATGCTCCATCCATCGCAGCTGAGGCGGAGTCGCTTGGTGGTACGCTCTCAACCAGCATCACGCACGAGGCCATTCGTATCGGAATAAGCGTTCCAAGTACCCGTGCGGGCCTCGCTCTGGAGCTCCTTGCAGACCTTACACAGCGGTCGACATTCCCGGAAGTTGAGCTGGACAAAAAACGTACAGAACTCCTCGACAATCTCAAAGTGGAGCTTGGTCGTCCTGGAACGCTTGCACGCCTTGCGATCAACCGTTCCATCTATGGAAAACAGGGCTATGGTCGCCCCGTTGGTGGAACCCTCAAGTCCCTTACGCGCATCCGGCAACGCGACCTCAAAGCGTTTCACGCGACGTACTTCACAGGACGCAATACGACACTCGTGCTCACTGGCGATGTACCGTCATCTATCAAGGGTGATCTCAGTGCGGCACGCTGGCTCGACATGGCAGATGTAAGCATCCCGGTTAGCACTCCAAAGTCCAATGTTGAGAAACCAATCATTCTCCTAATTGACAAACGCGATGCGGGTCAGGCAGCGGTCATGGCGGCGGCTCCTGGTGTTGCACGCAGTGATAAGCGCTGGCCAATCCTGATGCTGGCAAACAGTATTCTCGGAGGCGGGTATAGCGCACGCTTAAACAAGGAGATACGTATCCAGCGTGGCCTCGCGTACGGTGCATTCTCCGGGATCAGTGAGCGAAAGGGCGCGGGCGTGATTACGCTATCTGCACAGACCCGCCTGGATGCTGCTGCAACAGTCGCGGAAATCCTTGTCGCCCAGCTGGACCGTATGATGAAACAGCCGGTTCCATCCGATGAGCTTTCGATTCGCCGCTCTGCGCTGACGGGCCCACTCTCGCGAGACCTTGCGACAGCCAGCGGTTACGCGGATGGACTCATCACGCAAACACAGTTTGGTTTACCGGTTGACCAAACGGGTATAGCGGCAACGCTGGAGTCTATCCGTAAGGCAGAATCGTCCGATGTCCAACGCGTCATGCAGAGCGTCTTTGGCACCCGAAAGCCAACGGTTGTCGTCATTGGCGATGCCCGTGTCTGTCTAGCCGATCTCAAGAAGCACTTTAAGACAGTAAAGGTCGTTTCGGAAGCGAGCTGGCTTCAGGGAATGGATACTTGGAGCTAGTGGAGGATGGTGGTAACGCCTGCGGCTAGTGCATACAGGATGACAGTGGCTACGAGAGGTTTATCCTCAATCAGCGTAGCCTCTGGCGTCTCGCCTACCCCATGCCTGTGAATCAGGTAAAGGTAGCGCATGATGCCATGGAGCACAAATGGGATCGTCGCCATCAGGTAAGGATGACTCTTCCCCGTGTCTGAGAAGAAGCTGTAGAGGGTGTAAGCCATGATGCAGCTACTGGCGGCAATGGTGAGGAGCTGATCCAGCATCGGGATGCTGTATTCCTGAAGAATCGCTCTCGTCGACCCGGATGTGCCATGTGCGGACACTTCCCCCCGTCGTTTGGCAAGGCCAAGAAACAAGGCGAGGAGCAATGTGCAAAGGAGGAGCCACTCGCTCATCCCTACTTGGATAGCAAATGCCCCTGCTGCCGCGCGAATAACAAAGAGTCCCGCGAGTGTCAGGACATCGAGGATTACGATGTGCTTTAGCCACAGCGAATACGCAATTGTGATGACTAGATAGGCAAGCGTCGCAGCGAGAAATTTGGGTCCGACCCAGAACGCTGCCGCAAGCCCCATCACGATTCCGATCAGACTGAATGTGAGCGCCGTGGGGATTTTAAGGGCCCCGCTTGCAATTGGACGTAGTTTCTTTTTTGGATGCTTTCGATCATTTTCGACATCCCGGATGTCATTGATGATGTATGTACATCCAGACACCAGACAGAACACAAGAATCGCCACAATCAGTGGGATGTAATCGTTGAGGGTTCTGGGCTTGTCCGATGTAAACAGTGCTGCGGCACCAACGAGACCATTTTTGACCCATTGCTTCGGGCGTAAGGCAGCCAAAATAGCGGGAAGCCGCCGTCGGTTCCCCGGGGCGGCTTCCTGCTGTTGTTGAGATCGCTTAGTTTGCGACATCCAGTTCCTGTTTGACCGACTGTGGCTTCTTCAAACCATCGACATCGGAGACAGTCAACGTGATGACGTACTTTCCAGCACGCGTGAATACTTTGGTGACGCTTCGTCCAACGGTGTCTTCCTGAATACCATCACGGGCATCCCAATCCCAGGAAAACTTCAGGTTGGAGTCTCCAGCTTCCGCATCCCCAGAGAAAACGACATCGTTATTGATGAATGCAATCTGGTCTTCCAACGGATTAACCGAGATGTCGGTGTCATCGGTAACGACTTGGATTTCACCAATCTGGAACTGCTGGTACTTATCTCCGCAGATAACAAAGCTCTTCAGCTTTGCTCCATCACCAGAGATACGCTTCTTTGCAGACTTGAAAATGCTTGCAATCGGCAGGCTGACCGGAAGGTATGCATCCGGATCTTCTGTCGGCTTCATATCAAGTGGACGAACCAGCTCATAGCGGTCGCCATTCGCCATGACGGCAATAAAACGCATCCGCTCGAATGGAGCTGTGTTCGCGAGCGAACCAGTGGAGGAAAAGCCACCACCATCTCCCCCGTTGCCACCTGGGAATCCACGACCGGATCCAGGGTTGCCACCACCAGGGAAGCCTCCAACATTGGAACCAGAAGATGTATTGAAGCGGGCCATCATACGAAGGTAGGTACGTCCATTCGCAATGGCCGCCGCAAGATCAACAGGCGATTTGAAATCAATCCGCCCGCCTTGGTACATACCGTGCGTGGTGACCTTGATAGCTGCATCACCGAGAAGAACGTTCTCAGTGGTTGGTTCAGCCTTACCCGATCCCCAGGAGCTCAGTGCAATGTTGCCAGAGTCCCCTTCTCCGCGGTACAGCGTGAAGGTGACCGGCTGTGAACCGTCTTGAGCAGTAGCGAATGGCATCAGGACGCCTGCCAAGGCAGTCGCTGCAACTGCAGCAACCATATGATGTCCAAACAAACGAGGAGTGCGCATCGGATTCATTCCGCCCGACTTCCTTTCGGTTCCTAAAAACAAGCACGCACCAGCAAAACCGCTACGGTGCGGATGGTGCATTATACACAACGAAAGCACACTTGGTTATACGCAGTGGTGATTAAGCACGTTCTGGTTTGGCCAAACCGTTCGATGGAGTATGATTATCGGAATTCACAACGCACGGATGGAGTGATGCCAATCATGGATGGCCTCGACAAAATCAGCCCATGGCCCCGCCGGATAGCAGCGGCTGCCCTCGTAAACAAAGAAATCTCGACAGTGGTTGACAACCATCCCTTTGTCCATCGTCTGGCAGGTAAGCTCGCAAGCGTCGGGGTTGATATCACCTCAATCGTCGACTTCATCGTTGTCCCAAGCGACCAGTTTCATCAGGAATGGACAAACGCCGGATTTGTTCGCCAGCCAGGAGTGGCTGAGCTCGGCTTTGCATGCCCGGATGCCCAACTTCCCAGTGTTCTCGTCTGTCCGATGTCAACGACGGTCAAGCTCTATCTTCGTGTTGAATCCATTGAGGATTTTCTCGCTGCAAATAACCTACTCCACGTCAACGTTTACGGGACAAGCGATGCAGATCTCCGCTACTCTGACGAGCTGGTCCCCGAATCAAATTGCTACCTCGTCCAACGCTCTGGCACCCGTGGTTATTCGGTGACTTCTCATCCGGCATCGTACACACACTCATTAGCTGAAGTGAGAAGGCTGTTTCGTGACCGTCCCCGCACTGGGGATGACCTTTCGGACACGCGCGGCGCATCACAGGCGTTTATCAAGGCCGAGACAATGGTCGGTACTGGTCGTGCTGTCGATGAGTTCTTTGCAGCTGAACGACAGTACTGGATGTCGCGGAACGCGGCTGGCCGCTGGCAAAAATCAAGGCAGGATTCAATTGGCATTGGCTGGGCAAATCATGACCACCACACCTACCGCTCCAGCCGAGAAGGCTTTCAGGGTCTTATTCAGCTGTTTCTACGCATGGGGTTCACACTCCGCGAACGATTTTATGCGGGCGAAGAGGCTGGTTGGGGTGCACAGATAGCAGAGCATCCTGTGAGCCGCGTGGTGATATTTGCCGATGTCGATATCAGCGCGAGTGAGCTGAATACCGACTTTGGAATCACTGCGCTTCCACCATCGTCAACGCTTGGAACCATCGGAGTCTGGTGCGCCCTCCATGGCGGAGCAATCGGTCTTGCAGGAATGCATCACCTAGAGGCAGAGTTCATTCATACCGCTGTTCGTGATTCCTACATCAAGGATGGCGGCAGCGTTATGAACCCATTCACTGATATCGAGGTCCTTTGGCAGGCATTTACATCGGCAGAGAAATGGACAGTCGATAGCGAACGGCTCGAGCGACTTGTGCGTGATGGTCTTTTGGACGAAGGCACTGCTCAACAGTTCCTTATGAATGGTGCACCCGGTTCGCATTTGGAAATCCTCCAGCGCTGGGATGGCTTCAAGGGTTTCAACAAAACCGGCATTAGCGACATCATCTCGAAGACCGACCCAAGGACGCTTAACCAGTAGTTTTCTTTAGATCGTGCTGCGAAACGTAGAGGTCAATCGCATTCTTGAGGGATGGGAAGCTGATATCGGCATCCAGAAGTTCAGTCAGTGAAAACCAACGGTGCGCATCCACTTCTGTTCCATCCAAAATGGGTGCCCCCTCGACTTGGCAGACGTAGACCATATCAAATGTCGCATACGTCACACCTTTGTAGACGTAAGTGTTTGGAAATGCTGAATGGGCTACGGGTTCTGTAACAACGAGCCCGGTCTCTTCGTACACTTCCCGAACCAACGCTTCAAGGCCCGACTCATCCGGCTCGGCAAATCCACCGGGAAGTGTCCAGCTTCCCATTCTGGGAGGATGCATTCGCTTGAGAAGCAGTACATCTCCATTCTGACGCGTACAGATTCCCGAAACACTAGCACCGACATTGAAATAAACCGTAAAGCCACAATGCTCACAGCCAAACATTCGGTGGTTATCGGATGATTGGACCTCGATGCCACATTTTGGGCAATAGGCGAAGTGTTCACGGATTTGCATTAGAGGAGTGTTGCCTTCTCCATTAGGAGTGGGTCATCGTTCACAACATTTCCAAC
>JACCDI010659028.1_pt1 | contig 12828 bp, 12 predicted proteins | sample 7442791 | NCBI WGS metagenome assembly JACCDI01 (sample SAMN15323434, study PRJNA562643) | freshwater metagenome | isolation source: river surface water | place: USA:Blue River Watershed | collected 2017-08-15
CTTCCACTCGAGCCAGGTCCGCATCTGTATCTTCTAATTTGCGCAGCGTCTCGCGCTTTCGGTTTTTAAACTTGGAGATCCCAGCAGCTTCTTCAAAAAGTTCACGACGGGAGTTGTTCTTGTCGTTTAGCAATTCATCGATCATTTTGAGTTCAATGATTGCGTAGGAATTGGAGTTGATCCCTGTATCTAAAAATAGATTGGTAATGTCCTTCAGTCGACAGGTTACCCCATTGATTTGGTACTCACTTTCCCCACTGCGGTAGTACCTTCTGGTGATGGTAACATGTGTGTATTCGGTAGGAAGTAGGTTTTTTGTATTTTCAAAGGTGAGGGATACCTCTGCGAGGTTGGTTGGCTTTCTGTTTTTGGTCCCGTTGAAAATCACGTTCTCCATTTTATCGGAGCGAAGCATTCGAGATTTTTGCTCACCGAGTACCCACCGAATCGCGTCTACAACATTGGATTTACCACATCCATTGGGACCCACTACACCTGTAATGCCTTTGTCAAAATGGATCACCATTTTGTCTCCGAAACTTTTGAATCCTTTGATTTCCAGCTTACTAAGTAGCATTACTAATTTCTATTGGGAATAAGGGTTCAAAATAGCTCGATTCTAGGAATTTGGCAAAAAAATCGAAAGATTAAGCTTTGTTTTTAGGAAGAAAATTAAGTGAACCCAACCATAAAAAAATGACTTGGTTCTTAATTACAATTTTTTGGTTTACCTTGACTCCATGGAACTCGGACAAATCATCTATGTCGTAGCCATTGTGGCGTATTTTCTGTATCGGGCAAGTTCAAAAAAGAAGGACCAGTCCCTTCCTGAGGGCGAAAATTCTGCTCCAGAAACTCCTGAAAAAGGCCTAACCTTTGAAGAGTTGTTGCGTGAAATTCGTGAAGCCCAATCTCCCAAATTGCCCGATGCTAAAGAAGAGCCCATTCCTTTGCCCAAATCAAAACATGTTTATTCAGCACCAAAGCAGGATAAAACTGCACAGTACACCGAATCTGTTCAAGAAGTTGTAACGGCTGAAGGGGTAGATGTAGAGGCGGAAAGTTCGAGACGAACTGCTCGACCCCAATTTTTTGAGCAAACTGAGTCTACCATTGAGCCGACACTCGCTGCCCGGCCCAAGATTTATGAAATTCCCCAGGAGCCACGAAATTCGTATGCGGAATTGTTGAAAAACCCCAAATCTTTTCGGGATGCTGTGGTGGTAAGCGAAATTCTAAAGCCCAAACATTTTTAAAGAATATTAGAACCTTTTCTTTTCCTAAGGGTTGATTCCTTGTGTGTTACAAGCATGTCTAAATCAACTGGAAATGAAAAAGAATCAATCTTTACAAACGGGCAGTCTTTCTGAATCCAGAAGACAATTTTTGGAAAAGGCAGGTTTAGCAGCCGTTATGGGATCATTTGGTATTGCCTTCTTCACCTCCTGTGTGAGTTCGGAGGAACCCGACAATACCACGACTCCACCTAGTACCACTACTCCCAATGGAATTACGGTTTCAGGATCTACCATACAAGTTAACCTGACTATTCAAACGAGGCTAGCTGCTTCAGGTGGCTGGTTATTGATTGAATCGGCCAAAACATTGGTTGCAAATCTAAATGGTACTTATGTGGCTTTAACTTCAGTTTGTACCCACTCCGGTTGTTCTGATAGTTGGGCATTCACCAACAATCGATTTACCTGTACCTGTCACAATTCCATTTTTGATACTTCAGGCAAAGTGCTTCAAGGTCCAGCCACCCAGCCGCTGCAGGTGTATACGACTTCCGTTTCAGGGACTACGCTCACCATTAACAAGTAGCGGTATTTTCAGGAAGGTTTTCTTTCCGTCGACTGCATTTGGGGCCTCAATTCTTCTTGAATTGAGGCCTTTATTTTTTTCTTACATAATTTGACAAATAGTGTCAAAATTTAGTTTGATAATTTTTACAACTGTAATTTTGGACACTAATCGTCAAAAACACCATGGCTAAATCCAGTCCCATTGAGCAGCAAAAGATTTTACGGGTATTTAAGTTAATCAACCTCTTGCAGGGTACCATTGGTAAGCCTGTTCACCGTCTTGCGGAATTGTTGCAAACGGATGAGCGAACGATTTACAGGTACTTCAAGCTCTTGGAAGCCTTGGGATTTGTGGTGGTGAAGGAATTTAGCAAGTATAAAATCCAGGAACGCCCGGAATATCTACCTAAGCCAAGCACGGGGACTTCTTTTTCTCCGGAAGAGAACCAGTGGCTCAGCACGCTCTTGGAAACGCAGGGAAAAGGAAATGCACTAAAAGACGCGGTGATTCAAAAGTTGAATCTCCAATCCGAAGTTCAATTGAGTACGGAAGACCTATTTAAGGCTAATCTTGGTCGTATGGTGGACCTTATTGCTCAGGGAATTACTCAGAAAAAGCAGGTTTGGATTAAGGATTACTATTCCTTGCGTAGCGATACGGTATCAGACCGCTTGGTAGAGCCTGTTGGATTCACTTCCGATTACGAGCACATTCATGCGTTTGAACTGGAGAGTCAAACCATGAAGATGTTTAAACTGGAGCGGATGGGAGAGGTGGTCATCGCTTCTGAAGGCTGGAAGTTTGAATCTGCGCATGAACTACCGGAGCAGGCTTTGTTTGGATTTACTGGAAAGGGAAAGATTCACATCAAACTTAAACTTAGCAAGAAGGCCTACCAATTGATGGTAGAGGAGTATCCCACTGCCAGACCCTTTATTCAAATCAAAAATCGAAACCACTATTATTTTGAAGGACAGATCCCGCACCTGCCTGGGTTGGCTCGATTTATTCTGGGTTTACCTGGAGAGATCAAGGTAGAAGAGGGGAACGAATTGAAAGCCTACTTAGCAGAGCAAATTCAAAAGGGTTTTTATTGACTCTGGTTCAGAAAAAGAATTACTTAAGCCTGGTGTTCTTCTCGAAGTAGGTCGTTGATGGTTTTTACAGGATTGAAAGTGATTAGAGGCACTTCCACAAAAAGGGTGTTCCAGTTGGCCATAGCCCCATTCCATAATCCAGGGAGTTCTAGGGCTTTCAGCACCTTTCCATTTTTTGACTTTTCGGTGATAAACCCAGTATTCATGTCACGGAACTTAGGGAGGTCAAAGGCCTGACCTCGGTAATCGCGGGTGCCACAAACCAAATCTACCGGATTGAAATGGGTAGATGCTTGGAAATGTTGTTTGGAAATGGGCTCATTCAAATCAATTTGCGCAGTTTCTAGGATTTGAAGGGATTGGGTACCGTCTTTTTCATGAATCCAAAAGGGACCACCTCCAGGCTCACCGGTGTTTTTCACCATTCCACAAACCCGAATTGGGCGATTGAGTTTGGCTTGAAAAAATGCTGCTTGCTCTGAGAGACTAGCGTTTTGGATTTCCTCTGGAACTAGTCCTCCCAAATCCGAGACATAAACTTCTTGTGCTTTCCGTACCGATTGGATGGATACTTCCTCAAGCGCTCTCAAGGCTTCAAATACATGAGATTGCACTTCTAGCAAAAGGCCAGCAAGGGCCATTTTGTAGGATTTCGTCACTGGCTTTAGCCGATCAGGAACTACATTATCAATGTTTTTGATAAAAATGAGGTCCGCGGCTACCTCATTTAGATTTTCAAGTAAGGCTCCATGACCTGCGGGGCGAAACAAGAGACTTCCATCCTCTTCCAAGAAGGGTTCGTTCGATTCGTCCACAGCAATGGTATCTGTGGATTTTTTTTGATGAGAATAACTCACTCGAAATACCAATCCTGTTGATTCTTGAAGTCGAGGAAGGTGCTGGTTTATTTCTTGGACAAAGCCTTCTTCGTGTTCAGGCGAAACAGTGAAATGGATGTGTACCTGATTGTTTTTGCCTACCCCATACTGAATTCCTTCGATTAAATGTTCCTCCGCAGGGCAGCGGTTTGCATCTCCATAGGCGTGAAACTTTAAAAGTCCTTTTGGGAGATTCCCGTAGTTCAAGCCTGTTTCTGTTAGCAAGGCGGCCACCAACTTTTTATAAGCCTTATTTTCCAGCAAAGAAGCAATGGATTCGCCTTCTTGTTGAAGCGCCGCATCCAAGTCCTGGTAAAAGGCAAACTGGCTTAGGTTCCCAATAAATTTCTGGGTGAAGGCATTTTTTGATAAATCTCCATCTGTTTCTAAAAAGGAGAATAGATCCTTGAACATGCGACTGGCAGCACCAGAGGCAGGAACAAATTTGACGATATCCAATTCAGTAGCCTTACTGGCAAAATAACTTTGGTAATGCTGCACTTGATTTTCCTCCCAAACTTGGATTCCCCGAGCAGGAGTGGCTGGACCTACCAAGCGCAAAAAAGGGAAACCTTGCTTGAAACTTTCCAACTGCTGTTGAATGGCATCAACTTGCTTGCCTTGTGCAGTTATTTTTTGGGTAAGGGTAGCGTCCATGGCTTGGTATTTTGGGAGAAACAGAAGGGATTAAGGTAATTTACTTTCTGCAAAACCTCAACACTTTCTCGGCATTTATTTGGGCGAATTAACCTGTAATCGGGTCAAGGAGTTGAAAACGAATGGGATCGCCAACTCTTTTCTGAGCCAGTTTGGATTGCCCATCTTCGGTCAAGTGCAGTATTCTGGGATATCCACCCGTCACCCCTGCATCCCGCATCAATACAATGATTTTTCCACCAGGGGTCAACTGCACGGTTCCTGGAAAGACTGGATTGGTGGGGAGATCTTCCAGTTGGTTGGGAACGAGTTCTTCCAATTGAATTCCCATTCGATTGCTGAATTTGGAGAGATGGAAGGTAGTAGAATGAATTAATTCTTGTTGAGCTGAGGACAAAAGTGTCCAATCTGCACCCCGATAGGCTTCGATTTCAGGAGATTCAAACCAAGAAGTTTCCCACTTGGGTTTGGCTCCAAGTGAATTGGGATGGGGAATTGGGAGATAAGACAACACTTCCTGGGTACTTCGTTTGGAGGGGGAGGTGATTGATTCAAAATCGCTTCCGGAACCAAGGTAGCGCTCCACCTGAAAACCACCTTGAATGCATAGGTACAAACGGCTACCGGACAGGAATGCTCCAATTTCAAGGAGATCACCTGCAGCAATGGAAATTAAAGTGGAGTTCACCAGTGGTATTTGGTTTAGGCTAACCGCCACTTGTGCTCCTGCCAAAGCAATCTGGCAGGCTTGGTCAAATTGAATTCGTAAACCGGGTTGAGCCATTTCCAAGGCCACCGCATGATTTGAATTATGCAGGATATGGTTTGCCCAGCGGAAACTCTTTTGATCCATGGCCCCCGCGGTAGGAATGCCGAATTGGGCTCCAGCTAGTCGTCCCTCATCCTGGAAGGAAGTGCCTGCTGGACAGCGTAGCAATACCGCTTTTCCGAGGAGTTGACTCATTTCTGGAGGAGTTTAGGGTAAGGGTCCTTCCAGTTTTGGAATTGGGCCTTACTAATAGGTAAAAATTGAATCTGTTCTCCTGGCTTTACCCAAACCGGGATAGGCTCCTTGGAATCAAAAAAGGTGAGGGGACTTCTACCGATGATGTGCCATCCTCCAGGACTTTGCATGGGGTAAATGCCCGTTTGACTCCCTCCAATAGCCACAGATCCTGGTGGCACAGCGAGCAGGGGAACACTTTTTCGCGGAGTATGGAGCATTTGGGGAAGGCCGTTTAGGTAAAAGAACCCTGGTAAAAATCCAAAGAAATGAATTCGGTAAACCGGTTCGGAATGGAGTTGGATAAGTTCAGAAAGGCTTAGATTTTTGGATTCTGCTAGGGAGTTTAGATCTTGCCCATAATCGGGGTCATAACACACAGGAACCTGCCAGATTTCATTGGTTAACTCCATTGGGGGCAGTTTGAGATCCTTTAACTGGGCTAAAAACTCCTGTTGGTTTTTGGGGTTTTTCCAAACCAAACTAATCCGTGTAAAACCCTGACGGGCTTCCGCTAAAGTATCCGTGAAATTAGATTGAATGTAAGTCAAATAGGCCAATTGGAATCCAAGCAGTTCTTCGGTTGGGTGCTGATCCCATACCAATTCCCCTAAGGTAGGGCTGAGGAGTTGATAGTGTGGAATCATGTCCAGTACCGCTTTTTAAGGACGGGTAAAAAGTCTACAATGCCTCGATTATCGCCATGAAAACAGAGCGTATCTGCTTGGATTGGCAGTTGAACACCTTCCACGCTCAGCAACTGACCCTCCAAAAGCAAGCGCTTGACTTGGGGTTCTACGGAGCCGATATCCTGAAGCAGGGATCCTGGTTGACTTCTTGAACTGAGCAGGTAGTTTGCCGTGTAGGCTCTGTCCGCAAATACTTCTAGGCGAATCGATAGGCCTTTTTCCTGTGCCTTTTTCTCCAATTCAGAATGTGGGGGAACTAGCAAGGGGGTTTGCGGATAATTTTCCAGTAAAAAATCAGTCAACAGATTGGCTAGATTTGAATCTTTTGCGGCGTCATTATAAAGCGCCCCATGAAACTTAATATGATCTAAGGATAAATTATGGGCTCGGGCGCTTTTAATAAACCATTCAATTTGTTGCCGAATGGATTCGATCAGTTCTGCATTGGGAATTTTGATTGAAACTCTTCCAAAATTCTCTCGATCTGGATAGGAGGGATGGGCTCCCACTTTTTTACCGTATTTGATGGCTAAGGCTAAGGAAGCATCCAAACTTTCTTGGGTTCCAAAATGTCCCCCACATGCCAGACTGGCTACATCTACAAAAGGAAAAATTTCCTCCTCCCAGGCTACGCCCTCACCCAGGTCACAATTGATTTGAGGTAGAGCAAGCCGTTTTTTGGATAATTGATCGTCTAGCATAATGGAGAGGATTATGCCGATCTAGATTAAAATTTCGACTACCTTTCCAGTGTCAGGATCTACTATCACACGAATAGTTCCACCATTATTTTTCAGGTTAAAAACCACCACGTAATTACCATTTGTCCAAGCGGCCACTTCGGCTTTTGTCCAATCACCTAGAATCGAAGATTTTTGTGCAGGACTCAAGGCAGTGTAGGCGATGTTTCGGTAGACGTTTAGAGGATCCTCGGGGGATTCTACCGTGCAGGAGTAGAGCAATAGGCCAAGAAGTGTAAAAAGAAGGATTTGGGATTTCATAGGGATACAACTTTACTTCTCAAATTTGAAAAAAATTCCTTTCTTGACAAGTACAAACTCAATTTAGCGAATCAAATGTCTTTGATTTCAAAACTTCCTCAGGTAGGAACGACCATTTTCACGACCATGTCCAAGATGGCACAGGAAGAAAATGCGATCAACCTGGCTCAGGGATTTCCTGGCTTTGGTTCAGACCCTGCCTTATTGGAGTTGGTGGCCAAGTATACTCAAGGTGGGCAGAATCAGTATGCGCCCATGTCGGGTGTTTCTGAGTTGAAACATGCATTGGCCAAAAAGACCCAACTTACTCAAGGTTATTTTCCAGACCCAGAATCGGAGGTGACTATCGTATCTGGAGCAACGGAAGCACTTTTTGCGGCCATTACGGCTGTGGTCCGGCCGGGAGATGAAGTGATTGTCTTGGAACCGGCCTACGACAGTTATGTGCCTGCAATCCACCTAAATGGGGGTATTCCCATTTTTGTACCCCTAAATCCTGTCGATTTTTCAGTGAATTGGGAGTTAGTAGCCTCCAATGCCACTTCCAAAACACGAGCCATTGTAGTCAATAGCCCACACAATCCAAGTGGGCAGGTGTGGAATAGGGAGGATGTGGAGCAATTGGCTTCTCTCGTTTCGGAAACGGGTATTTATGTCATTAGTGATGAAGTGTACGAACACATTCTTTTCGATGGGAGAGTCCATATTTCCTTGGGTGCGCATCCTGTATTACGAGATCAGACCTTTGTTTGTGGTTCTTTTGGGAAAACTTTCCATGTCACCGGTTGGAAAATAGGCTATTGCATCGCACCAAAGCCCTTAAGTCAAGAATTTCGGAAAATCCACCAGTACTTAACCTTTAGCACCGTCACTCCACTACAATTTGCACTAGCTGAATACTTAGAAAATCCCCAACATTACCTGGATTTGCCGGCCTTTTACCAAAAGAAGCGGGATCTGTTTATTGAAGGGTTAAAATCCACTCCATTTACCTTTCAAGCCAGCCAGGGAAGTTTTTTCCAGTTGGTGTCCTATGCCCATCTCAGCAAAAAACCCGATGTGCTAATTGCCGAGCAGATGACGCGGCAACTCAAGGTTGCTTGTATTCCTGTTTCCGTGTTTTATGCATCTGGCTTGGACCATCAAGTGCTTCGCTTTTGCTTTGCCAAAAAAGAAGAAGAGCTGGAAGAAGCCTTGCGTCGAATTCAAAAAGTAGCAACTATTCTATAATTATTTAAACTATTGAATACTAATTAATTGAATTTTATTAAATTGAGTATTACTTGAAAATAAGCGCATTATGAAGTATTCCCTTCTTTTCTTGGTTTGGCTTTCTTTTGTACCTATTTCACTTGCTCAAGAATTGGAGTTTGCGCAGTGGAAACTCAATAGACAAGTAGAGTTGACTGGAGAAGATGGATGGCTCAATTTGGTTGGCTTGCATTGGATGGAAGTTGATTCTCCCTATTTGGAAGATGTGGGTGGGACTACCCTTGGCTTTGCCAAAAAAAATGGATCTGCCACGCTGGGTAAGTTTGAATTTGGGCAGGATTCGGTTTGGTTTGAACCTACCGAATCGTCCTCTCAGAAAATGTCCAACGCCACACTGTCCAAGAGAATCCTGGTGTACCCCATTGCCTATGGTACTGGAGAAGGAGTGTATTACAAAAATTGGAAATGGACCATAATTCAGCGGGGCGGAAAATATGCACTCCGATTGCGTGACCTAAATCATCCGAATCTTCAAAATTTCACTCCAACGCCCACTTTTGACTACAATCCGGCCTATCGATTTACTGCAAAGTTGGTACCCAGATTCAACCAAACCCTTGAAATTCCCAATGTATTGGGGCAACTCATTACTTGGAAGGTGATTGGTGTACTTCAGTTTGAACGAGAGGGACAACAAGTTGAACTTCTGGTTTTGGATGAGTTGGGTAAACTTTTTGTGCTATTCTCTGACGAGACTTCTGCTTTGGAAACCTATCCCACAGGTCGTTACCTCTACGTGAATCCCCCAGATGGGAAGGGTATGACAATTCTTGATTTCAATTATGCCTACAATCCTCCCTGTGCCTATACGGAATTTGCTACTTGTCCCATCCCTCCCAAATCCAATCGGCTACCTTTCGCAGTTCCTGCGGGAGAAAAGATGCCTGAAGGGCATGAATAGGGTTTGGGCATAAAAAAAAGGGGATAAACCCCTTTTTTATTTCAATGCTTCTCTGCAGAATTCCAGGCATCGCTGAACTTCCGTAACCGCATTTGAACCGCTAGGAATTTGGTATTCCAGTTCGATGGTGGCAGGAAAGGCATATTTCTTTTTCTTCATCAATTGCAACATCTCTCCAATCGGTGTATCCCCTGTTCCCCAGGCTACATTTCCCTTGCCATTGGCAGGAGTTTTACGATCCTTGGTATGCATGCTTAAGATTCTGGACTGCTGTTTTTCGATTAACGGAATCAAATCCGAATGGCCAGCAGCGATGTAGTGCCCAGCATCTAGATTTAAGCCATTGGCTGGACTTTGAGCCAATGCAGTGTCCCAAAAAGTAAAGGTTTCTTGTTCGTGTCCATGGTAACCCACAGCCATGCGCTCTTTTTCACCCAACTTACCCAATCGCATCGTCTGCTCATCGTTGGAGGGATGCTCCAAGGTCACATGACTTGCGCCCAGGGCTTTGGCTGCTCGCATGCCATAGACTACTTCCAAATCTGAATTGTTGGCACCAAAAGCATTGGGCTTGAAGGCATAGATGGATACACCCGCATCCTTATACATCTTGCCCAATTGTTCAAACTTCTTCATATCAGCCTTGGCGCGCCATTCGGCAACGGTTTTGTTGAAGGCAGCACTTTGGGCTTGGAGGTCAGCAAGTTCCTTTTTTTCGTCTTCACTGAGTGCTTCTCCCCGCCGCTGCTTGCCGCCCAATTGAAAAATTCGTGAACGATTGAAGGTAGGGGCAGGCATTCCGGCAAAACTCTCCGCAGGATCCCCCATCAATTCAATGGCTGAAATACCCGAGTCAAGCACGTATTGAAGCGTAGCCTCTGCACTTTGGTCAGCCATGGAACGGAAAGAGTAGGTGATGCAACCAATTTGAACTCCATTAATCAAGGAGTTTGGCTTGCCAAGGGATTTAATCAAGGCTGGTGCTCCTTGCAGCCAAGTGGGTGCTGTTAGGACACCTGCAATTCCAAGTACTGATTTTTGAAGAAACTCGCGACGATTTTTCATGGGTTTATTGTTTGAGGAATACTAGTTCAATTTAGAATTTTTCGGAGGGTATTTAAAGGAATTTTTACCAACGGCAAGCCAGAATCATTTCCTCTTCTCTATTGGAAGTTGAGCGAGTCCTTTTTTTACTGGATATTTGAGAAAAAAAGAGAGGAAGTCGACTTTATAATTCTCTTCAAAAATTACGCTTACAACATCGCAGAACCTAATTTCAGAGAATGAACGACTTTTATAAATTGCCAAAAGTGCTGCAATGGCTGCTTGCCTTACTCTTGCTAGTCAGTGGATTTTTTCCAGCGCTTGCCCTAATTGAACTAGGTTATGCTCATCCCATTGCCTACTTGTTGATTATTTTTTATGTGCCCATAGGGCAATTTTCCTTTACCCCCTTTTTTACCCTGCTAGGTGTATACCGGTATTATTCTCCCATGCTATTGGGATATACTCCATCTGATACCCAGATCGATTTGCATAGCGGGGGTAGTTTTGATTATTTGTTTGTAATGCGGAAGTACAAGTCAGGAATTGAATGGAGAAATAAGTTGCTCCTATTTCAATTGGAGGGCTTGAAAAAAATCATTCAATTGATTGAGGATAAAGTAGTTCCCGAATCGGTGAACCTAGTTGGGACCTCTTATTTCTTTAGTAACCGAACGGTACAACGAATTGGTTTTGAACTCACAGAACCCTCTTTGTTTTACAGAATCAACCTCTTCGTTAATTTCTTGGACTTATTTTGGATGTATTCCTTGGCCCAAGGTAAATGGTCAATCCCCAAGGTTTGGCAGGCAAAAAAAGTACAGATTACTGGGCAGAAATTAGTGGAACATAAAGTTCAATTAGAAGCACTTTACAACAAACTAAGTTCTAAATCGGCTACTTGAAGGAAGAGTTCTTCTTAAAGATTTACCGATTTAGAACTAGAAAGGGGAGGTAATTCCCAGCTAAATTAATATCCTACAGCCTTATCATCCCCTCTAGGATCAGCGCCACCTTCAAGTTTGCCGTTGGGTAAAACGCGAATGGCGTCCACTTTTCCAATGATAGGGCTATTTCCTTCGTTGATCAAATACCCTCTGGATTTGAGTTGCTCCACTAAAGCAGCACCAAAGGCCTTGGGTTCAAAATTGACCAGGTCGGGCAACCATTGGTGATGAAAACGGGGAGCATTAACTGCTTCTTGCATCCCCATGTCAAATTCATAGGCATTGAGAATTGTCTGTAGCACGGAAGTGATGATGGTGGATCCACCGGGAGTTCCTACAACCATGGATAGTCTTCCCTCTTTTTCCACGATAGTGGGAGTCATGGAACTCAGCATTCGCTTTCCTGGCGCAATGCTATTGGCTTCGGCACCTATTAGGCCAAACATATTGGGTATGCCTGGCTTAGCGCTGAAATCGTCCATTTCATTGTTCATAAAGAACCCCAACTCCTCCACAAATACCTTGGACCCATAAGCTCCATTGAGGGTGGTAGTCACTGACACCGCATTTCCATCCGCATCCACAATGGAATAGTGGGTCGTTTCCATACTTTCTGAAAATTGGACTTCACCGCGACCAATGTCTGCTGACTTACTTGCTTTTTCAAAAGAAAAGTCACTCATTCTTGATTTTAAATAGGCAGAGTCGAGTAGTTGATTGACAGGGATTTGTACAAAGTCAGGATCACCCAAGTAGTGATTCCGATCGGCATAGGCGCGACGTTCTGCCTCCACAAGTACTTGGATGTATTCTGGAGAATGGTGACCGAGTTGACGAAGGGGATAGGGTTCGAGCATTTTGAGAATTTGTCCCAAGGTGATTCCTCCTGAGCTTGGAGGCGCCATAGAAATGATCTTCAAGTCACGGTAGGGAAATACAATGGGGTCTCTCCAAACAGCTTTGTATTGGGCTAAATCAGCCATGGTGATGATTCCCCCCATTTTTTGGAGGTGGTTCACCATAATTTCAGCTGTTTTTCCTTTGTAAAACTCCTTTTTACCCTTCTTCGCGATTCGTTCCAAGGTATTGGCAAGCACAGGGATCTTTAGGGTATCCCCAGCCTGAATTTCTTTCCCAAAAAAAGTGTCTGGACCATTTACTTGAATAAATAGTTGCCGGTGCATCCGGAGACGTTCCGCTTGATTTTTGGTAACTACAAAGCCATTTCGAGCCAAATCGATTACAGGTTGAAGCACTTGGCTGGGTTTGAGTTTACCAAACTTGGCTTGCGCTTCAAAAATTCCAGCTAGAGTACCGGGTACTCCTGATGCCAAAGCACCTTGGGTACTTAATAGGGGGATGACATTCCCTTTTTCATCTAGGTACATGTCTTTGGTAGCAGCTAGAGGGGCTTTTTCTCGGTAGTCTAAACTCCCAATCCGTCCATCGGCCATGCGGTAAACCATAAATCCACCACCACCAAGGTTACCCGCGAAGGGGAAAGTCACTGCCAAGGCCATTTCGGTAGCCATC
>JACCDI011674635.1_pt1 | contig 12824 bp, 10 predicted proteins | sample 7442791 | NCBI WGS metagenome assembly JACCDI01 (sample SAMN15323434, study PRJNA562643) | freshwater metagenome | isolation source: river surface water | place: USA:Blue River Watershed | collected 2017-08-15
AATTTTTCCAAACACCCATTTCAAATACCTGTTTAAAGCTAAAGTTTGAACTATGCTTCCTTTACAGAGTGGCGGGTGTAAGCAAATTTTGTTTGCTGTATTGACTTCGCTAAAATTCAAACGTACATTTCAAACACTTGTTTAAATTTGTGACTGATATGACCAGTAAACAAAATACCCAACAAAAAATTCTCGATGCCGCTGAGCAGTTATTCGCTGAAACGGGGTTTTCCGCAACCTCGCTGCGCCAAATTACCAGCATGGCGGAAGTGAATTTGGCTTCGGTGAATTATCACTTTGGCTCCAAAAAAGAACTGATCCAAGCTGTATTGCAAAGGTATTTGGCGGTGTTAATGCCAAGACTTGATGGCGAATTCAGCCGTTTGTTGGCATCGCAGCAACCGAATCAATTACCAACTGTGTTGGCGGTGTTTATTGAACCGCTGCTTGAACTGAATAAAGTGCAAAGCAACGGCACCACCATGTTTTTACAATTGTTGGGCCGCGGCTATACCGATGTGCAAGGCCATTTACGTTGGTTCTTTAATCATCACTACGGTCGCACTTTAGATAAATTCGTGTTGTTGGTGCAGCAAAGTTGCCCGCAATTACCAGCAAGCGAAATATTTTGGCGTCTGCATTTTTCGCTAGGCACCATCGTGTTTACTATGGCCTCCAATGTCGCTTTAAAAGACATCGCGGCGGCTGATTTTAATGAAGTTGTGGAAATTGATGGGGTGATTAAACGCTTAATCCCTTATCTGGCAGCCGGGATCGCTGCACCTCTGTAATATTTTTTAACTCAAAGTACCAAGGAACAGCCCTATGTCTATTTTATTCGTGTTGCTAGTTGTCCTAGCCGTGGTATTAGGAGTGACAGATATCCGTCGCAACCTAATTACCAAGCCTATTTTTGGCATTTTCAAAAAAATTCTGCCACCGCTGTCGGATACCGAGCGTGAAGCCATGGAAGCGGGCGATGTTTGGTGGGATGGTGAGTTATTTAAGGGCAAACCAGACTGGTCAAAATTGCATACGATCCCAAAACCGCAATTATCGGCGGAGGAACAAGCCTTCATGGACAACGAAGTTGAAACTTTGTTGAAAATGTTAGACGACTACAAGATTGTGCAAGAACAACGTGATCTGCCAAAAGAAGTCTGGGATTACGTGAAAGCCAATGGCTTCTTCGCGATGATCATCCCGAAAAGCTATGGTGGCCGTGAATTTTCTGCGATCGCAAACTCAACAATTGTTTCTCGCATCGCTACACGCAGTTTAACTTGTGCGGTGACTGTGATGGTGCCTAACTCATTAGGCCCAGGTGAGTTATTGATGCATTACGGCACGCAAGAGCAAAAAGACCGTTGGTTACCAGGCTTAGCGAACGGTACTGAAGTGCCATGTTTCGCCTTAACTGGCCCAGAAGCAGGTTCTGATGCTGGCGGTATTCCAGATACCGGTGTGGTGTGTAAAGGTGAATTTGAAGGCCAAGAAGTGCTCGGTATTCGTCTGAACTGGGATAAGCGTTATATCACGCTGGCACCAGTGGCGACCGTATTGGGTTTAGCGTTCAAATTGTCAGATCCAGAAAAATTAATGGGTGATAAAGAAGAACTCGGTATTACTTGTGCGTTAATTCCGACATCACACCCTGGCGTACAAATTGGTGACCGTCATTTCCCAATGAATATGGCGTTTATGAACGGCACGACCTATGGCAAAGACGTGTTCATTCCGCTGGAATGGATCATCGGTGGCCCATCTTACGCCGGCCGCGGCTGGCGCATGCTTGTTGAGTGTCTGTCAGCAGGCCGTGGTATTTCTCTGCCAGCCCTTGGCACAGCAACCGGCCACTTAGCGACTCGCATGACTGGTGCTTATGCTTATATTCGTCAGCAATTCGGCATGTCGATTGGTAAGTTTGAAGGCGTGCAAGAATCGTTAGGCCGCATCGGTGGTTTAACATACAGCTTAGAAGCGATGCGGGTGATGACCGCAGGCGCGATTGATCTGAAATTAAGCCCAAGTGTGGTGACAGCGATCGCGAAATACCACATGACCGAAATGTCACGGACTTTACTCAATGATGCGTTTGATGTGCATGCAGGTCGTGCCATTCAATGTGGCCCGAAAAACTACTTAGCGCACGGTTACATGGGCGTACCAATCTCCATCACTGTGGAAGGTGCGAACATCCTGACCCGGAACCTGATGATTTTCGGTCAAGGTGCAACCCGTTGTCACCCGTACGTCTTAAAAGAGTTAGAAGCGGCTGCTAATCCAGATGCGGAAGAAGGCTTAAAACAGTTTGATGGCTTGTTAATCAAACACGTTGGTTTTGCCATGGGCAATGCGTTCGGTGGCTTATTCCAAGGTCTGACTGCTGGTAAGTTTAATAGCTCACCAGTCGGTGGTGAAACGGCCAAGTACTACAAACAACTGACGCGCATGAGCAACGCCTTAGCGATGTCAGCAGATATTTCGATGCTGATGTTAGGCGGCGACTTAAAACGCAAAGAGATGTTATCAGCGCGTTTAGGCGATGTGTTGAGCCACTTGTATATCGCATCTGCTGTGCTGAAATTCTACGAAGACAATGGTCGTCAAGTTGCTGACTTACCTTTCGTACATTATTCAGTGCAACGCAATTTGCATGAAATTGGCCGTGCCTTCTCAGGTTTCTTCGCCAACTTCCCGAATGGCGCTGTGGGTTCATTGTTAAAAGGGATGTTGTTCCCGTTTGGCCTGAACTTCCCAATGCCATCAGATGAAATTTCAATGCAAATTTCTGATGCGTTGTTAAAGCCGTCTGTGATCCGCGACCGTTTAACGCACTTATGCTACATCGGTGACGGGGAAGAAGACCCAACAGGCTTAATGGAACTGGCGTTTAACGCAGTCCATGAGGCGCAACCACTGATGAAGAAAATTTATCAGGCGCAAAAAGAAGGCAAAGTTGCCCGTAAGCTGCCGTTACATACGACGATTGCTAAAGCCGCGGAAGCAGGTGTGTTAAGTGAAGCTGAAGTTGCACAATTAACTCGCATGAACGAACTTCGTTTCAGCGCGATCAGTGTGGATAGCTATAAGCCAGGCGAATTAGAAAGCATGGCATTAAAAGGGTAATTCCCGCGCGGGATTTGTCCCTTGAACTGAAAAAAGCCAGCAGCTGCTGGCTTTTTTTATTCTTTTGTTTCAGCGCTTGCGGTAAGCTAGCCAACTTATTAGCAGCTTCTTCACTTAGATTAGCCCAAGAGAATATTTAACTCATGATCGGTTCTGTAATGTTGGACCTCGTTGGTCCAGAAATTAGCCAAGAAGAAAAAGAATTATTGGCACACCCTGCGGTCGGTGGCGTGATTTATTTTACCCGCAATTATCATGATAAAGCGCAATTAAAAGAATTAGTTCGCCAAACCCGGCTCGCCTCCAAAACGCCGTTATTACTCGCTGTTGACCACGAAGGCGGTCGAGTGCAACGCTTTCGCCCAGAATTTACTTTGTTACCTGCCATGGGCCAAATTTGGCCAGGTGCGAACCAAGACTTAGCACTGGCATCAAGCTATGCAACAGAAATCGCTTGGCTGATGGCTGTAGAAGTGTTGGCGCAAGATATCGATATTTCTTTTGCGCCAGTTGCTGATATTTGGGGCGTGTGTGATGTGATCCGCAATCGTGCTTTTCACAGTGACCCCGATAAAGTAGTGAGTTTAGTTCACGCGTTTGCCAAGGGCATGCATGAGGCGGGTATGAAAACCACCGGCAAGCATTTCCCAGGCCATGGCAGTGTGAAAGAAGATTCGCATTTAGAGTTACCGGTTGATAGACGCAGTCGTGATGAGATTGAACAATTAGATTTAAAAGTTTTCCGCGATTTACAAAAATTAGCTGCGCTCGATGCGGTGATGCCGGCGCATGTGGTGTATCCAGCGTTTTGTGATAAAGCCGCAGGATTTTCTAAGTACTGGTTACAGCAAGTGCTGCGCAAAGAGATGGCGTTTGATGGTGTCATTTTCTCTGACGATTTAGGCATGAAAGGCGCGCATCAAGCGGGTAGTTATCAGCAGCGTGCTGAGGCTGCACTTTCTGCAGGCTGTGACATGATTTTAGTTTGTAACGATCGCGCTGGCGCTATTGAAGTGTTGGATACCTTGCCGCAACAATACTGGCAGCATAGCAGCGAGCGTCTTGGCAAACTTAAACATCGTTCAAATGTTACTGAGCAGCAATTGGCGCAAAGCCCGCGTTATTTGGCGGCTGTTGAACTTGCTGCGCGCTTAAAGGCCGTGGAACTTGCCAATAACAGTGCAAGTTCTGCTGGCATTGTTGAGCGCGCCTAAGCTCTTGGATTTCTGATTTTTTAGGAATTTTATGATTACTACGTCCATTGAAGGCCTCACTTTACGTATGGCCACTGTGCACGATGTGCCACAAATTCTGGCATTTATTCGAGCGCTGGCTGACTACGAAAAACTGTCAGACCAAGTGGTTGCGACTGAGCAAAAACTGAAAGACACGCTGTTTTCCGACAAAGCCTTTGCCGAAGTGGTCATTGCTGAATATGAGCAACAACCTGCGGGGTTTGCCTTGTTTTTCCACAACTACTCGACGTTTTTAGCCCGCCCAGGCATGTATTTGGAAGACTTATTTGTTGACCCCGCACTTCGTGGCAAAGGCATTGGCAAGGCACTAATCACTTATCTGGCCAAGCTTGCGACCGAGCGTGAGTGTGGGCGGTTGGAATGGTCTGTACTTGATTGGAACCAGCCAGCGATTGATTTTTATCAGTCGTTAGGCGCAGTCATGCTGCACGACTGGCGTATTAACCGCGTGACTGGGGATACTTTAGCCAATATGGCTGCGATGTTTCCGGCGAGCAAGTGATTGCGTTGGGTTTAGGCCAAGTTTTGTATTCAAGTCTTTTTTTCAAGTAAGCCGCAGCCTGCACGCGAGCTGCGGTATTCAATCGCCTTTCGACATAAATTAAGATGGGCTAGTAAATAAAGTAGCAGTAGTCAATCTAGCAGGCCGCACGCAGTACTATCAAGGCGCAGACACGGCCTGTAGTAAACCTAGACAGCCACAAATTAAAAAGTGGCTGGCCCTAGTTAGAAAAGTGAAACTGCGTTGTACTTGATCTTGACTAAACGTCCAAAAATCCTAGTTTTGAATGGAATAAATTCAGGTCGAAATTTTTCAGTTTTACGTATTTTTTGCTTAAAAACTAAAAGCGTTTACGCCAAACTACTTCCTAAGCCAATCCGCCATCTTCATCACGGCTTGGATTTGTGCGCCTTGCTTGGTCGCGTAATCACCATTGGTGTAACCCCACCAATCCCAACAGGCGTTTGGATTAAAGGGCGCCATCGCGCTTTTCTTGGTTTGTGGATACAGCACTACGAGATGGTTGGTGTCGGCATATTCATTAAGGCCAGAGAGCCGAGGATACGCATCGCCAACGGCATCCGCATTTTGTTTGCAACCGTGGAAACTGATATGCAAACGGCAGCTTTCGCCTTTGGCGCAGCTTGTTGGGATATAAACAAAGCCCTCATCGCCCATGCCACCAGCGACATCACCAGCAACTTGTTGTTGGTTGAATTTCACTAAACTGCCAGTCAACGTTGCGGCCTTTTGCTCAACTTTACCCAGTAAATGCGTTAAAAACTGGCCGGTGCTGTCGAAGTCACAGCTGCCTAAAAACGGCACATCCGAGACTGCACAATCGTTGCCGCCTTTGCTGGCAATCGGGTAATAGTGGGCAAATGGTTTATCGTTGATATACACCACGTTTGCGCCCAGTTGCTGATACTGCTTGGTCAGTGCATCACTAACCGCCGCATGTACCGTGGTATCTTTGCTGCCGTGTAATAACCACACGTTGGCGCTACTGATGTTCTTCAGCTCGTCAATTTTACCCGCGCTTGCCAGCTGCTGCATTTGCGAAGCGGCCACGGCTAAATCCGGCGCACTAGTCGTTTTGTTAAAGCAGTGATCAAGGGCGATAGATAGTGAGTTTTGCGCGCAGCCATAAGGTCCAGCGGCAATGATGGCCGCGCCTTTGATTTGCGTGGAATGAGCAATATGCAGCTGATTCGCCATATAGCCGCCCGACGATAACCCCGATACTGTAATTTCAGGCTGGAGCTTTAACTTTGGGATCTCTGGCGCGGCGGCATTTGCTTCAAACGTAAGTGCTGCGAGGGCAATCACTGCGTATGGGCGAAAATTAATGAACGCTGTGGCTGAGCGCTCGATTTGCACAGCAGTCGTGGCTGGCATGAACTGAAATTTGCGCAAGATGAAACTCCGTTTTTAAAACAAAAGATACTTGAAGCAGCCTGCAGTGGCGCTTCATTTTTAGCAATAGTGCTTTAGTACAGCAGGAATCACTACTAGTTGTCGCTCACACCTAGCTTTTGTGGCGCACACCAAGATTAAGGCTCACGCTGAGATACTCCTCAAAATGCTCACGCGCGACCAGCCATCCCACCCAAACATCAGCATCTTGGGGTGGTTGCAGCAAAACATAGCGTGTTGTTGACAGCCACGTTTCTAGCATTTGCAGTAACGCCTCGCAGCGCTGTACGCCGGCACCGGGCAGGGCGCTGGCGTCAAACCCTGCCAAGCCACGCTCGTCGAGCATGGCGTCCATCTGGCTCTCCAGCTCGGTGTCGTCTTTGATGTCGGCGCATACGGCTGAATTACCTTCGCGAAGCGCTCCGAGAGCCGTCCAAAGCTGAGTCTTCAAACTGCGCACGCGGCCGACTTCCTGCAGCGCCTGTTCCACCGTATCGCAGTTGCCATCAGACACCAGCTCCAACCAGCGCTTGACGCCCTTGGACTTGCTGCTGTGCAGCATGATCTTCCGGGGCTGCGGCGGCACCGACAGGCGCAGTGCAGCGCCCTGCGCTCGCCAGCCGTCGCGTGGCACACGCACATGGGCGCGGTAGTGTTCTACCAAGTCCTTGGGGTAGTAGGGGTGGTCGCAAAATGCGCTGTCGTCCAAGTCCAGCGCACACACCGCCAAGGCGGCTTCGGTGGCAAAGTGCATGAATGTGCCGGGATAGGTGCAATTCTGATCGATAACCAAGCCTTGCGCATCGCGCAGCGGATAGTGGCGCCCGGGCTTCCACCCTAATGGTTTCATCATCTGGTTCCAGCGTGCCATGTAGCGGTTGATGCCCGCTTGCTGCTGAGTCCGATCGCCATCCAAGGCTTGGGCCAACTTGTTCCACCCATCCCAGTAGGGCTTATCGTGCTGCACAGGTGGTGGTAAGCCGTCTGGCAAAAAAGCGTCGTACAGCGCGTCAAGCAACGCAAACCGTTCATAGTGAAACCGGGGCTGCTGTGGGCTTGGACAGCACAATGACAACACAGCGCGCACACGCGCCATGTCGTTTTCCAGCAGCAGCCACAACCACAGTCCGTAGCGGATATGCCAGGCATCCACGCCGTACATATCCCAATCGGTCACCCCCAGATCCTCGCCGCGGCGCTTTGCAAAGTCGCGCAGCGCTAGCAGTAGCGGCAAGTCGGTGCGCATCTGCTCGAGTAGTTTATCCAGTGGCTCACCCACTGCATACATTAGCCGCCAGCGCCCGAAGAGACCTCTGATGGGGTAGGAAATACTGACGATGAATTGCGCTTTGTCCTGCGTAGTCCGCCAATCTGTATCCGAGCTCTGGACAACAAGAACGGCTTGCTGACCATAGTGCAACTCGTCTGCATAACGCCACGGATCCGGCTGCGGATCTCTAAACATGGTGATAGGGCGCTCTTTGATGGCTAGTGCAATGGGGTGAAAAATCAAATCTTGCATACTTTTCCTTCCTTGGTACTGATGCGTCTCAATGGTCCTGGCTACATTCACTAAGTCGATGTTTTCCGAGCTCTCGTAAATTTTCGTTTGCCCGTTTTAAATTGATTTTTTCCTAAGCCATTTAAACCCGAAAAATAACTTTTCTGGCTTTCAACTTGCGCGAGCAAAGAATGCAAACCGCTTACCATAGGCTGCATAAAATCTCGGTATTTCAAACGTTTTTCGCAAATGGCTTCGAGCTGCGCTTCCCAGTGTGCTGTCATATCGGGCACCACCATGACGCTGGGTAAGCTATTAATCAAATTCCGACCCACTGGTGTCGCGTGAATTTCTTTGCCGATTTTGGTGAGAAAATGGCGTTTAAATAATAATTCAATAATGCCAGCACGGGTTGCTTCGGTGCCTAAACCATCGGTTTCTCGTAGTATTTTTTTTATCTCAGGATCAGTAACATACCGCGATATGCCGGTCATCGCCGCCAGTAAAGTGGCGTCGGTAAAATGCTTGGGTGGCGTGGTTTGCTTTTCGTCGAGCGTTGCATCTATACAATCGACCGCATCGCCGACTTTAAGATCTGGCAACTGCGTTTTGGAAAACTCACTATCAGGCTCAGTGTTGCGATCGCCCAATAGCAGTGTTTTCCAGCCTTGTGCGATGACAGTTTTTTCCCGAGCAATAAAAAGCCCGCCAGCGATTTCGCTATCAATCTGGTGCTCTGCATAAACAAAGGGCGGATAAAACTGCATCAAGTATTGCCGCGCAATTAATTCATAGATTTGCAGTTCTTCTTTACTCAATCTGGCGCCATCGGTACTTGTCGCCGTTGGAATAATCGCATGGTGCGCGCCAACTTCACCATCATTCCACGCTTTGCTTTGAATGGTTAAATCCGCTCCAGCCACTGCATTGGCAAGAGCCTCAGAAGTTTTTCTGATAGCCGCGGTCACTTGCTGGCGTTCAGCATAATGGCCAAGCGGTAAATAACGGCAGTCCGAGCGCGGGTAGGTGATTAATTTATGGCGCTCGTAAAGTTGCTGGCAAATATCCAAGGTTCGCTGCGCATTGAGATTAAAGCGTTTAGATGCATCGATTTGCAACGCCGATAAGCTATAGGGCAGCGGGGCGTATTGTTTTTTCTGATCTTTGGCGACGGCTTTGATCACCCCGGTTTTTCCTGCGACTTTTTGCACGACGGTTTCGGCGAGTTTTTTCAGCAATACCCGACCGTCTTCGTCCATATAAGGCTCGCAGGCAGCGCTTGGTTTCCACTTGGCGCGAAAGACCGATTGATCTACGGCTTTAAGATTAACAAAGACTTCGTAAAACGGCTTGCTGATAAAATTTTCAATTTCTTGGTCGCGATGTACCACTAAGCCTAAAACCGGTGTTTGCACACGACCTATCGATAAGACGCCTTGATAACCGACCGCTTGGCCAAGCAAGGTGCAAAGCCGCGTCATATTAATGCCATAAAGCCAATCGGCCCGCGCTCGCGCAAGCGCTGAGGTGGCTAGTGGAATGAAATCGGTATTGGGTTTTAGATTATTCAAAGCTTTTTGGATAGCGGCTGGATTCATATCGTTGATTAAGCAGCGCTTTGTGGCTTCGCGTTTGGTTTTGCTAACGCCACTGTAGTTAATCACTTCATCGACTAAGATTTGGCCAACTCTATCCGGATCGCCCATATTGACGAGCAGCTTGGCTTCTTTGATCAATTTTTTGACCACATTAAATTGTTTGCTGGTTTCACGCTTAACTTGTTGTTTCCATTCAACTGGAATGATCGGCAAGTGTTCTTTGCGCCATTTTTTGTACTCGGGATTATAGGCCTCTGGCTCGGCTTGCTCTAACAAATGCCCAATGCACCAAGTCACCACATCTCCGTTGGCAAGTTTAATAAAGCCATCGCCTTTTTGGTGGGGTTTCGGGAGCTCGTCAGCGACAGCACGTCCGACGCTGGGTTTTTCGGCGATATAAAGGATCATGATGTATTTAGGGGTACTGGATAAATAGACAGTTAATTAAAATACAGCATGCTATCAATGTAAAGCGTTTTAAAAACGACTTTATTGAAAAATAGTCGTGCAAATTGGCCAAAGACCGCTTCGCTTCCTACTCAGCGGCCCCAAAACCTTCATTATAAAGATCAGGATAACGACAAATCATCTAGATGTTCGTTATGCTGCTTTGGTTTGCTCTTTGCTATTCAACACAGGCTGTATTTTCAAGCTGGCAATTTGTGCTGATTGCTCTGTCCATTGATACAGTGCCAAGGTACCATCCGTTTGCTCGATGAGTGCTGTACAATTATCGATCCAATCACCGTCGTTACAGTAAATGATCCCATCTTCCAGTCTGATCTCCGGATGATGAATATGTCCGCAAACCACTCCGTCAAATCCTGCGCGTTTGGCTTTTGCCACGACAGCCGAACGATAACGGCTGATGGCTTGTTGAGCCCCAGGAACTTTGCTTTTGATATAAGCCGCCAAACTAAAGTAATGACCGCCAGTTAAACGTCTGGCGCGGTTATACCAGCGGTTAAGGAACAATAAAAAGTCATACAAAGTATCGCCAAGCCAAGCGTGCATGGCGCCAAAATTGACATCTTTATCAAATTCATCGCCATGAACCAGCAATAATTTTTTGTCGAGTAACGTGGTGTGGGTTGCACGTAGTTGTACCTGAATGTGCCCAAAATGTTTACCCGCATAATGGCGGAAGGCTTCATCATGATTACCTGGCACATATATCACTTCGACCCCTTGTTCGGCTTTTTCTAGAAGAAGTTTCAGTAATTGATTGGCATGCTCATCCCAGTACACCTGTTTTTTCATCGCCCAAAAATCGACCATATCGCCCAATAAGTAAATTTTCGGGCTATCGCATTGCTGCAAGAAGTGGAGTAAATAACCGGCCTGACAGTCTTTAGAACCTAGATGAACATCTGAGATAAACACCGCACGAAAGTTTTGCTTTATTTGCATCACAGGCTTCCTGACTTGGGTGAGTTAGCTCAGTGTTGTTGTCTGCAATGACTGAAAGATGACTGATGTTTGAAGTTTTGATGACGACATGTCTGACGCGATGCAAACGGTCAAGATTTCACTTCTTTGTCATATTGTTGCCTTATGGTTTTTAGAGAGACGGTAGCAAAACCGACTCAAATAGCCAACGATGACGGAGGAAACAATGAATATTCAACACCTAGCTCGTCTTGACTTAGCGTTTTCACTGTTGTGTCTACAACACAAATTCAATCAACCTGTGACTAAGATCAGCCGTTGTATTTCTCGGACCGGTGATGGGCATCTTTATGCGTTGATGGTGGCATTCACTTGGTGGTTTGGACAAGCGGCTAACACGCTTTCGACTGAAGTCCAATTTAGCAAGACGGTGTTATGGGCCTTTGCTATTGAATTGCCGCTGTATTGGCTGGCAAAAAATACCTTCAAAAGGCGGCGTCCGCATGAAATGAGTCAGTTGATTCAGATCACTTTTACACCCTCAGACAAATACAGCTTACCGTCTGGCCATACTGCTGCAGCCTTTATGATGGCCACTTTGATAGGGCAATTTTATCCATCCTTTTATCTGTTTGCGTTGTGTTGGGCTGGTCTGATTGGGTTGTCTAGGATTTTGCTGGGGGTTCATTTTATCACGGATGTGTTGCTTGGCGCGGCGCTTGGTATTGCTTGTGCTGAAGCTGCGATGTTCATGATGGGAGTCATCGTTTGAAAATATTGTATGGAGTCCAAGGGACAGGGAATGGGCACATCGCAAGGTCAAGAGTGATGGCTGCGGCTTTTGCAAAAGTCGGCGCTAGCGTTGATTTCTTATTTTCAGGGCGTGAGTCAAATAATTATTTTTCCATGGAGTCATTTGGCAGTTTTCAAACCCGTCGCGGCCTTACTTTTATCAGTCATCACGGAAAAATTGATCTAGTTAAAACCGCGTTGCATGCAAAACCACTGCACTTTCTGCAAGAGATCAGAGCACTCGATTTGTCTGCCTATGATCTGGTCATTAATGATTTTGAACCCATCTCGGCTTGGGCTGCACGTCGGCAAAAAATACCATGCATTGGTATTAGTCATCAAAATAGTTTCCGTTACCCTGTGCCATCAGCTGCGAGCAGCTTGCTAGATAAATTACTAGTTCACTATTTTGCGCCTTGTGAACAGTACATCGGCCTGCATTGGCATCATTTTAATCAGCCATTATTACCCCCGGTCATTGACCTCCATTCAAGACAATTGGTACAAGCACCTAATGGTAATCAATTAGCCACTGTACTGGTCTATTTGCCGTTTGAAGATTTGGCAGAGATTATCCGTCTGCTACAAAAGTTGAAAACACAACATTTTGTCTGTTATCACCCTCAACAACAGCAAGCAGAAATTTTGGGGAATATTACTTTGAAGCCTTTATCACACCAAAATTTTCTGACAGATTTGCACCACTGTGATGCGGTCATCAGCAACGCGGGGTTTGAATTGCCCTCGGAGGCCATGATGTTGGGGAAAAAACTGTTAGTGAAACCATTGGCAGGGCAATTTGAGCAACATAGTAACGCACAGACCTTGGTGAGCTTGGGACTAGCCAGTCAAATGCAACATCTTGATTTGAAGAGTATTCTTCACTGGTTAGATTCTGAGCCTGCACGACCAGTATTTTTTCCTTGTGTAGCAACGGCCTTGGTGGATTGGCTGATGTCTGGCCTCTGGCAGCAGCAAGGCAGCCTGGCCGATTTATCGAAAAACTTATGGTCGCAAGTGGCATATCCAAGTTATGCGACAATTTCGTAACTTGAAATGCAGCGCAAAAAATTGAATCGCACGAAGTTCAGAAAAGCTTGGCCGATTTTGAGTTAGAAATTGGCGTCGTAATGTTATTACGACGCCAATATCAAAATTAACTCAGCGAGGATGCAATCAGCTGATTTCTCGCCATGATTTCGGCAATTTCTGGTAAACAAGCGGGGTCGTCTATGGTCGAT
>JACCDI011045882.1_pt1 | contig 12820 bp, 7 predicted proteins | sample 7442791 | NCBI WGS metagenome assembly JACCDI01 (sample SAMN15323434, study PRJNA562643) | freshwater metagenome | isolation source: river surface water | place: USA:Blue River Watershed | collected 2017-08-15
AGATCCTTGCGCCCCATGCAGTTCCGGCATCGCCAGAACTCGCGGGGGCTCAAAGCGCGAGGGCGACGCTTTAGCAGTGATTTGTGAGTCGCCACTGCAAGTGGTCATAAATCGGCGACGTGTGCTAACTGCACACAAGGTAATGGTGATGAGCTAAAGGCTCATGGTGCGAGCTTGCAGCGCAAATTTTTTGTCTCAAGCACTGGAGCGCATTCGAACGCTGTCGTTTTGCTTGGCACGCTCGCCAGCAGGGTCATTTCATCGGGGCCTGCGTGTAGAGCATCGGCCTGAGCCAGCCGTCGTAATGAGTACGGTTGGCGTTGTCGTACACCAAGACGGCAACGTAGACCAGAGAAATGATCAACCATAAAAAAACTCCTGGGCCTTGCTACAGAGAAAACGTCCGTTTCTGCACGCAAGGCCAGGAGTGCTGGAGACGTTTAGCGGATTTAACGCCCCCGCAAGTTCTTAAATCGGGCGATTGGATCTAACCAACATCAAAACTTTATCACTGCAACTTCAATAAATCAATCCATGGCCTTGCTGCGATCCGCAGAGGGATTAGTGATGAATGAAGAACCTATGCCTCGTGAGACTTAGACATTCCCCAAGTTGGGTGGAAACTGCCCGTTGTAATTCGCCCACTTCACTCTAGTTGTGAAACGATAGTCATGCAATTTCTTGCTTTTGAGGTAAATTCGAAGTTTATCGTCAGCGTCGAGTATTGATTTCTCCAAGACTTTTACTGTTGGAACAAGGTAACCCTCTTCGAATCCTTCCTTAGCCAAACAGGCGATGACATCTACTAGTGGTCGATCTGTTGGAACAATCATCTCTGAGTACTTAGTAATCTAGTTCCGTGAAATTTACTATGCATCACAAATGTCCTGAACTTTTTGGGGATTGCATCAATAGAATGAGGCTACTTTAAACTTTTTCGGTGAGCATCTGTGCGGTACATCGAGCTTTTTGCAGGTTGTGGCGGGCTGTCCCTCGGTCTCAAATCAGTTGGTTTTGACTTGGTGATCGCTAATGAGTTGTCACCAATGGCTGCTGAATCTTTCGCTTTTAACTTTTTGACGGAGAACTTGTCAGATGAGGCGATTTCAGCAACTCCTGAGGTGAAAAGGACCTTGTGGCTCAGCAGTAAATATAGCGTTACTAATCTAAAGAACCGACTTCGCGAAGACCCCAGAGAATTTCCGAAGATAAGCAAAGGCTATTGTGACATCGCAGCGGATGGCTCAAACCTTTCGGGAAATCTAATAGTTGGTAGTATTGTTGATCTGAATAAGTGGCTTAATAAATACCCAAAAGCATTAAAAAATATTAAGAATTGCTTTGGTGCAGGCAGCGTAGATTTGGTATCTGGCGGTCCGCCTTGTCAGAGTTTTAGCATGGCAGGATTGCGTCAGCTTGATTCAGATAAAAATTCTCTGCCTTGGGAATTTGCCAAATTTGCAAAGGCAATGCAGCCCAAATTTGTTTTACTTGAAAATGTGACTGGAATTCTTCGTCCATTCAAAGACAAAGATGGCAAGAGCTTTTATGCGTGGTTTGAATTGGCTAAAGCCTTTACCGCTATTGGCTATATTCCGCTATGTTTGCACGTAAATGCAAAAGTGGCTGGTATACCTCAGAATCGACCGCGTTTTATTCTTTTGGGAGTGCGCGCTGACATCTTTACGTTGTTGGAGTCAACCTTCAACGCAGCAGAGGCAAAATTGTTTAAGCAGCCGTTCGAGTTTTTCACAAAAACTAAAGATGGTTCTGATATTGATCTCGATGGATTGGCCTACCGTGATGTAACTAGACCTGATGATCTTCATTTATTCTCTAATTCTTTTTTATGCCCGTTGGTTGTCAGTGCAGACAAATACATCTCAGTTAGCGAAGCTATTGATGATCTTCGTAGTAATGGTGGAGAAATTTCTGATTATGTGAATAGTTTGTCAAAGACCTTTGCTAAAGTATTACAAAAACGCCCCATGAAAAATCATGAACTTAGAGTAAATAATGATTTGGTAAAGAGGCGCTTTAGACTTTATCAGGTTCTTCAACAGGTTAATAATTCGACAAGAAAAAACGTTTTGTCAGTGCTTAAAGGTGATAGTCATGAGCTCACTGATGATGATTGGAAAAATCTATCTCCATTTGAGTTTTTAACTGAAGGTGGCGGACGAGTTCGTTTCAAAAATAAAAAGGAATTCCTTTCTTTTTTAGATCGTCACCCTACGAAAAAACAAACTCAAAAAGCATTGATCTCAGATCAGCCAGCTCCTGCGGCTCTATCTATTCCTGATGATGCTTGCCATTATCATGATCATGAGCTGCGCACACTTACTGTAAGAGAGATGGCAAGAATTCAATCGTTTCCTGATTGTTTTGAATTTCGTTCTAAAGTTACAACCGGAGGGCAGATGAGAAGTTTTGAAGTGCCTCAATTCACCCAAGTGGGTAATGCTGTACCGCCATTGCTAGGCCGTGCCCTTGGGTTAGCAATGAATAATTTATTAGATCGAATAAAATGATTGGATTATATTTGATGATAATAATAAAAAAATCAATACTGATCTATTTTTTGTTTTTTGAATGTTTGAATTTTCAAATTATAAAAAATTCTTGCCATCCCTGGTTTCATTGAAGTTTTCAGGTATTTTAAGTTCATGATTAGCTCGAAATCCTTTTCCATGAAGTAACCATTTTGATTGCTGTACCCAAAGGTAATAGATGACAGATTTTCATAAACCAACCCCTCAGTTCCCAAACGAACTTGTCGAATGGGCTGGACATCATTCTGGTGGTGTTAAGCGTCTTTTTGATGTGAAGAGTGGTCGTCCTGCCAAACAGCTGCTTCGGACTAGCTTGATTTTTAAACTTGAAAATTGGGCCCATCAAATTACATCTGGTGTCTTAGATACCCCAAGAATACTTCTACTTGTAGGTGGACCGGGCAACGGAAAGACCGAGGCAATTGAACACACTCTTAATTGTATTGATAAAGAACTTTCTGCTGACAATAAAATTCTTGACGTTCTCACCAAAGTTTTCTTACCCGCCCCAGGAAAAACCGTCCCGCGAAACGTCCAAATTGATGCAGGAAGCTTTGGCCAGCCATCAAGAAAACTTGAGCTGAGCATCGTTCAAGATGCTTCGACTACCGCAGGTCATGAAGGCAAACTTGCCCCTCAGCTTTTTGTCGAAGAGTTAATTGCATTAAAAAATGGCCAGAATCATCAGCATTACCTTTGTTGCGTTAACAGAGGCGTTCTAGATGATGCGTTGATTTACTCAATCGAAAACAATCTAACTGAAGCGAGTAACTTGCTTGAGTCTATTACACGATCAGTTAGCTTATCCGCCAAATCACCGTCGTGTTGGCCGCTTGCTGGTTTTCCATACATTGCTGTATGGCCCATGGATGCAGAATCTTTGATGATGAGCCCAAGAGCGGATATCGATCCACCAGCGTTGCTGTTACTTAAACATATAACGAACCTTGACGCTTGGCCTCAAGCCGGCACTTGTGCTGCAGGAGCATCTTGCCCCTTCTGCCACAGCAAAGAATTGCTTTCAAATGAGACAAATCGTTCAGGGCTACTTCAAATCCTGCGCTGGTATGAAATCGCAAGTGGAAAGAGATGGAGCTTCAGGGACCTTTTCTCTCTGCTTTCATATCTTCTTGCGGGTAATCGACCGACGAACAGTGGGCAGAGCGGAGGGCCATGCGAATGGGCTAAGCTGATAAATGAGCAAGACAAAGTTGGGCAAGCTGCTCGAACTCCTACCAAGGAACAATTGACCAGCGTTTTTCGTTTAGCAACTTGTGGTTATCAACATGCTCTTTTCCATCGTTGGGACTGTGAGTCTGCCGCATCTCTTCGGCAAGGAATAAAAGAACTTGGTCTCGATCAAAGCACCAGTGAAACACGAACGCTTCTGGGATTGCAATATTTTTTTGAGGAGCGAAGGAACTCTTACTTGCCAGCCACCATTGGATCGTTATTAGAAAATGTAGTTGAAATACTTGATCCAGCCCTTGCCAGCCCGAACAGTGAAGTACGTGTCAGTTCACGCATACATCTTTCACTTGGTGAACTTGACTCACGGTTTAGTCGCTCTCTAAATGGCGGGTTTGATTTTGTTCGTAAATATCAAGTCTTGTCTAGCCCTGAGATTGAATTGCTTGGACGGTTATCTAAATCGGACATTCTTCTCTCTTCTGCTGCCGTGCGTCGTAAGAATCCAGCAGCGGCTAGTCGAATTCAGCACATCATCAGAGATTTTGCATGTCGTCTCGTCCGTCGCAGTGTTTGCACACTTAGTGCTGTTGTGGCCGACGCTCATATACTTCAGGCATTTCAGGAAGTGGTTGAGGATGATCAAAAGGGCGAGCGTCTTTTTGCGGTCGCGAAGCAGGTTAAAAATCTTCTTAATAATGGTCAAGATTTTGAGATTTCACTTACCACAACCTTTGGTCAACCACTACCGCCTCAAGAACGGCAAGCTTTGTTAATTGTTCCCGTTAGACAAGTTCGAGTTCTTCCACTATCACTTGCTGGTCGACCACGATCTCCAATTTGTTTCCTAGAGGTTGGTTCTGGTCAGTCGGCTCAGGCTATAGCGCTGACCTACGATCTCTTCAAGGCTGTAAATGAGCTTGAAAAAGGACTTTCACCTGCATCATTGCCTAGGACAGTGATCGCATTGTTGGATACAACTAAAGCGAGACTCTCAGGACCTATAGTGCGTGATCCTGAAGTGCTTTTGGATGCTCGAATTCGTATTGGGGCTAATGGTACAGAAATTGGAAGCGGGTGGAGCGGTTTTGTCGCTACAAAAGCTGGAGTGAGAGCATGAGCCTTACTGACTTTAAACGTAGCCCTTGGCAGACATCACATCCAATATATAAATCATCGACGCTGGCTGTAAGCCCTGCGCCGGAGTACGCTAGCGCAGAAGTTCTGATTGCATCACTTTATCGAACTATCGGCTTTGAATCAAAAAAAGAAAGCACTGTTCCTCAAGCAGGTAGAGATCTTGAGCGCAAACTGAAACGGCTGCGTGATAAGGGTTTGCCGCCTCCCAAAGACTCCACAGTTGATGTCGAAACTTGGAACACAACTCTCCATGGAGTACTTGAAAGTCCAAAGCTTCCCAATCAATCTACTAAAAGATTTTTACAGGTAACGCCACTTGTTCCGGCTTTAGCTTGCTTTTCAGGTTCGGCTCGTCTAGCAAGCAATTCATGGCCTGCTGGAAGTCTTGTAAAGCGAATGATTTGGCTCGGCTCTAAAGATCATGGTGCAGCACAGATTTTGTGGAAAGATCTTTTTACTTCACTAACTGTCGGTGAAAACGATGATGTTTTCGCAAGATGGTTAGAGCAGGAGACTGCGGCATGGGATGAACCCTCTACTTGGAAATTAGCAAACACCACTGAATTGGAAATTGCAAACCTCGATGTTGAAGATTACGACACGATAAAGTTTCTTCCTGCACGGCAATTCACAAAAGATTTACGTTCCGTTATTCAAGCAAAAGAAGTAATGACACGCCGTCAATGGACAAGCTTGCTTGAGGCGGTTATCCGAATTGCATCAGTCTCGCATGTTAACTGGCTGTGCGATGTGCAAACAAGGCTTTGGCGCTGTATCTCTGAGACCCTCATGGGGCAAGGTCCATCGGGAATTGACGAAGTTAAGGCAGTTATCTTTCCGGAAAGTCCGCAATACATGACCTATGGCGGTAAGGCATTGAACGGTATCAGGGATCGGGCCTCAGGCTACCTTGCGTCTCGGCTAGGCATGAATACTTTGTTGTGGTCGCTCGATGAGATTGGTGCGCAATTTGATGGAGACGTTTCGTCAACCAAAGGGGTGGAAAAACTTTGTGTTCTTATTCGTGAAAATCAAGAGACGCTAAAGTCGATTGGAACACTATCTACGCTAGCAGATCTTCGAGAACGTGAGGCCCGCGCACTTAATTGTAAAAAGGGCATCGGTGTTAACTTAATGGAGTTCGCACGACATGTACTGGGCCAACGACAAACATCAATCAGCTTACTTAGAGGGTACGATCAGGGGTACCTACTAAAAAAGAAGGGTAACCATTCATCTAGCCCTTGGATAGTCTCACTTGGTCCAGTAGCAGTTCTTGCCCTAGTCCATTGTTCTCTTGCAGGCATGGGGGGGGCCTCGCTCAATACATCGGCTTGGACAACACCTTGCCGCCTATGGAATCGCAGTTGATCGACACGACATAGCAAGGAACGACCTAGGGCAACAATTGAGGATGCTTGGCCTTGTACTAGATAGCCCAGATGCAGAAAGCGGAATGCTTCTTTTACCGCCATTCCCATTCAATGAAGTCTAATTTCCAGAAAAAATTATGAATAGACTAGCTAAGAAACTTTGCGATATCGTTCGGGAAAAGGTTCAAACCGCTTCAAGAAGCATGACTGGCGGCAATCTTGAAGCCAGGTTCATTTTCCATGGTCCACCACTAATTTTGTTAGATGAGGTGTTTGAAGAGTTATCGTCCAATGGTGGTATCGAGGTAGCTGCAGCCGACGGTACTCATTCTGTTTTGTCAGTTCTACTGCAACTCCCATCAGGTCAAACCCAACGGCAAAATCCAAAAATAGGTTTGTCAGGTCGATGCGACGAAAGTCATTTGCTTCATATTCGCAATGATCCAAATAGTGCAAGCTTTATTGCACTTATGCCGCCTGGACAACATAACAACCGATCGGTTGCATCGACCACAGAAGAGTTCGGGCTAAATGCGTCAAGTAACACCGGACTTGCAACCTTTGATGAGTGGTGGTCAGACGGATTCGTTCAGCAACTTGTGAAACAAGGGTTGTCTGAAGCTGGGGTTGATAACTCATCAATGGACGATGCGCTACTAATAGTTGAACGGTCAGCTGCTGCCATTGATGGGATGGATAAGGTCGAAAGTCAACGCTTGGCAGTCTGGCGTCTCCTTTCTCGCATTTATTCGATTCCTGACCGGTCAAAAAATTTAACTATAGGGGCTGCTCTCGCGCTCGCATGTGGCACTCCTCCTATGAAGGCGGGGGATCATCCCACTAAACTTCAGTTAAGTATTTTGGAGCTAATTGCAGAGGAAATGGCTGATGGATTTCGGACTGGGGTAGACCGAATATCAATGAATGCAGATGTCCCAACGAAGCGCTATTTGATTGAATTTCTGAATCATATTCAGAACAATTGCGAGATACAAACCACTTTCGAGCGAGCCACTCAGGCATTCTATTTGCCTATCGACTCGCTTGAAATCTGCCAGCCTCCAGATTGGTGGCTTGCGCTGTCAACTGAATGTTGGGCAGAGCTCTTGGCCGAGGAACCCGCCGATGAGGCTGGGGACTTATCTATAGTATGTACAAATGCCATATTGCCTATTACAAAAAATATGCCGGCAATTGTTAGGAGTGAGGTCTGTTTTTCAATAACAGCTAGTTCTTCATCTGCTTCGAGCCCTGCGAATGTCTTGTTCACAGGGGGCTCTTACGGGAAAGCCGCTACTTCTTTATGCGTCGAGGGGGTAAGTTCATTCGCAGACACGCCGCCATCAAAAGGGCAGCGTAGTCCAATTACTTATAAGGTGACAGCTGAGGGGTTGAAGCAGGCCCAAGTTAAGGTCATATCGCTTGCAACTTGGGCACCAGAAATATTGGTTATTTGCAGGATGGCCACAAAGCTTTCACTGCCTAAAAAACCAAAGAAGGGTAGCTCTAATGCTGATTGGGAAACTTCAATTTCAATACCCGGATCGGGTCGTTATGAATTATTGGTCTTCGTCTCTACAGGTGTAATTGTTTCTAAGGCAGAAAATGTTCCAGATGATGCAACAGAAGAATTCGGTGAAGTACGTCAGCCTATTTCAATACACCAACAAAGAGAGCAAGAATATCAGATCGAGATCGAAGCCGACGGTAAGTATCAGCTTGAAATCACCTTTCAAAGTGCAATAGATGGGTCTGAGCAAATATGTCGTGTCTATGTCACTTGCGAAGAAGCAAAAGAGGAAGGTTGTAAGAGCGAATTCGAAAGATTGATAAAGCTCAATAGAGCAAGTCTTGAAAAATTTGAAATCAAGTCTGTAATTCAACTTGATAGACACGGACGAATCTCCAGTCTTCAGACGTGGCTTTTAGACGAACAAAATATATCGAAATCTTTCATCCCAATGGTATTGGCTGATGATTACGACTCTGTTTGGACATCTCCAGATTGGGGTGGTACGCACGGGCCAATCATGTCGAAAGCACGCTTCCTACATGACCCGAGACCTGAAGCATCCCTGTTTCAGGCTCCACAAACATTTCTAAATGCACGCAAGGAGATTGCACAACGCATTCGCGAGACAAACGACAACGCGGGCTTAGTCGAGTCGGCGCCATTAGGTAAGTGGCTGGCGCGTGATGTCGCATTCAGGACATTGGTTGAAACATATCTCGATTCATTCACGGCATGGCTTGCTGCGGACCGTGACATCGCTTGCTGGATTGATTCAATTGCGGTTTGTCCACGCGAAAGTGACGGACGAACTCTCTCTCGGATTCCAGATGCAATCATTCTTAGCCCACTTCATCCGCTGCGACTTGCTTGGCAATGCCTTGCCCAAAAAGTGCTCTATGATGAAGTTGAGGGTGATCATGGACATCCTTGTCCAGCGGCGAGTATTCTTGACCCTGACTGCGTACCAGACCTGCTGACAATGTCATTGCAATCGCCTGGAGGTGAGATGGGGATAGATCATGTCGACTTCTTATCCATGGAATGTAATTCGGACTACTGGTCTGTACTATGGAATGGTAATCGTCTGAGCCAGATTTCTGTTAGAGCAACGCAAGCGCCTTTAGATACTGATTTTGGATTGAGAATCGGTGGAATTTCTAGTGGTTTTAGTCCCGCGCAAGTTGCGCGCTCTCTTGAAGATGTATTTGATCTTCTTGCTGCAAAGCCAGTCGTAAGCCTTGTTGTCTCTAGTGCTGGTGGCGCAACTGACGCATGTAATGAAGGTCTATCGCTTTGGTGCTCAAAGCGTTTCGGGAGTAGTGATGGAACATCACTAAAACATGCAGTAGGTCCTCGCAAACTAGAGATTTTCGATGCGAGACCAGCTAGGTTTCAGCCCGATCAAGCGGCGATTGCAAATTTGGCTGAGGATACTGGCAATCGTGTTCGATGGTTCGCAAAACAGCCAGCAGGCACTACTCCAGATTTGGGAATCATTGCTCAGTTGGATTCGGCAGAGCCAAGTTCAAAGAGTGTAGATATTCGCTCACCCCTTGGCGCAGGTGGTTTGATCCGGCATAGAGTTAGACGTCAGTTGAACGGGACATTCCTGAGCGAGTCAAGGCAGAGTTTACCAACGGCGCCGTCGGGCGATGTGTTCGCAGACAAAGTCGCTTCATGCATAGTTGCCATGGAAACTGGGAGATCTGGAAAAGTTGGTCTTGAATTCTCACCTAACGTCCATGCCGTGGCTAACATGCTTGAAGAAAAAAAAGCAAGTTTCGTTGCAGTTTCATCCTCTGCAATTGATCCTGCGTGCTTTTTAGGTGGATGGATCAAGGGAAGCTACCTATGGGACTATGACCTACCCTCATATTCACATCGCGCGGGCGACACCAGCGGCTACTATCTGTTATCACAAGTAAGTGAAGCCGATAGGGATGCGCTATCACGTTTACTGGAAGCGTTACCCGGATGTGAGAGTCTCGATAAAGTTGCCGTGGAGCAAATTTTGCTTGAAGTAGCGAGGCGTGGAATACCAACAATTAGAGGTATGTCGGGTGAAGATACAGGTGCAACTGGTGACTTGGGTTTGTTTCTTGCCGTTCGGCTTTTACAGGACCAGTTTAGGACCTCAGGTAACGTGGAAAGTTTAATTCCTGTTCTTTCGGGCTCTCCAGATGACGCTTCTTTAGCGATCATGGTACCGGTCGATCCATTTCGTGGCTACCTTTCAGATCTGGCGCGCGCTCTTGGCAAAGATCGCAAAGACTACACACTTTCACGACCAGACTTGCTGGTAATCGGCGTTCACTCCACAGAAAGTCAAGTCCGAATTCACATTACCCCCATAGAAGTTAAATGCCGAAATAAGAGAATAACACTTAGCACCATAGAGGCAAAAGAAGCGCTTTCTCAAGCTCGGGCATTTTCTTCGTTATTGAGCGCAATACAGGATAAGGCTGAAAAATCTCTTGCTTGGAAGCTAGCCTATCAGCACTTGCTTTTATCAATGATAGGTTTTGGTCTTCGTGTTTACAGCCAACAAGAGATAGTTGCAACGCAAGCTGCAAGATGGGCTTCGTACCATGAACGCATTTCTGCGACCATCCTAGGACACATGGAATCTATTTCGGTCGATCAAAGAGGTAGATTAATTGTTATTGATGGCTCGCGTGAAAGTGGTGTGTTCGATCATGACGCTGACGGTTTTTCAGAGAGTATTTTTATTTCACCTTCTGATGCTGGTCACGTTGTAGCAGGTGATGCAAAAGGGTTTTACTCTAAAGTTCGCGCAAAAGTTGACCATTGGCAACTACTTCCACTGAAGATGGAAGCTGAATCAGCTAAAGGCAAAGATAGTGAGATTGAGCTTGTAAGTGACAGACCAAATTTATTGAACGAAGCCCCAAATAGCGATTTTGTAAATCCATTACCTTCATCAATTACTTCTGACGCTTTTGCAGCGCTACCAAGCGCTGCAACAATCAATGAAAATTCTGAGAGTAAAGGAATAGTTTTATCTGTGGGTAGAACCGTAGATGGCTTTGACCCGCGTAATCTATCCTTAAACATTTCGGATACAAGACTAAATCAGCTAAACATTGGTGTTGTTGGCGATCTTGGAACAGGAAAGACCCAACTGCTGAAGTCTCTGATCCATCAAATTTCTACAGCTCGTAAAGACAACCGCGGAGTAAAGCCAAGACTGTTAATTTTTGACTACAAGCGAGACTACAGTACCTCAGAGTTTGTTGCGGCGACTGGGGCGAAGGTCATAAAACCGAATCGCTTGCCATTGAATCTTTTCGACATAACCTCGTTGGGTGAATCAGCAGCGCCGTGGCTAGACCGGTTCAGATTTTTCGTCGATGTTTTAGACAAGGTCTATTCTGGTATCGGACCTGTTCAGCGCGATAAACTCAAGGGTGCAGTGAGAAAAGCCTATGAGGCTTGCTCGGCTGAGGGGCGGCAACCCACAATTTACGACATACATGCTGAATATCGTGAATTGCTAGGTGGTAAATCAGACACCCCGATGGCAATTATCGATGATCTTGTTGACATGGAAATATTCGAGAAAGACTTATCAAAGACAAAGTCCTTTGACGAGTTCCTCGATGGTATTGTTGTTATATCCCTAGACGCTCTTGGCCAAGACGACCGGAGTAAAAATATGTTGGTTGCAATCATGCTCAACATGTTCTACGAGAACATGCTTCGCACGCCAAAGCGTCCTTTTATGGGAAGCAGTCCTCAACTTCGGGTTATAGATTCATATCTTTTAGTTGACGAGGCTGACAACATAATGAGGTATGAATTTGATGTACTAAGAAAGTTGCTGCTGCAGGGACGTGAGTTCGGTGCAGGAGTAATTCTTGCATCGCAGTATCTGAGGCACTTCAAGGCTAGTGCAAATGACTACCGTGAACCACTATTAACATGGTTCATTCATAAAGTACCAAATGTTACATCTGCTGAACTTGGAGCACTTGGATTTACATCCGAACTTGGTGAACTATCTGAGCGGGTCAAAACACTCATGAATCACCAGTGTCTTTATAAATCGTTTGATGCGGCGGGTGAGGTAATTCGCGGTCTTCCATTTTTCGAGCTCATACAAGATCCTGGTTGATACAAGTCTCTCACGCTTGTGCTGATCTGCAACTGAGCAACAATCCAGGCATGCCAAATTTGCTCACCAACACCCTCTATTACCTGCCGGGCTATGGCGGTCAACTGGCCACTGGGCTGGGTCGGGCGCTGATGGATCGTGGGTTTGATGTCACCGGAAGAGAGACGCGAGGCGACTTTCTCCGGCTGCCGTTTGACGAACAAATCGCCACGGTGGGCCAAGACCTGAAAGACCATTTTTGGCACGAAGAAGCCAGAGTGATCTGCAACTCCTTTGGCGCGTACCTTTTCTTGCACGCCCAAACTCAGTTGCCGCCTTTTCCGGGGCGGGTGTTGTTGTTATCACCCATCGTGGGTGAGTTCACCAATGCTCAAGCTCGCACCAGTTTTTCTCCGCCCCGCGCAACACGGCTGAAGGATTTGGCAGAGGCGGGCGATCTCACCGTGCCCCGGGTGTGTGAGATGCATGTGGGGGAAGAAGACTGGCAAAGCATTCCTGCCAATGTGCAGGCTTTGGGACGCCTGACCAGCATTCCGGTGAACGTGGTTCCTGGCGGCGGTCACGACTTGGGCAAAGATTACGTTGGTCCTCTTTTGGATCGGTGGCTTATGCTTTAGAAATCTGTAAAAGGAAATACATAGCCAACTACACCTGGCATTCCCCCATGCATCTCTATCAACTCAGCCCCCATGAGTTCGAGCGGCAACGTCAAACTGCGCTATGAAAAGTGTCTATAGTTTTGGGGGAATGCCAAGTTGTTGTTTTTAAGCGGGAAAATGGTGAAATGTAGGCGTTTTCACACTGCAGGGGTCACAAGTTCGAAACTTGTACTGCCCACCAAAAACACCCAGTGAAATCAAGCGCTTAGAGGAAACTCTAGGCGCTTTTTCTTTGGTTCTATGTAGTATGGGCTTGATTG
>JACCDI011072171.1_pt1 | contig 12817 bp, 14 predicted proteins | sample 7442791 | NCBI WGS metagenome assembly JACCDI01 (sample SAMN15323434, study PRJNA562643) | freshwater metagenome | isolation source: river surface water | place: USA:Blue River Watershed | collected 2017-08-15
AAAGATTTTGACATAGATGAAAATTATATTTTGGAGCTGTATGAAAAACAAAATCAGAAATGTTATTGGTTTGGTATAAAACTAGAGCCAAGTATTCTGACTAAATATCCGGCTAAACCTTCTTTGGATCGTATAGATTGCGATAAAGGATATGTAAAAGGAAACGTTGTAATAAGCTGTATGGCAGCCAATCTTGGAAGAAATTCATGCGATCCAGAAATCTTTGGTAATTTTTGTAGTTTATTTAGGAAGTAATATGAGCAAATTTCACAGAGCAGATGATGATGATTCATTAAATAATGATTCAATTGAAAGAGAAGCAGATTTGAGAGACTGGTTTAAGAAAGAAAAATGGGTTGATGTTGCTAGACCCAAGAAAAAAGGTAAATATCAACCATGTGGAAGGGGCGATACATCCAAGGGTAAGAAGCCTGTTTGCGTTCCAGTTAACAAAGCCAAAAACTTATCAGATAAAGAGAAAAAAAATAGAGTGAGACAAAAAAGAAAAAAAGAAAAAGAATCAAATCCAGATAAGAAGCCTAATGTAACAAAATACACCCCTTCAGCTGGTGGTAAGTCAAATGTTTCTCATTCAGACAGTGCTAATATCAGATTTTCTAATTCTATGATTAATTTAAGTAATGCATGGAAAGAATTAAGAACAGCTGCAATGGGTGAAGAAGATGAACCTATTGATACTGAAATGCCTGACTTTATGAAGGGTGTAGGGCAAGACAAAGCTCATATTGTAACAGAAAGACTATTGAGGCTTGCACAAAGTCAATTCGAATATCTAAATTCTATGCTTGAAGATGGCGATCAAATGAGAGTGGAAGATCTTACAGATTTAGAAGAACAAGGTCATTTGATTTCTACGCTTTGGGATAGAACGAATCAATTTGATGACGATGAAGTAGGATTAGTATTAGAGTTTATGAGTGATTGGATTGATGCACACCCTGGTGAGTCTGTATTCAATTATGCAACAATAAAAGAAATAGCAGATGATGTGTTTTTAAGACACTAATGCCAATCCATAGAAACTTTATCAAACTTAAAGTTTTTGTTGGTTAAAATTTTCCAAGCAATAATAACCCTGTCTTTTAATTTCAAAGGCTCAATATCAACAGAATGAGCTAAATTAAGGCAGGGTTTATTCATTTCATTAAGATATATTTCACCCTGCATTCCAAACCAATTTGCAAATTCTATTTCTTCAGATAAATCTTTTTCAAATAAATCTTCTTCTTCTAATACTACTGTACTAATTTCAACATCATTTGATAAAGAATCTTGGATAAAAGATGAATAAGAAAAAGCTCTTTTTGAATCAGGAATATAAATTGATTTAAAGTTTTCATCTGACAAAATAAATATTTCATTTTTATCAGTGTCACTGAAAAACCAATAATCATCAGGTATTGTTAGATGCAATTCTGTGTTTGGTATTTCAACATTTTCTTGAGCAAAACAATATCTTGCTAGAATGATTTTTGGAAGTCTTGTTTCAGAATAACTAACAAACTCAAATAATGGCTTACTGTCAATTTTATTCATGGTCTTATTTAAATTATAAAGATTTTGTTTTTGTTCTAACTATTTGTCCATTTGCCAGCTTTTTCATTTTTGTCATTCCATTTGTAGCTGCCAAATTAACTGCTTGTCTTGTTACATTTAATTGTTTAGCAAGATCATCAAAAGTATAACCTTCAAGATAAACTTTTTTGATTACTTCTTTTTGATAATCTGTTAAAACACTATAGAGATCTTCAAGTTCAAGTTTATGATCAAGCTTATCAATTTCAGTTACGGAATCATCAGCAAATGTGTAATCTTCTAAACCAGTAAATGAAGGCTTTTGGAAATCTGGATTACTCATATGTTTTGCTGGAATATGAATAATTCCAGTGTCTTCTCTTAAATAATGTTTGATATAGAATCCAGCATAATTAAAATAATGTGTTAGTTTTTTAGTCTTGAACTTGACATCATAATTTCGGATAGCAGCTAAAACACCAAGTCTTGCCACCTGTTCTAAATCTTCCAAGTCATATTTCTTGCCATATTTTAAGTAATAATTATTAGCAATTTTTTTGACCAAAGCTTCATATTGTTTTAACTCTTGCTCTTCCTGAATACTAGTCATTCTTTGCTGTCCTTGCGTATGATTTCCAAACTTCTAAATCAAACTCAGCTACATCTTTATTGTTTTTTTCACACCAATAAATAAACTTATCTTCCCACAACACATATGTATTAGAGTTAGTTGGAGTTGACTTAGGTGCTTTATCGTCAATATTTTCTCTGATGAACTTTAAAATATGTGTGTCTAGAATTGCAATACGATTTTTATAATTAACATCAGAATGCAATAGGAAAAATCTACTTGTTTTCTTTCCAATTCCAGGCACCTTCTCTAATATATAAGGCCACGTCATTTTTAAGTCAATTGGGTTCTCGATCAAATACTTAAAAGCAGCATAAATCTTTTTGTATTGACCTAGCTTTGCTTTTTGGATTTCTTGTAATAAAATCCCATGTTGATCTGCACTTTTTAAAGATTGAATTGGAGAGATATTTTCTGGCATCATCAATCTTGTATTTATTGATGTTAAAAACTCTTCTAATTTTTTTGATTGGATATAAGCTGTTTTCCCCGCAACCACTATACAGAATAATAAAAACTCTTCTAATTCGTTTTTTGTACGATTATAATTAGTAATATTGTAGGGGTCAATCAAGATCTTCGTCGTCCATTTCCTCAGAATCAAGCGCAATCATCTCAATTACAGAAAGAGTATTTTCCCAAGCTTCCACCCTCTTATCTGCATTCTTCCATTCACCAGCATAATCAGGCACTACATCAGGCTTTTTAACTCTATCTGCTAGTTCTTCGATATCATCCCAAGAAAGATTTTCGCTGATCCATTTTAGCATGTAATCTTCATCTGTCAATAAGGGATTATTTTTATCAATAACAACTTCTGCAGTAGGATTTTCCATATCAACATTTTCAGCTAAAGCAAAAAGATCAATTGTTTTAAAAGACCATTCACTACCATCTGAAAAACTTACAATGACATCTTTTGAAAAAGGTCTTGATTTCTCTTTTTGATATTCAATAAAGTCATTCATCCATTCACCAAACAAGTTAATGGCAAACTTAGAATTGTCTTCAACTTTATTTTTGAGATATTCTTTAATTTCTATAACAGTAGATTCAAATAGCATGTAATAATGTTCGCCTTCAAATCTTCTTGCATTCTTACTCAAAATCTGATGTGTTAAAGATGCACAGACACTATTGAATGGCAAAGATATTTTACTTCTGTTTAAATGAACCTTAATTGTTTCAGGATAGATATCTTCAGTCATTTATTCCTCATCATTAGAATCAAGGTTCTTTTGGATTCTTTCGTAATCCATCAAATACATTTCGTCATCAAGATAGCCTTCATCTGTTTTGAATCCTACCTTACCAACTCTCCAACCCATATCACCCATGTATTTTTTAGCTTCTTCCCCATTCACTTTGATTTCAGGGGCAAAATCATAAAGACCATCAGCAAAGAAAGCAGTCCACATTCGCATTTTCTTTTCTTTTAAAAACAACCATGTAGCTAAAAAATCTTCTATTGCAATTGCTTGAGCTTCGGTAATATTATCTATTTCTATTGACAATTTCATAAGTAGATTTATACCTCATTTTCATCAAACAGTCTTCCAGGATCTCCAAATGATATGCGGTCAGGAACTTCGTACATTTCTTTTAATTCAAACTCAGGCTCAAAGTTTAAATCAAATAGTTGTAGATTCATGTCCTCACTTTTAATTGTACGAGTGAAACGAATACCTACAATTAAGGGGATAGCTTTTAAATCAAGAGGAGGCATACTGTTCCATAATTTTCTTGCAATAATCGTCCAATATTTATAATCATTTGAAGCTATTGCAATTGGGGATGACTTTTTAAATGTGCCTCTTCTTTTAGTTTCTGTATTTCTCCATGACAAATATACAGATACTCGCTTCGCACCCACTCTATTTTTATTTAATCTTTCTAACCCCTTAAATAATAAAGATTCAAACACTTCAAATGCGCCTTGGTCATCTCTTTTACTTGGAGGCAAAACATGTGTGTGTCCAAAAGATTTAGGTATTTCATTATTAGACAAACCATAATCACATTGCAGGGAGCCACGAATCATATGCCACCAACGAGCACCAATAATACTTCCCCAAGCCTTCTTTAGTTTCAATTCATCTAAAGAAAATAAATCTTCTATAGTTTTGATTCTAGATTTATTGAGTCTAGATTCCATCCTGTCAGCAATTCCAGGCAAATCTGTTAAATCTAATCTTCTTAATTCTTCAGATGCATTTTCACCTAAAGATGTAAATCCATTAGGCTTGTTCATATCTGCAGCCACTTTAGATAAAAATACATTCCTAGCCACACCAATAGAACAAGTGATATGTTCTCCAATAGCATCCATCAAATCTAATTTTAAATGTGCAGCTATCATCTCACAATCAAAATCATCATCTTCATCTATTTCACAAGCCATTTCGTCAATACTAAGTACTTGTATCTTTTTGAAATGTTTTGTTAGCACTTCGACAATTTGATTATGCACTTCAACATATCTTTTTGGTCTGGCTTCACAAACAAAAAGACCTGGGATTTTTTCTTTAGCAACACTTACCCGTGTGCCAGTTTTAACCCCAAGTCTTTTTGCCTGATAAGATGCAGCTATAGCACAAGTATAATCACAAACTACAGGAACTACAATTACAGGTTTTCCACGATATTCTTCATTATCTTGTTGTTCTACACTCGCATAAAATGAATCAAAATCAATGAATAACCGCCTGTAAAATGCCATACATACACTATACCATAAACTCTACAGCCAAACCATTATCGATTAAAGTTTTATTTAAACTAATCCACTCAGCTCCAACTAAAAAGAAAATCTCAGCAAGGTATCTTCCATATTTTTCTTTACCATCTTTTTTAGTTACGATGATAACTTCTTTATTTAAAATTGTATCTTCGACAAACTTTTTGGAAGTTAAGCCTGCACTTCTATTTGGACCTTTAATTTCAGGTGTATTGATTCCAGAAAGACGAAACTCCATCTTTCTGAAACCAATACTAAATCCTAAATCAACGTCCCCATAAACTGTATCGCCATCAACAACTTTAGTGACTGTCATCTTGTAATGATATAAAAAATCTAACATATTTTCTCCTAATTATTAGGATCTACCATTATTGCTTCAGACGATTTGTTCACTAGTGTTTTTTCTGTTTTCTTCATCAAAAACAACTGAGCAGCAACTGTAGCCAAAGTTGCAAGTAACAATCCTGCTGAAATAATTTTTCTTCGTAATCCCTTTTTTGCGTCCTCTTCTTCCATCGATATTCCCCTTAAATTATTACTGGTATTATAAACAAAATAAACCCTGAAAGCTATCACTTTCAGGGTTTATTTTAAGGGAAATTACATCATACCTTCACTAACTAAAACCTTTTCTCCTGTAACTGGCTTATCAACAATAAGAGTTTCAGTTGTGAGCAATAGTCCAGCAATTGAAGCGGCATTTTGTAGTGCATTTCTAGTTACTTTGGCTGGATCAATAATACCAGATTCAATCATATTAACAAGCTTACCAGTTCGGGCATCTAAGCCTCTACCTTCTTTTGCTTTTAAAACATCATTGACAATAACATCTGGAGATAGACCTGCGTTGTAAGAAATCTGTCTAATTGGCTCCTCTAATGCCCTCTTGACAATATCAACGCCAAATTGCTCATCAGGATCGGTAAGCTTCAATTTTAATTTTTTTGAAAGCCTTAGTAATGTTACTCCTCCACCAGGCACAATACCTTCTTCAACAGCAGCTCTTGTAGCAGCCAGAGCGTCTTCATATCGGTACTTCTTTTCAATCATTTCAGCCTCAGTAGAAGCGCCTACTTTGATTACAGCAACACCACCAGAGAGCTTAGCAATTCTTTCGGTAAGAATCTTTGCTTCATAATCACTCTCGGCCTGTGACAAAAGCACTTTGATTTGAGAAATGCGATCTTCCAGTGCTTCTTGTGTTCCTTCACCCTCAATAATCGTTGTAGTTTCTTTAGTTACAATGATAGATTTTGCAGTTCCCAAAACAGTCAATGGTGCTTCTTCTAGTGTAAGGCCCATATCTTGAGTGATGACAGTACCTCCAGTTAAAGCAGCCAAATCAAATAAATAATCTTTCTTTTGATTTGCAAAGCCTGGAGTTTTTACAGCCACCCAATTTTTTCTACCTTGATATACATTTCTCACCATTAACTGCAATGCTTCTCCGTCAATAGAATCAGCAACAATTAAAAGTGGATTCTTCATACCAGAATCAAATCTTTGAATAAATGCAAACAAAGCCTTTGCATCATGAATCTTACTGTCAACTAGAAGAATAGATACATTGTTATGTCTGCATTCCATTCTTTCAGGATTAGTAACAAAGAATGGAGACATAAAACCTTTGTCAAATTGCATACCTTCAACCATTGACATATAAGTATCTCTACCTCGAGATTCTTCAATGGTGATAACTCCATCTTTCCCAACAGCTTCCATCGCATCTGCTACAATTTTGCCAACTTCAGGCTCATTTCCAGATATTGTTGCAACGAATTGGATTTGTTCTTTGTTTTCGATCGGCTTTGCTAATTCTGCAATACCTTCTACTAACATATCTACAGCCTTATCAATTCCACGCTTGATGCTGATAGGATTACCGCCAGCTGAAACAATCTTTAATCCTTCTCTTACAAAAGCTCTGGACAATACTGTTGCAGTTGTAGTGCCATCTCCAGCATTTTCATTTGTCTTGCTGGATACTTGGATACAAAGTTGCGCACCAAGATTTTCATATGGGCATTCAAGCTCCACAGACTTTGCTACAGTGACACCATCTTTAGTGATGATAGGTCCAGAAGGAGTTTGAATCACCACGTTTCTACCCTTCGGTCCTAATGTTACAGACACAGAGTCGGCAACAACATTCAAGCCTCGTTCCATAGCTCTACGGGCTTCTTCATTAAAAACTAATTGTTTTGCTGGCATATAATTTCCTTAATAGATTGAAAAAAGAAAGTGAACGAACGTCCACTTCCTTTTATACAAGAGTTAGATGCTGAAATCTTCATTGGGGAACCAATTCAATTGTTCCTGATATTGTTTCATAATCTTTTGGTACTTAACTGCATTTTGAGTTGCTGCCCTGCCCTTCTTGGTCAATTTGACCATAGGGCCTTTGATGTTGATGTTGAACTGAGGGACACAAATCTCAATATCGGACAATAAAACTGGCTCGATGTAATTCTCAATCGTTTCCTTCTGCTCCTTGCATAAAGTGGCAAGAGGACCAATTCCAAGTGCATTATTGGATGATGTATATTCACGAGTCAACACACCAATGTAATTTCTCTGAGCCTTATCAAAACCAATGATAGGGTCAATGCTCATCATCATCAAAGTTTTCTGAAGCAATTCAGCAGTGAGGTGATTTGAGTTAACCTTACCGCTAACAGTTCCCTCAGCAACTTCAATGAAATTGCTCAAAATCAAGTTGGCTTTGCGGGGTGTCTTATTTGAGAGTCTTGCTATGGTATTTGCAATCTTCTCAGGAATGCTTAAGCCAAATTGACGGTAGCATGAAGACACTACCAATTCTTTCAATTGCTCATTAGTGTAAGGAACAAGGTTGACTACATTGTGGAATCTGCTTAAAAGTGGGCCATTGAGTTCACCACCATGAGTTGTTGCACCAATTAGGGTGAACTTGTTACACTTCATAACAATTGGCTTATTGAGGTTTTTATCTTCTAGGGTGTATGTGAAGTCTTCCATAATTCCATACAGATACTCTTGCATTTTCTCAGTGAGGCAATGGATTTCATCAATGAACACAATGTCATTGGTTTGAATGTTCTTGATGATATTGTACAAATCACCCCATGTTTTGATTCTGTTGCCCATGATGCTATGAAAGGTTACACCCATTTCATTTGCAACAACATTGGCAAGGGTTGTTTTTCCAGTACCTGGAGGGCCTAAAAACAAAATATGGCCAATGTTCTTATTGGTCTTTTTGTAGGCATTGATTTTGATTTGAAGCAGATCCTTGGTGTCATGTTGCCCAACAACATTTTCAAAGCGAATTGGGCGGTGGCTTTCCTGCATAACGTAAACTCCTGGTTTGATATACCATTGTATCAAAAGAGACCTAATAAATCAAATCCCTTATAAAAACAGTATGGTGCAAAGTTTATTAGTGTTTGTATGTGATTCCAGTTATCAAGCTTTAGAGTATGCTGCATGGTCATCACAGTTCACTTACATAACTCGATGCTTCATTCTAACTTCTGAACGTTTAGATGTCAAGAAATTAAATTGGCGAAAAGATTCTGATATTTTTTTGAATCTGAACAACATCATTAACTCAAAAGATAAATTAGATATCTGTATACGTGGAGCTTTGATGTACTCTAGCCCAAAGTATCAAAATATATTAATGCTTAAGGATTCAAACTTTTGTGATGAAGAGGCCATAAAAAAATCTATCAATCATTTGAATGAAAACCTTAATTATGTAAAGAATGGACAGTTAATTGGATTTACTAGAGAGTATGTTGTACTTAATGACACTAATTTTATAGAAACCATCAATCAAAAACAAGTCCAAGATGAACAAGACGAAATTGAAGTAGGTTTAGAAGTATCTAATGCTTTAATGGGATTGCCAGTTGGAACAAATGCATTCTGTGAAGCAATTAAAGAAGTAACTTCAATAGATAATATAAAAATACATATTAATCTAATTAAAAATATCATAAAGTATCAAGATAAAATTGATAAAATATTATCATTTTCATTAAACACAAGAAATGATTTAGTTTCATTGTATTTGATAGATGAAAACTATACGGAATCAGATTTACAAAGAATCAAAAGGGAACTTACAAAAGAAGGGATGATTTTATATTTCACCACCAAGGAAAACTTGCCAGCGAATGTATATAAAATCATCCTTCATCAAGACGGAATTAAAGCAGTGCTATTCAGATAATTATTCAGGTTCAGCAGATCCCTCAAAAATCATACCTTTTGTTCCGGGATACAATTCATACCATCTTGCCAGCATTTCACGACAATGTTCAGCGTATTTGTAGTGAGCACCAACACCAGTTCTTAATTCCATTTCATAAATAAACTTGTCAACCTGAGTTGAATGTTCAAAATAATATTGAGTACCAAGTTTAGTAAAATAAATGTAGCGACTGTTGTTATTAAGTAAAATAGAACGAGCGTATTTTGAATCTTCTTTACAATCATTACTTGCATTTCTAATCACTTCACAAGAAATATTGTTAATTCCCTCAAGCTCATCTACTGCATCATAAAATCCAAGGGGAACCATACTTGTATATCTTGTTCCTGTTCTGTGGCGATTCAAGTCTCGGATTTCACCAAAACTAATTCCCATCCACGAAAAAGTAACAGACATTCTTTGAGCAACATTACCAAAAATTGAATATCGGTTTTCTCTATATTGCAATGAGTTTTTAAGATCATCTTCATTTTCAAATAGATCATTAACTTTCAAAAATGTTTGTGGGGCAAGACAATCGTTGTTAGTGAATTGAAAATCTGACAATGATTTCTCATACAAACTCGCTTGACCTAAAAGAATAATAAACTCATTGTCAATACACTTTCCATGTGCAAGAGTTGGTTCTGTATGCTTAGTCAATCTAGGAGCACCAATTGCTAAAGCTTCAGCAATTTTTGCACCTAAAATAACTAATTCTTTTAATGTATGAGATCTCAGGTGAGATGCAATATAAGCCCATGCCCTAGCAGATTGAATCATCATTACACCAGTCTTGGCTGTCACTGGTAAATGAACTCTCGCACGATCAAAAGCATAGTTTCTTTTCATTCTTTCAACTTGCTTTTTGGATTTATTGTCATTTGCATCTAACAAATCTTTAGGAATCTTAGTTACATGAGGATTTGTATCTGCAATTTTTGTCCATGCTTCCAAACATTTACGATAATTTTCAAAAGAAGATTTGACGAATTGATTATATGCTGGCACATATTGTTCAGGAATACCAAGCTCTTCAGTTGTAGCAGCACTTGATTCATCAATTTTTATATATCTTGTGGAGCATTCTTGACCACCAGCAGTAGGTGAAATTGTCCAAAGATAATATGCAGCATGTAAAGTGACATCATCAATGAACAATGCGATTGGAGTCATGTCAGCAATAGAAGCATGACCATAGTCAAGCATTTTAAAAATACTATCTACTGATTTATCTTGGTTGTCCCAATCAATCTTAGAAGCTATCGCATCTAAGCCTTCATTATTTCTTGAATACCTTGCCCCAACGGATGCAAGAAGCTCAGGAGTAAATGAATAACAACCTTTTTCTTCTGCGGTTGTTGTTGGACGAATCGATACATACTGTACTTTCATAAAAATCCTCTAAAATGTTGACCTTGCCCCAAAAGCAGAGCGCCCTTCCCTTTATGATAGACGATAAATAGAGAGACAAGGTCCATTAGTATTTTACACCCTTTGAACTTGAATTGCTCTACTACAAGGATAAAAAAAGTGATCAACAGAAAATATTTAAATAGAGCCTCGAATATGGAGTATTGAACATGAGTGTAGTCAATGGGTTATATTATCAACAATTAATTGAAACAGTAAATGCACATGCAATCGGATCAACTGATACGTTTTATTTTACTATACCTTGGTATGCAAGTTCTACAGTAAATCAGATTAATATATGGAACACTACTGCGACAAACATGACAGTAGACGCAGTTAACTTACTCAATAATGCAGCTCACTTTAGAAACAATTCTACAGCTTTACAACATATAGTTTACACAGACGACACTGATAAAACTGGTAAAGCTAAAACTAATTATTTTGTAACTTACTCTGTTAACAATGATGGTGCTTACGTTACAAATATGTATGGAAGGCCATTTTTGAATGTATTGGTTTATACCAGTGCAGCTTTATCAAATGCGAACATGTATTGCCAAGTTGTAGGCAAAAGAGCTCTTCCTGATACTTATTTAAATGCTGATTCTCAAAATATCGAAAATGATAAATCATATAGAGTTTTGATGGTTAAAGATCAAGTTGGCTTAGGTGGAACAACTACTGGCATTTATGATATCACTGGTGTTGTAACCAAAAAAGGTGGAGAGAATGCCACTAGAGCTGGTTTTGCATCTACGTTCGATTATGTCTATGTAGGTTCTACAAAAAAACTTGACCACTGGGAGTTTAATTTATCATCTGTCGGAGCAACTAATGCTGCTTTGACTGTGCAATATTGGAATGGAACTACCTGGTCTTCGACAGGTATGACAATTTTAGATGAGACTTCATGTATTGGTTCAGATACTATGAGATTTTCAGGAATTGTTGAAAATAAAGGAATGGCAGCAATGTCAACTTTATGGAAGCCAACTAAACTTTCAGGTACTGGATTGTCCTTACCACTCGATCCTGTAACCAACCAGTTCAATCAAATTGTTGCTGGTACTATTAGCCCAGTGACATCACTTTATGATCCTGAAAGATATTGGGTTAGATTTAAAGTTGATAAACTAGTAGGCACTGGTATTTCATTCAATTCTATTTTACCTGTAGTCGAAAGATATTAAAAAAAGCCCTCCTAACGGAGGGCTTTTTTATTCTTATATAGTTTTACTTCATGTGTAGATACTTCTTGTAAATAAAAGTGTTCTTCTAAAATATTTTCAATTTCAACATCATCTTTGAAAATATTTATGAAACAAATTGATTCTATATCTTTTAAAACTTGTTTTATTTCTTTTAAAAAAGCATATTTTGTAAATAAAATATATTTATCTGGCAAACCAATCATTCTTTTATGGTCAGTGAACTTTCTTTTAAATAAATCTAAAAGGTCTTCCGTCTCTTGCAACATCAAAAGCGAAGGACCTATAATTTTGGTTTCTTGTGGTATGTATTTAAGTCCATTCCAAATGTATTGAATTGGAAACTCTTTTGTAAATAACCAGTTTTCATTTCTATAGATTTTAAATATTTCATCCAACGCACTTAATTTTGTATCGCTTATTTTTTCTTTTAAATCACCACGTTTCAAGAAGATATTTTTAGGAATAAACTCTCCAGGCTTCATATCTTCCAATCTTGTCTTTTCTTGATGATTGTAAAGATATATAGCTCTTTCTAAACCATCGTTAAAAAAGACATCTTTGCAATTTAAAGAATTAACTGTTCTGTAAAAAGGATTGCATTGATGGAAAGATCGTTGTGAAATATTAATTGCATTCAAATCTTTTATATTGCACCAATGATAAACACCATTTGGAACAGTAATAACCAAACTACTCAATTCTGCTAAATAAAAAACAACATCTGCAGAACTTGTTTTTCCACGTAAATCTAATACTTTGGGATTTAAGGAAGAAACAACAGACTTCTCTCCTGCAAGCACAATTGTTTTATTATTATTGTTTTCTATTACATAATCAATAAAAGCATCCCAATGTGGCCAATGTGCATTTTCAGCATTTGAATGATTACTCTGGGATTGTATTAATATAAAATCTTTAACTTCGCCTAATAATTCTTTAGCTTCTTTTTTTGAAGATTCTGGCACTTTCAAATCTTCTGGCATTTCAATTACATCAACAGTAGCAGACCAATCACATTGACATGATTCTATTTCTTCTAATTT
>JACCDI010759401.1_pt1 | contig 12816 bp, 4 predicted proteins | sample 7442791 | NCBI WGS metagenome assembly JACCDI01 (sample SAMN15323434, study PRJNA562643) | freshwater metagenome | isolation source: river surface water | place: USA:Blue River Watershed | collected 2017-08-15
ATTCAGAATTCGCGGTTTGGATAATGAATACGGAACGACCATGATTAATGGTATAGTGATGAATAAAATTTACGACGGTCGCCCACAATGGAGCAACTGGGGTGGATTGAACGATGCAACCAGAAATCAAGAATTTACTATGGGTTCGGCGCCATCAGATTATACTTTTGGTGGAATTTTAGGAACTCAAGAAATCAATACAAGAGCTTCAATTTACAGAAAAGGATCAAGAGTTTCGTTCTCTGGAACCAACACCAACTACACAGGTCGCGTTATGGGAACTCATGTTTCTGGAATGAACACTAATGGTTGGGCATTTGTAGTTTCGGCTTCCCGCAGATGGGCAAAAGAAGGTTACTTTGAAGGAACCGATTACGATGCTAACTCACTATTTGTATCGGTTGAGAAAAAAATCAACGACAAACACTCATTGAACTTCACTTCTATTTTTGCTCAAAACAGCCGTGGAAAAAGTTCTCCAAATACTAAAGAAGTAAATGATTTGATGGGAATTGAATACAACTCATATTGGGGTTGGCAAGACGGAAGAAAAAGAAATTCGAGAGATAAAGACATTGAAGAACCAATCAACATGTTAAGTCACTATTGGAAAATTAGTGATAAAACTAGATTGAACACTAATGTGGCTTATCAATTGGGTTATGTTGGTAATTCGCGTTTGGATTTCCAATTAGGAAACAACCCTGACCCAACGTATTACAGAAATTTACCAAGTTACTACTTGAATTTCCCTGACAACTATGTAACTGATGTTAATGGTGTAGTTACCAATCCATCAGCTGATGCAGCAAGAACTTATTTCTTAAACAACAGTCAAATCAATTGGGAAAACATGTATTTGGCCAACCAAAATAGTTCAATGCCAGGAAGAAGCGTTTATGCTTTGTATGAAGATCGCAACGATGATAAGCAATTTACAGCCAATTCTATATTATTCTCTAGTTTATCTGACAACATTTCTCTTAATGCTGGAGCAAGTTTCAGAAAATTAAAATCGCACAACTACCAAAAGATGTTGGATTTATTGGGTGGAGCTTATTTCTCTGATGTGGATATCTTTTTTACAGGAGATGCGGCTCAAACTGACTTAAATAATCCAAATCGTCAAGTTGTTGAAGGAGATGAATACGGATACAACTACAATTTGATGGCCAATGTAGTTGATGCCTTTACTCAGTTCAAATTCCGATTCAAAAAGACTGATTTTTATTTGGCACAATCGTTTTCAAGAAGCGAATATCAAAGAGAGGGTTTGTACCGAAATGGTATTTATGCTAACAATTCATTTGGAAAAAGCGCAAAAACGACATTTGAAAACTTTGGATTCAAAGGAGGTTTAACTTATAAAATTACCGGACAACACTTATTGGATTTCAATGCGGCTTATATGTCAAAAGCACCTGGAATGCGAAATGTGTTTTCTAATGCTCGTTTGAACAACAATATTACTCCTGATATTCAAAGTGAAAGAGTATCTAGTATGGATGCTTCGTATGTGATTAGAATGCCTAAATTGAAATTTCGTTTGACAGGTTTCTTATCAAAAATTCAAAATGCTACTGAGTTATCGTTCTTTTATGGAGAGGGTTTGTTTGATGATGGCCCAGAAACTGATGTAAATGAAGATTCATTCATTAGTGAAATTGTAACTGGTATAGACAAAAAACAAATTGGTGGTGAATTAGGAATTGAATACCAACTTACTTCAACAATCAAATTGATTGGAGCTGCTTCTTACGGACAGTACACTTACGATAACAATCCTAATGTAAGACTTAATGACGATGCCCAAGCCACTTTAGCAAATGGTACACCGATTACAGATTTTGGTCCTGCTTATTTAAAAGATTACCGTTTACCTGGTATGCCGCAACAAGCGTACTCATTTGGAGTAGAATACAGAGATCCACATTTCTGGTGGATTGGAGCTAATGTGAACTACTTGGCTGATTCGTATTTGGATGTATCTAACATTTTGAGAACTTCTAACTTTGTGGTTGAAGAGAACGGAATTGGTTATGCTGGAGCAACTCCAGATGTAGTAAGAAATATTTTAAGACAAGAAAAATTTGATCCTTATACTTTGTTGAACTTAACTGGTGGAAAATCATGGAAAATTAAAAGTACTACTTTCGGATTCTTTGCTTCCATCAACAATGTGTTAGATACTACCTACAAAACAGGTGGATTTGAGCAATCAAGAAAGGCTAATTTCCCAGAATACCAAGCAGACAATGCCTACGGAACACCTTCTTTTGGTTCTAAATATTTCTATGGTTATGGCAGAACTTACTTTGTAAATCTTTACGTTAATTTCTAAAAAAATTAAATATGAAAAATATACTTAAATTATCATTCTTGTTGGCACTTGTAGTAAGTGTTTTTACAGGTTGTTCAGACGAAGAGGATTTTGAAATCGCTCCGTACAAACCACAAGTTTTTGGTGAAAGTTTCCCAGAAGATGATATTAATTTCAATGCTGTTTTTGATTTTCCTGGTTGGGTAAATTTTGCCGAAACAGGAACTAAAAAATGGATTGAAAGAGATTTCAATAATGATGGATACATTCAATTCAGTCCTTTCGGAAGTGGTGAAGCTTCTAATATTGGTTGGGCCATCACTCCAAAATTTAATTTGGATAGCACAACAGGAGAAGTATTGACTTTCGAATCAGCTTCCAATTTTGTGGATAACCCTGCAAATAAATTAGAAGTATTCATTTCTACTAATTTTGATGGAACCAATGTTTTAGCAGCAACTTGGACACAATTGGATGCAGTTGTTGCTAATAACACCACAAATGGTTATGTGTACATTCCTTCTGGAGAAATTGATTTATCAACTTATACTGGAGATGTAAACATTGCCTTTAAAGTTACTGGAAACGGTACTACACTAGATGGGTTGTTTCAGGTAGATAAAATAAAAGTTTACGAAAAATAAAATACAGTTATGAAAAATTTAAAATCAATTTTAACAATAGCTGTTTCAGCAGCCTTACTTTTTGGTTGTTCTAACAGTGATTATTACACAACTCCCGATTTAAGTGGCAAGTGTAGTGATTTAACACCAACCAAAACAACGCAAGAGATTTTGGCTTTGGTAAATACGAATTTACAACAATTTGGAACCGCTTACGACAATGATATTATTGAAGCGTATGTTACCTCAAGTGATGAAGGCGGAAACTTCTTTAAATCGGTTTCTATGGTGACTACCGATGGAACGCAAGGTTTCAGTATGCCTATTGATGCTTATAATTTGTACACCAAATTTGAACCCGGAAGAAAAGTTTACATCAAATTAAAAGGAAGACATTACCAAATTAACGAAGATACCCAATCAAAAGAAATTGGTTCTCTTTTTCTTGACGAAGTTAGTGATCCCAATGATGATGCAGTAGGAAGAATCTCGGGTGTAGAATATGAAAATATTGTTATCAGAGGATGCAGTAATGTAAGCGAGGAAACTTTGGTAAACCACCTTACTATTAATCAAGCTAAAAACGATGCCAACTTGAATAAATTAATTGAATTTGATAATGTTCAATTTACAGATGCTTCACTAGGTAAAACCTACTATGATGCAACTTTAAATGATTTAGGAGGTGCAACAAATCATCAAATAACTGATTTAGCAGGAAATAAAATAATTGTTCGTGTGAGTTCATTTGCAACATTTGCAGGTAACCCAGTTACTTCCTTAAGTGGAAAAGTAAGAGGTGTTTTGACCAAGTTTGGTTCGGATTACCAATTTATGGTGAGAACCATCAACGACATCAAATTGGATACTCCTAGGTTTGATAGTAATCCAGCATTAGTTGGAAGTTCGATTGCTTTTTTAGGCGCTTTCAATGAAAATTTTGAAAGCTATCCAACTACATCTCCTGGAAATGTGAACTTCACGAAATACATTAATGATGCTGTTGTTGGAACCAGATATTGGCAAACTACTACTTTTGGAGGTAACAAATACATCCAAATGACTTCGTTTACATCGGCTAGTTCAACTACTTTGATTAATGAAGATAACAGAGCTTTGTTTTTTGTTCCAGTTGATTTTACAGCGGCCAATAACTTCTCATTTCAATCTAAAGCCGGATTTACCAATGGTGCAGTATTAAAAGTATATTACATCTTGGCTTCCAATTACACACCTGGTGGAGTTGTGAATAATGCGAGTTTAGTTGATATAACCTCTCAGTTTACCATTTCTGCTGGTTCAACATCAGGTTATCCAACTAATTTTACTAATAGTGGTGTTTATGCTATTCCGCCTACTTTAACTGGAAACGGTTATTTCGTATTTGAATACGTTGGAAGCGGATTGACTAATTTAACTACTACTATGCAAATTGATAATTTGCTCGTGAATTAAGAAATTTTTCATTCAAATAATAAAAAAAGCGCTTCGATTGGAGCGCTTTTTATTGCTTTAAAGTAAGCAATTATAAAGTTAAAATTGAAAACCTATAAAATGACTTAAAATTAAAATGGAAAATTTAATCTTACACTTCAAAGCTGAGTAAAAGGTTAAATACATTTGAATCTCTTTATCTATTTTGAATGCAAAAAAATAATCCCAATTCCTTTTTTTAAATTGATAAACAAAATGAATTTAATATCAAGTTCCATTTTCAGTCACAAACTAAACTGCTTGAAAACTTATTATTGTAATATTCTATTTGTTCTTCTTTGAGTTTATACTTTAATTCATTTGAGACTATTTTGTTAACTATATTCAAGAATAATAAACGAACCCCATAGTAAATTAATCTATATAAATTATCCGTTATTAATACTCTAAAATTTCACAAGTTTTTAACTGTAACAATTCATCCTGAAAACACATTTAAAAGTAAATATGAAAGAAAAAATTATTCTTTTAAATCTGAACAAAAAAACCATCCCGAAAACGAGATGGTTTTTTAAATTAATAATTTATGGTCTTTTATTTTTTAACGATCATGAATTCAGAACGTCTGTTTTGAGAGTGTTGTTCTTCTGTACACTCAGTGCATTGAACTTTTAACTCAGACTCACCAAATCCTTTTCCAGTAATTCTAGAAGCATCAATTCCTTTAGAAATAATGTACTGAACCGTTGATTTAGCTCTTCGATCAGAAAGACTTAAGTTGTAAGCATCACTTCCTCTGCTATCAGTGTGTGATTTAGCGAAAATAACCATCTCAGAGTTGTTTTTCATCACTTGAACTAACTTATCCAATTCGAAAGCGCCTTCTTGAGTGATGTTGCTCTTATCGTACTCAAAATAAATTGGATTTAAGATGATCTCAGTTGGAGTAACAATTACATCGATTGGTTGTAATTTAGCCTCAATTTTAGCTTCTGGTCCTTTTGATTTTGCAACTGGGAATGCATTTCCTTCATATCCATCTTTAGATGCTTGAATAGTGTAATCTTTATCACATTCTACTTTAAAGCTCACTTCACCTTTAGAATTAGAAGTTTCAGTTGAAATTACATTCTTTTTGCTGTCTAAGATAGAAACTTTAGCATCTGCTAAAATAGCACCCGTTTTTGCATTAGTAACGATGGTCAATACGTCTACAGCACAAATTGGTGTTGCACCAAAGATATCATCGTTACCATTTCGGTTACTTGAGAAGAATCCTCTGTTTTTTTCTTTATTGAAGGTAAATCCAAAATCGTCTTTTTCGCTATTAATTGGTTTACCCATATTTGAAGCTTCAGAACCGTTTGATAAATCAATTTTATAAACGTCTAAACCACCTAAACCTTGTTTTCCAGCAGAGGCAAAATAAAGTGTTTTGTTGTCATCTGCAATAAATGGAAAACTTTCGTTTCCTTCTGTATTTACTTTAGAACCTAAGTTTTCTGGAGTTCCATAACTTCCATCACCATTAACTGCCACTTTCCAAATATCAACACCACCTAAACTTCCTGGCATATTAGATGAAAAGTATAAAGTTTTACCATCTCTACTGATACTTGGGTTACTCAAAGAATAATCTTTGCTGTTGAAAGGTAATGGTTTAATATTACCCCAAGTTTCACCCGATTTAGAGGCGATGTACAAGTTATTTCTACCTAATTTTAATTTGTTTGCTTTATCTTTTTCGAAAAGATTTTCTCTAAAACTATCACTTGAAAAATACATAGTATTTCCGTCAGAAGTAATAGTTACTGGCCCATCATGGTATTGAGAATTTAATTCTGAAATTGGAGTTGCTTCAGAGAAGTTTCCACCATCACCAAGAGTTGATTTGTAAACGTCTAAAAATGGCTCTTCGTTCCAACCGTAATTTTTTCTAGCTGTATTTCTAGCGGTTGTAAAGTATAAATCATTGTTGTACATCACAGCACCAAAATCAGATTTATCACTGCTTACCTCAAGAGATTTAGCTGTATAACCCGATTCTTTACTCACCAATTTGGGAACGTAATTTGGGTTTTCTTTGAATGCCTTTGCGCGCAAATCATTTGGAGCTAAAGCAGCAAATTTACTCATTTGTTTGTTGGCTTCTTCGTACTTACCATTGGCTTTCAACATTTGAGCATACCTGAAATACGTTTCTGCATCCTGATTTGTTTCAGTTGCTTTAGCATACCAAGTTGCTGCTTCAGTAGTATTAAACATATTGTAATAAGTATCAGCCAATTGTTTGTAAACATAGCTATCACCTTTACCGTTATCAACTAACTTTTGGTATTCTTTAGCAGCGTCAACGTACTCATAACGACTAAATAATTTATCTGCTGTTTTTGTGTCTTTATTTTGAGCGATAAGACTAGAGCTTATCAAACCAAAACTTAATGCTATATATAGATTTTTCATTTTATACTGTCTTTATTATGTTAGAAATATCTTGGAGATTGTGAAACTTTTTTCGGGAAGTTTAAATCGAACAACAACATAAACTCGTGAGAAGCTGGTGTTACAACATTTAAATCAGACACAATGTGGTCGTATGCATATCCTAATCTTAAATTAGGAGTGATTGCATAATTAACCATTGCTCCAAATGAATCTTCAAATCTATAAGTTGCGCCAATCTCAAATTTTTGATAAAACAAAAAGTTAGTTGAAACATCAAAAGATGTTGGAGCATTAAATGCAGATTTAACCATAGCAAAAGGTTTGAATTTGACATTATTGTTAATATCAAAAACATAACCTCCAGTTAAGAAGTAGTGCAATGATTCAGTACCAAATTTTCTACCATTAAAATCAAGGTGAGTAGACTTTAACATATTAGGAACAGAAAATGAAACATAGTATTTATTTGTGTAGTAAAATACTCCTGTTCCGATGTTCAGAAAAGTATTATTGGTATTAGAAGCAAAAGCGTCGTCACCTGCATCAGGAACATTATTAAAAACTTCGTCTAGTAATCCTACTTTATGAAAAGTAGCTCCAGCTTTTAATCCTAATGCTAATCGGTGTTCTCCACCCATATTTAATGTATAAGAAAAATCCCCATAAAGATTTGTTTCTTCAACTGGTCCGATTTGATCATTAATTGCTGAAAATCCTAAACCTACATTTTTACCAACTGGACTGTGGGCAAAGAACGTTCCAGTAGATGGAGCATCTTCAATCTCAACCCATTGCTTTCTATAAAGCAAACCTCCTGAAAGATTTTCTTTAGATCCTGCGTAAGCTGGATTAATGACACTTAAATTATACATATACTGTGTATAATGCGGATCTTGCTGAGCGCTCACATCTAAGAAAGCTAATGCAAACATGGTTAAGAAATATAATTTTTTCATTTTTTTGTAATTTATCATTGTTAAATTGAATTTGGTTAGTTAGCGTTTCTATTGATGTATACCCAACCCGATTTGGTTTCGGCATTATTTCTTTCAATAACATAATAATACGTTCCATCAGGAAGTTCATTACCATTATCCGACTGACCAGCCCATTCATTCACATAATTTCCTTTAGAATAAACAATGGTACCGTAGCGGTTAAAGATATTTAATTTAGTTACATTGAATCCTGTCAAATTAAATGTATCGTTATCTCCGTCACCATTAGGTGAAATCCCTTTTGGTATGATACATAAAACATCAACAGCTTGATAGAACGATTCTGTAGAACATTGACCAACTCCATTTGGTACAGATATTACACACGAATAAGATCCAGCTCCAGAAATTACCTGAGTAGACTCAGTTCCAAGAGGAGTTGTTCCATTATACCATTGATATTCTGCATTAGCTGGAATAGTTCCTGTAGCAACAAATAAAGTAAATACAGGACCGATACAATCTCCATCTATTGTGAATACAGGACTTTGAGAAATTGTAACTTCAAAACTAGTCTGAGCGTCACATCCTGTTAAAGTACTTTGTGCATAAACATAAATTGTTTGACTAGACGTTACTGTTGAACCTACAGCAAGTTGAGTTCCACCTCCATTAGGTTGTGTAAAATAATTTCCAACTGATAAAGCTGGTAAAGTATAACTATCACAAGCCGTTACCGAACTAATTGGAGCAACAACTGGTCTTGGAACTATTGTTACTGTAAATGAACTTTCACCGGTACAGTTAGGAGTAGTTCCCGTTTGAGCATAAATGTATATAGTTTGCGATGAAGTTACAGTTGAACCTGCTGCTAATAGAGTTCCTGTTCCTCCCGAACCAGTATAATAATTATTATTAGCATTCAAAGCTGGTAAAGTATAACTATCACAACTAGTTACATTTGATAGTGTTTGTACGGTTATTGAATTAATTGTAATTGTAAAACTATTTTCTGCAGTACAATTTGGACTTGAACCACTTTGAGCATAAACATAAACTGTTTGTGAACTTGTAATTACTGTTCCTGCTGCTAGTTGAGTTCCTAATCCACCTGATTGGGTATAGTAATTACCTACTGTTAATGCTGGTAAAGTATAACTATCGCAAGCCACAACATCAGTTGGAGCATCGGGTACAGGTGTGTTGTAAATTGTAACTACAAAGTCGTTTTCAGCAGTACAATTTGGTAGAGTTCCCGATTGAGCAAACACATAAATTGTTTGTGTACTTGTAATTACTGTTCCTGCCGGTAATAATGTTCCTGTTCCATTTGGTCCAGTATAATAAGCATTGCCATTTGATAAAGCAGGAAGTGTATAACTATCACAAGCAAAAACATCATTAGGATTATCAGCAACTGTTGAATTTATAGTTACTGTAAATGAATCTTCGTCAGTACAGTTCCCATCTACAGCATAAACATAAATCAATTGGGACGAAGTAACAACGTCACCTGCATTTAATTGAGTTCCTGTTCCTCCGATTCCTGTGAAATAATTTCCAACTGTTAGTGTTGGTAAAGTATAACTATCACAGTATGCTGCTGTAGGTGGCGAAGTTACCTCTAGTGTACCTAACGAAACTGTGAAACTTGACTCTGTGAAACAAGATGGATTTGCTCCTTGAGCATAAATATAAATAGTCTGTGATGATGAAATTGCATCGCCAGCATTCAGTTGAGTTCCTGTTCCACCCGTTCCTGTAAAATAATTACCTACTGTTAGTGCTGGCAATATATAATTAGAACATTGTGATATATTAGGTAATACATCAACTTGAGGTGATGGTTCTACAGTTACTGTAAACATTTCTTCATCTGAACATATTCCATTTACAGCATAAATATAAATAGTTTGCGTTGATGTTATTACATCTCCAGCAGCTAATTGAGTACCCGTTCCGCCTGCTGCAGTAAAATAATTACCAACTGTTAATACTGGTAAAGTGAAGCTTTCACAAACTGATACGTTTTGATCTTGAGCAATTATTGGTCCAGCAATTATTTCTACCTGTATAGGTGTTGAAGTAAAAGTTGGACATCCTCCAGAACCAGCAATTGTATAGATTACGTCATAAACTCCTGGATTACTTAAACTTGGGTTAATATCTCCATTAGTAGTATCAATGAATAATCCAGAAGGTGAAGCCGAGTAATTTCCGGTTGCTGAACCAGTTAAAATAGCCGGTTGTATAGCAGTAACTGTATTACAGAAAACAGTCTCACTGTAAGCTATTGTAGCTGACTGTGGTTCTGTAATTTGAATAGTGTATGTAAATGTTCTTTGAGAACAAGTAATTGTAGATTCTAGTGTATTTGTAATAATATAATTACCTGGCGCACTAGCAGCTAAGTCTATTTCACCTGTAGCTGTAGATACAAAAACCAAACCTGTTGAAGGACTCGCAGAGAAAACACCAGCTTCAGAGTTTGAGCCTAATGTTACAACTGGGTTTGAGCCTCCGTCTTTACAGAAGGAATAAGAAGGATAAGTAAAATTAGCATCCGAACAACAAAATGTTACTCCAGCTCCTGCTTGACCTGCATTAGTTTGCGTTAAACTAATAAATCCTTGTTGATTAGAAAAGTTCGTAATTAAAATAACATAAAACTGCCCCGCTTGTGCATTCGGGATGTTGAAATTCTCAGTAGATGCTGCCGAAAAACTACATCCTGTTGTAAATCCTGTTAATGGATTAGAAGGAGGGTTACCCATTGCAGCACAAACTTCTGCTTGACTGTTATATGGACCCCAAGCTGCATAATCTACATCTAAATTGGGTGCACCTCCTTGTGTTGAACTTTGTGTCAATAAGTAATTTATTGGACCACTTCCTATAATCTGAATCGTAAAGAATGTTGGATTTGGTGATGATCCTAAACAACCAATAGTTCCTAAACTAGTAACTCCTGTTGTATTCGCATAGTTAGTATTACAAACTGTTGACGAGGTTTCACAGGTAGAAGGTGTTGATATACACAATGTAAAATCAACGGTTTGTGGAGTATTTTCATTTGAATAAACTCTAATGAAGTATGTTTGCCCAACTACTAAACCATTGGCAGTACTTGAATTTGGATCACTACAATATAATAGTGTAAGATTATTACAATTACCTGAATATACTGCATGGTTTAAGTTATTTGTAGTTCCTGCAATACTTTGTAATGAAATATTTAAATAGGTATTAGTAGCAATAAATTGGAACCAAGAATCATCATCAGCGGTTCCTACACAAGGTGCTAAAGGAACATTTGAAGGGGTTGCTCCTGAAATTGTTCCGTCAATAGTCAAATTACAAAAGGCATTTGAGTTTACTGGAGCAAATATTGCTCCGTCACAATTGTCATTAATAATTAATGTGCTGAAATTAAATCCAGTTGACCATAAACTTTGATCGGTATTACTACAAACTGCTCTTACATAATAAGTGTAATTTGTACCTGCTAAAAGACCAGTAACCAAAAACGGATTAGTAGTAGTTGTTATTGCTCCTGGTTGATTACCAACAGGAGTTGGAGATCCATTAGGAACAACTAAAACCTCCCAAGTTGTTGGTGTCGTTCCATCAGGATTCAACGGTTGAGTCCATCCTAATAAAGCCGATGTAGTCGTAATGCTTGTCGCAGTAAGTGCTGTGGGTTTAGAGCATGTTGGAGGAGGTAAACATAGTACATTAGCTACCCATCCTGGATTAGTTACACTTCCATCACTAATAAACTGAAAAGTCAAACAGCCTGTAGGACCACTAGCCGTAAAAGGCCCAGGTAAATTAGCATTTAAATTACCCCAAAAAGCACCTGGTGTTGTTAACTGACCAAGCCCAGGACCATTTGCACTTGGAATTTGAACAGACGGAGCTGTTGTCGAATTTCCATCATAAACATACAAACCATCAAAAGTATTTTCTGTAAAAAAAGAAGTGAAAATCACTGTAACTTGTTCGCCTGGAGTGTCAGGACAAATAGTAACTGTACTATTTGTTCCATTAGCATAGTTAGCCGTCAATCCTCCTGGATCAGTAAAAGTTCCCCCACAAACAGGAGGTGCAATTTGTGTAGTTGCATTTACACCTACTGACCAGTTACTAATATCTGTAGGCGAACACTCTGCTCTTACATAAAAAGTGTAACAAGTATCTGGATTTAATGTCGTAAATGTGTAAGGATTATTAGTTGTAGAAATCCATCCTGTTGTTGAAGCATCTGGTGCTGGAGAACCACATGGTAAGGCTAATACGTGAAAAGTTGTGGCAGTACTGTTATTTGTCCATGCTAAAGTAGCATTAGTTGAAGTAACAGTAGACGTTACTAATGCTGTTGGTCTAGGACATGTTGGTGCTGGACCACAAATAACATTTGCAACCCACCCTGCACCTGTAACACTTCCATCTGAAGTAAACACAAATGTCAAACATCCTCCTGGTGCTGATGAAGTAATATCATTAGGAATTGCATTTCCTGTGAAATTCCCTATTTGTGGGAAGGTATTATCTGGACCATCATACACTCTTAGAAAGTCAAAATTGTTTTCTAATTGGAAAGCTGTAAAAGATACAGTAACTAAGTCAGTTCCTGTAGGACAAATAGTAGTAGTAACATTTGCACCATTAGCATAATTCCCATTAGCTCCTCCTGGATCAGTGAAAGTTCCGCCACATGCTGGTGGCGTAGGCTGTGTAGTAATATTTACCCCCACAGACCATAAACTAATATCGGTATCAGAACATGCTGCTCTTACATATAATGTGTAGCAAGTATCTGCATTTAAATTTGTAAATGTATATGGGTTGTTTGTTGTAGAAACCCATCCTGTAGTTGAAGCGTCTGGCGCAGGTGAACCACATGGTAAAGCTAAAACATGGAAAGTAGTCGCTGAACTGTTATTTGTCCAGGTTAAAGTAGCATTAGTAGAAGTAACAGTAGACGTTACTAATGCTGTTGGTCTAGGACATGTTGGTGCTGGACCACAAATAACATTTGCAACCCACCCTGCAC
>JACCDI011598013.1_pt1 | contig 12807 bp, 14 predicted proteins | sample 7442791 | NCBI WGS metagenome assembly JACCDI01 (sample SAMN15323434, study PRJNA562643) | freshwater metagenome | isolation source: river surface water | place: USA:Blue River Watershed | collected 2017-08-15
CTGCAGCCTGCACTGACAATGCAGAAAAAGAGAGAGCCGCAACAACGCTCCGCAGGCTCAGAGAACGCTTGAAAGTCATGGTGATATCCTTGATTGGGAGTGGGAATTGACGGTGAGGCATACTAACTGGACTCGCGTCTTAATTCCACCGCGCGGGGGCCATGGGGTATGCTGGCGCAGGGCTTTTCACGCAGGCGAAGACAACGACACACCGGGGTGTGCAAGGATGGACGAGTGAGCTATTCAAGAGGCACGCTGCTGCTTGCCATACTGGCGTTGACGGCCTGTTCGCAGCGCTTTGCCGTGAGCATCAATGAACGCACGGTTTTCGATCCGCGTCCCGGCATCAGCGCCTATCGCTTTGCCGATCCAGGGCTGCAGGCCTGCGTGAACTTCGCGTTGCAACAGCCAGGCGCGAGTTTCGACACCCTGACCATCCTTGCCTGTCCAGACTGGGAGATCGACGACATCGAAGGCATCGGCGCGATCGCCACGCTGCAGTATCTGGACATCAGCAACAATCGACTCACCAGTCTGGCCCCGCTGACCGCCCTGCCCCGACTCAGCGGTGTGAACGCATCGGCGAATCAACTGACCGATATCGCTCCCTTGCTGTCCATGCGCGCATTGACCACGGTGGTGCTCACCGGCAATGACAGCATTCTGTGCCGTCAACTCGACGCTCTGCAGCAGCGCCTGCAGGGCAATCTGACACGCCCGGCCGACTGCGCGCAGTGATGCCTAGCGCGGTGGAACGCCGCTGTGGAAACGAAACACCGGATCCTCGCTGGTGATGAGTTGCTCTTCCACCGCGCGAATGCGCTGCACATGGGGCCCGATGTCTTCCTCGCTGTAGAGCGCGGCCAGACTCAGATAATCCTGAAAATGCCGGGCCTCGGAACGCAGAAGCCCCCGGTAGAACCGAGTGAGCACAGGGTCGAGCAGTGGCGCAAGGCGGGCGAAACGCTCGCAGGATCGCGCCTCGACGAACGCGCCGACAATCAGCGTGTCTATCAACTGTCCCTTGGCATCCTTGCGCAGCTGATCCCGCAGCCCACCCGCATAGCGCGATGCCCCGAGATGAATGTAGCGGATGCGCCGCTGCGCCAGCAGATTGACCACCTGTTCGAAGTGCAGCAATTCCTCGCGCGCAAGGTGGGACATCTTGCGCAGCAGCTCCGTGTGCTCGGAGAACTTGTACAGCAGGCTCATGGCCGTCGCGGCCGCCTTCTTTTCGCAATTGGCATGATCGATCAACAGGATGTCCTGCTGACGCAGGGCTTCGTCCAGCCACGCGTCAGGCGTGGCACAGGGCAGAAACGCGAGAATGTCATCCAGTGGGGTCGCGGCGCTCATTCGTCCTCCTGCACGCGGGGATTCTCCAGGCCCTCGAGCTCGTCGGCACCGGCCTTCTGCAGCAGTTGTGCCGCGTGTTTCTTGCTGGCGCGTGCACCCAGCCTCTTCATGTTCTCGATGCGCGCCACCAGATTGCCCTTGCCCGAGGCCAGCTTGTTGTGTGCCTTTTCATAACTCTTGCGGCTGGCATCAATGCGCTGGCCGATTTCCTCGAGATCGCCGGCGAAGGCCACGAACTTGTCGTAGAGCGCCCCCGCAGCCGTGGCGATCTCGATGGCATTCTGGTTCTGCTGTTCGTAACGCCAGATGTTCTGGATCGTGCGCAGCGTGGCCAGCAGCGTCGAGGGCCCCACCAGAATGATGTTCTGATCGAAGGCCTGACTGAACAACTCGGCGTCCTGCTGCACAGCGACCGAGAACGCGGCTTCCACGGGCATGAAGAGCAGGACGAAATCGAGGGAGTTGAGGGAATGCAGATTCTGGTAGTCCTTGCTGCCCAGCGATCTGACATGCTGCCGCACGGACTGCACATGCTGCTGCAGCAGTGCAGCTCGCTTGTCGGCGTCCTGTTCTGAACAGAAAGCCTCGTAGGCCTTCAGCGACACCTTGGCGTCGATGATGATCTGCTTGTTCTCAGGCAACTGCACGATGACATCCGGCTGCGAGCGCGTGCCATCGGCAGAGGTCAGGCTCACCTGAGTCTGATATTCCCGCCCCTTCACCAGGCCGGATTTCTCCAGGATGGATTCGAGGATGACTTCGCCCCAGGTGCCTTGTGTCTTGCTTTCGCCCTTCAGGGCCTTGGTGAGATTGACGGCGTCTTCACTGATGCGCGCATTCAGGGCCTGCAGATTGCGGATCTCGCTGGCCAGCGAGAAGCGCTCCTTCGCTTCCTTGTCGTAGGTTTCCTCGACCTTCTTCTCGAAGTGCTGGATGCGCTCGGTCAGAGGACGCAGGATCTCGCCGATGCTTTCCTTGTTGCTGGCAGTGAAACGACGACTCTTGTCTTCGAGTATCTCGGCAGCAAGCGTCTTGAACTGCAGGCTCATCTGCTCACGGGCGTCGTTGAGCAGCGCCAGCTTTTCCGTCGCCTGCCGACGCTCCTGCTGCAGCAGAGTCTGCAATTGCACCCCCTGCTCGCGGTGACCGGCAACGCTCTCCTGCAGGGCAGCAATCTCCGCTGCCTGCGTGGCAATGCGCTGTGCCTGCATGTCCAGCTCGGCATCGCGGGCCCGGACGCGTTCCTCCAAGGCCGCCACCGTTGCAGACAAATCCGGTGCGCGACGCAGGATCAGCACCACGCAGACGCCAGCCAGCACCAGCGCCACGCCGGCCAGTGTCAGCAGTTCAGGTGTCATGCTCATGAACGCGGCATCCCGCAGCTCCGCGCCAGAAGTCGGCGCCTCAGGGCGAAGGACTCAGATCAGATTGGTGTGCACGGCGCGAATCAGGGCATCACGCGTTTCCAGTGCGATGTCCTCTGTGGCTTCCGCGACCACCGCGATATGCCCCTCTTCCTGCAGCAATCGCAGGGTGATGGACACGGGTTGCAGATCCTCGTCGTCCCCCCCGCCAAAGAGGCGACCGAAGAAGCCCGGCTGGTCCTCCTCGGTAACAGGTGAATAACGCACGACCACAGTGGCGGCGGCACGTTCGCTGCTGGTGATCTCGATCTCGGCATTGCCCAGGGCCTGGGAGACCTGCGACCAGGCACGGTCGAAATCGATGCGCAATTGCAGCGTGTCGCCCGTGCCGGTCCGCACGATGCTGGCCTTGCTCTCGGCCTCGATGCTGCCGGCGAGCAGCGAGACGGACGAGGCGCGGTAGAGATCGGTGCGATCCGCGAGATACACGGAGATGTCATCGAGCATGCGTGTCTCGACTTCCAGGTCGGCAGAGCGCGTGGGCCAGGTGACCGGCGCATTCACATCGGCCACGAAAGCCTCGCCCACCTGCACGACGTAGATTTCGGAGTTGCCGGAATGCAGTCCCGGCTCGATGCGCACCTGATACTTGTTGCGACTGCCGGGCTCACCCAGCCAGGCGGTTTCCATGATCGCCGCGATGGGATCCTCGGCACTCAGCGGAATCTGTGCCGTGGACCAGTAATCGCGCAGACGCGGCCACACCTGGCCGGGTTCGGCGCCAATCACGATCCAGCGACGATCCCCGAAACGCTGCACCACCACGCCTTCGCGCACATTGGTATCCATCGGTCTCGGCGCCGGCGCCTCGATGAAGAAAGCCTTGTCCACGGGAACCTCGTCGGGAACCACGTAGAGTGCATCGAGGGTGTAGCTGTCCAGGGTGTCGGGGATGTTCATCGGCGCAATCACGGGCGAGGCCAGGTAGTCTCCCTGACGATCGCGAAACATGCCGTCATCGCCAGTCAGGTAGGAACACGCAGACAGCGTGGCGCCGACTGCGGTGACCAGGAGGACCGTTCTGTATGCCTTCATCATGCCATTCACACCCAGGATTGTTCGCGTTGCATTATCGGGATTGTCAGGCCGCGCAGGCCTGACCGAGCTTCATTGAATGAGGCCTGCCTGCCGCATGGCGGCTCTGAGCACGTCGTGGAAACCGGGACTCAGGTCGACCAATGGCAACCTGACTCCGGGCTGGATCAGACCCAGCTGAGCCATGGCCCACTTCACGGGAACCGGATTGCCCTCCACGAAGAGCTTGTCGTGCAGAGCGGCGAGCGGCGCGTCGACTTCCAGGGCCCCCGCGGCATCGCCCTGCATGGCAAGCGCGCACATGCGGTGCATCTGCTCCGGCAGCAGGTTGGCCGTCACGGAGATGTTGCCGTGGCCACCGGCCAGCAGCAGCTCCCGCGCGGTGGCATCGTCACCCCCATAGATGCTGATGCGCCCGTCACACTGCCGCAGCAGTTCCCGGCAGCGAGCCATGTCACCGCTGGCTTCCTTGATGCCCACGATGTTCTCCAGATCGGCCAGTCGAGAGACCGTGGCCGGCAGCAGATCACAGCCTGTGCGGGATGGAACATTGTACAAAATCTGTTTTATATCAACTTCTTCTGCCACTTTCTTGAAGTGCTGATACAAGCCTTCCTGACTGGGCTTGTTGTAATACGGAGCTACCAGCAGGCAGGCGTCAGCACCGTATTCGCGCGCGGCACGGGTGAAATAGATGGCTTCGCGAGTGGAATTGGAGCCGGTTCCGGCGATCACCGGCAGGCGCCCCGCCACCTTGTCGACGCAGTGACGCATCAGCTCGCAGTGTTCCTGCTCGGACAGCGTGGGTGACTCGCCCGTGGTACCGGCCACGACAAGGGCATCCGTACCGCTGGCAACATGCCACTCAATCAGCCTGTCAAAAGCGTCGTAGTCGATGTCGCCATTGGGAAACATCGGCGTGACGATGGCCACGATACTGCCTTGAATCATTGCATTTCCTCAGTTCTGGAAGTCGGTCAAACCCGGGCCGCGACTGTAGCACATCCGCCAGCCGCCGCCCAGAATCAAGCCCTCAGTGCGCCGGCGGCAAGGGATGCTTGCGTGTGGTGTCAGGCCAGGCATTGATGATGGCCTTGATGAGTGTCGCCAGAGGGATTGCGAAGAACACACCCGCCAATCCCCAGAGACCGCCGAACACCAGCACGGCCGCGACGATGGCGACAGGATGCAGATTGACGGTTTCGGAGAAGATCACAGGCACGAGGACATTCGCATCAAGCAACTGAATCACGCTGTAAACCAGCATCACGGCAATGAATTCATTGCTGAAGCCCCACTGCACATAGGCCACCAGTGCGACGGGGATGGCCACCACCGCCACTCCGATGAAGGGCACCACGACACTGAGCCCCACAAGAACCGCCAGCAGCAGCGTATAGTTCACGTCCAGCACCAGAAAGGCGACATAGGTGGTGCCGCCCACGATGAAAATCTCGAGAATCTTGCCGCGAATGTAGTTGGCCAGCTGCATGTCCATCTCTTGCCAGACTTGCAGCATCAGGGGGCGGTTGTGCGGCAGCAGATTGCCGATCCAGTGCACCAGCAAGGCCTTGTCCTTCAGCATGAAGAACACCAGCACCGGCACCAGCACAAGGAAGATCACCCAATTGAAGATGCGCGGAATGCTGGAGATGGAATACGACACCACGCGCTGCCCCAGCAGCGCCAGGTCACCCCGCAGCGTGCTCATCAGTTCCTGCACCTGCTGCTCGCTCACGAGGCCGGGGTAGGAATCGGGCAGGTGCAGAAGCACATCCTGCCCCTCTCCGATGAGCCTCGGCAGATCGTTGATCAATCGACCGAGTTGCACCCAGGCCTGGGGCAGCACGAAAAAGAGGATGGCGACAAAGAAGCCGATGAACAGGGAATAGACGAGCGCGAAGGCCAGCCGATGCGAAATCCGGTAGCGCTCCAGCGAACCGATCAGACCCTGCAGGAGATAGGCGGCGACGATCGCCGCGAAGAGAGGCGCCAGTATCGAGCCCATGGTGACAAGCACCAGCAGCGCAACGCCCAGAAGGATGACGAAGATGATGGCCTCTTCGTCGTGGAAGTAACGATCGAAGAAGCTGCGCAGCAGCTTTCTCATCCGTTGTCAGCCTTTCCTGATCCAGTAGTAATAGGCTGCATCATCCTTGGCAAATTCAAGAATGGTGTGACGACTCTGCTGGACGAACACGTGGAAATCCCGCTCGGAACCCGGGTCGGTGACAATGACTTTGAGGATCTGCTGCGGCTGCATGGCATTCAATGCGAGCTTGGCTTTAAGCAGCGGTAACGGGCACATCAGCCCGCTGGCATCAAGTTCCTGATCAGCATGGATTTTCATGGCGCGAAGTTTAGCAGGCAGGCGCCTGCAGAGGCCACAGCTGCATGCGAGACTGACCCCTCCAACCCTGAAAAAACGGAATTATTTGTACACCCGACGGTCTTAGCATTACATTTGATCCAGGCCCGCCACTCGGAAAGCATGCATAACTCATGACGAAATTGATCCCCTTGCTGTGCGCCCTCGCCACGACGGTCCTGGTCTCACATTCCAGTTCGGCACAGGTGCAGATCCCGAGTCTTGGCGATCGCATTTCCAGTCTGATCTCGCTGGAAGACGAACACGCCCTGGGTCGCGAATTCCTGCGCTCCATTCGCCGCACCAGCAAGACCATCCCCGACCCGCTGCTCAACGACTACCTGGTGAATGTCACTCAGAACCTTGCCCTGCACAGCGAACTGCAGGACTACCGCCTGTCCTACATCATTGTCGACAGCCCGGAATTGAATGCCTTCGCGACTCCGGGAGGAATCATCGGTGTCAACGGCGGATTGTTTCTCAACGCCCATACCGAAGGCGAATTCGCCTCGGTCCTCGCGCATGAAATCGCCCATGTCAGCCAACGGCATTTCGCCCGCAGCGTGGAAGATGCCCAGGCGCGGAGAATCCCGGAATTGGCAACGCTGCTCGCCAGCATCATTGTCATGAGCACCTCGAGTCCGGATACCGGTCAGGCAGCCGTCATGGCGGCACAGGGCCGCGCATTGGAGAATCAGCTGCGCTTTTCCCGCAACAACGAAGCCGAGGCCGACCGACTCGGCATCAAGACGCTGTACGACGCCGGGTACGACCCCAGTGAAATGCCTGCGATGTTCGAGCGCCTCATGGGCCTCAATCGTTTTGGTTCACGGCCGCCGGAATTCCTGCTGTCGCATCCGGTCACCGAGTCACGGGTTGCCGATACGCGAGGTCGGGCAACGCGTTACCCCGCTCGCCCCGCCAATCCGAAGCTCGAGTATCAGCTGATGCGAGCGCGAGTGCAGGTGCACTACGAAGCCAATCCTGCCAACGCCATAGCTCTGTTTCAGACAGCCCTGCGCGATGCTTCGGACGACACAGCTCGCGTCGCAGCCCGCTACGGTCTTGCGGTAGCCTACGGCAAGAACAAGGATTTCGCCCTGGCACAGGAGACACTTGCCCCCTTGCTGGCAAGTGAACCCAATCGCATCGCCTATGTGGTCACGCAAGCGGAGCTGCTGACCCAGAGCAACGAGGCGGCCATGGCGCGGGATTTCCTGCGCAGACATCTCACCATCAACCCGGGCAATCACCCCATCACCATGGCTTACGCTGAAGCGCTGATCGCCACAAGGGAATACGGCGAAGCCGCGGGCGTGCTGGAGGATCACACGCGTCAACGCCCTGAGGATCACGAGCTGTGGTACACGCTGGCGGAGACACAAGGTCTGGTCGGCGATGTCAGCAAGGTGCATCAGGCGCGCGCGGAGTACTTCATTCTCGTGGGGGATTTCCGCAGCGCTTCAGAACAACTGGACTATGCCTTGCGCATCGAATCGGAACGCCAGGACAACGCGCCTCTTCTTGCGCGCCTGCGCCAACGATCACAGGAAGTAGAAAGCATGGGAAGGGCCGCTCAGGCGATGTAGCACGCTCGTGGCACTGGCTCAGGCCTTGCCACTCACCTTGAGCTTCATGGCAGCGGAAAAATCCAGCATCCGCTGCAGTGGCACCATGGCACGACTCGCCAGTTCAGACGAGACACTCACACGATTGCTGCCCGTTTCCAGCGAATGCAACAAGCGCTCCAGCGAATTCATGGCCATCCAGGGGCAATGGGCACAACTGCGGCAGGTCGCGTCATGGCCGGCTGTAGGCGCAATGAGGAAGGTCTTCTGCGGCGCCATCTGCTGAAGCTTGTAGAAGATGCCCTTGTCGGTCGCAACGATGAAATGCGAGTTGGGCATCTGCATGGCGGCCTTGATGATCTGTGTGGTCGAACCAATCACATCGGCGATCGCGAGCACTGAGGCAGGAGATTCCGGATGCGCCAGGATCGCGGCATGGGGATACAAGGCCCGCATGTCGATCAGGCCCTTCGCCTTGAATTCTTCGTGAACGATGCAGGCGCCCTCCCAAAGCAGCATGTCCGCTCCGGTTCTCCCCTTGATGTAAGCGCCGAGATGCCTGTCCGGCGCCCAGATGATCTTCTTCCCCTGTGCCGCCAGATGCTCCACCACGTCCACGGCGATACTCGATGTCACCACCCAGTCTGCTCGGGCTTTCACTGCTGCCGAGGTATTGGCATAAACGACGACGGTGTGATCAGGATGCGCATCGCAGAACTCGGCGAAACGATCCGCGGGACAAGCGACATCAAGCGAGCAGGTCGCTTCCAGCGTCGGCATCAGAACAGTCTTGTCGGGACTCAGGATACAGGCTGTCTCGCCCATGAAACGAACGCCAGCCACAACCAGAGTGGAAGCGCTGCTGTCGCGCCCGAAACGGGCCATCTCAAGAGAATCCGAGACAAGTCCTCCTGTCTCTTCTGCCAGAGACTGCAGCAAGGCATCGGTATAGTAATGCGCGACAAGAACGGCATTTCTTTCACGAAGCAGGGTTTTTATCCGGGCCTTGCACTCAGCGATTTCGAGATCGCTCAGCGGCGCTGACAGCGTCACTCTGGCCAGATGGGTGCGGACGATGTCCGTGTCCGATGCAAGCATTCCGGATGTATCGGTCATCGCCGTCATAAGCAGGACTTCGCGAATAAGGACACGGGAACAAGGTGTTGCGGAGAAAAATGGTGGGTCGTGTGCGACTTGAACGCACGACCAATTGGTTAAAAGCCAACTGCTCTACCGACTGAGCTAACGACCCATGCGAGAAAGGCGCACATACTACTATCATGAGAGAAAAAGACAAGTCCCTTTCGATGAAAATGTCCTGCTTTTTTCATTCGACAACGTAACGTGTCGCGTCTGGTATCCCTGCTTCCTGAAAGCCCTTGCGACGGAAACGGCAACTGTCACAACGACCACACGCTCGCCCAAGGGCGTCAGCCTGGTAACAGGACACCGTCAACGAGTAATCAACGCCGAGTTGTGCGCCGCGCCGAATGATCTCTGCCTTGCTGAGCGCAATCAAGGGCACTTCGATGGCAATCGGATTCCCCTCGATGGCAGCCTTGGTGGCTAGATTGGCCATGGCCTCGAAGGCCTTGATGAATTCCGGACGACAATCAGGATAACCAGAATAGTCTCGCGCATTGACTCCGATATAAATCGCCTGCGCCCCGGAAACTTCCGCGAGCGCCAGTGCATAGGAGAGAAAAATGGTATTGCGCGCAGGAACATAGGTCACCGGTATGCCGGCGCACTCCTGCTCGGGAACAGCAACAGCATGATCAGTGAGCGCCGAGCCGCCGAGCGCACCGATACCGAGTGGAATGACATGGTGCCTGGTCACCCCTGAAGCCTGTGCAATGGCTTTGGCGGCATTCAATTCACTGGCAGACCGCTGTCCATAATCAAAACTGAGCGCAAGAATCTCGAACCCGTCGGCGCGAGCGATCGCGAGACAGGTTGTGGAGTCCAGTCCTCCAGACAGCAATACGACGGCTTTTTTCATGACGCTTGAACTCGCGGGTGAAATTCGAATGAGAGCTCAGGTTTCAATGCCCGGGCTCCTCGCCCCATATGTGCTTGTGCAATTGCAGTTGCATGCGCACCTTCAAACGATCCTGCAGAATCCAATCCGCGAGTTCTCGATAAGACATGGTGGAAAAACTCGGAGAGAACAGCACTTCGCTAACTCGATTTTGCAAATCGTATTGATCACATTTGGCCTTGGCCCACTCGTAGTCGCGACGATCACAAATGACGAACTTGACCTGGTCAATTGGCTTCAGCTGGGAAATGTTCGATTCCAGATTGCGATCGCATTCATTCGAGCCAGGCGTCTTCAAATCCATCACCACCACGACACGAGAATCAAGATTCGCAATCGACAGTGCACCACTGGTTTCCAGGGAAACCTCAGCACCGCTGTCGCACAATTGCGCTAGAAGCTCACGGCAATTGGGTTGAGCCAAAGGTTCTCCGCCCGTCACCGTGACGTACGCCGCCTTGTAGGCCGCCACCTTTTCCAGAATGACAGGGAGTTGCATCACATCGCCTTCATGAAAGGCATATTCGGTATCGCAGTAGCCGCAACGCAAGGGACAGCCTGTCAGACGCACAAACACGGTGGGCAAACCCACAGTTCTCGTCTCGCCCTGCAGGGAGAAAAAGATTTCATTGATGCGCAGCGTCGGCGTTGCGTCCATGGACAAGAGTGATTTGCTCGCGAAGTGGATTCAGCAGTTGTGGAACGGCGGTCTATGAAGCCCGACCTACAGGACTCCGCCTGTCAATTCATGGAACGCAGATAGATGTCTGCCAGATTGGCTGCGGAGGTATTCGGGAAGCGTGACTGCACCTGACGTAGCAGTTGTTGAGCTCGCTCCACGTTGCCGAGCTTGTCGTACACCGTACCCAGAGAGTACATGGCGTCATCGACCTTGCGGCCATCCGGGTATTGCGTGACGATGGTCTCGAAGGCAACTCGCGCCTCTTCCATCATCGCCAGATTCACATAGGCCTGCCCCTTCCAGTAATACGCATTGGTCACGAAACGACCGTTCGGGTACTGGGTCAGGTACTGATCAAACTCGGTCACTGCGCGCTGGTACTGCTCTTCCTGAAGAAGAGAATCCAGCGCCAACTGATACTGCTGCTGTTCAGTCAGCACGGTAGGCTGAACGGCCGGCGCTTCCACGACGGGCTCGGAAACCGCCGCCACCGCCGGAGTGGTCGCCGGAGCTGCCGTGACAGGAACAACAGGACTTGTCGCAGCGATGGCATCCTGTGCGGGTACAGGTGCCGGGACAGGTGCGACTACGGGCGCCGCTGCGTTGACGGGCGCCGCGGAAACCGGCTGTGAAATCGCAGCAACTGGTGCGACCGCCCCGGACTGCAGATTGGCCGCAGGGCCTGACGCAGGGGCGGCATTGCTCAATGAAGTCAAACGAGAGTCGAGATCGGTATAACGATCAAGGGACTCGCGCTTCATGTTGTTCAATTCGTAGGTTTGCTCTTCGACAAGACCTCGAAGAGTCTCGAGCTCGGCACGCATCTCCCGGAATTGATCCAGAAGCATCACGAGAGCATCGTTGGAAGAACTGCCTGGCTGCACTCCCGAAGGAGTCTGGCCAGGCAGGTATGGCTGCGCTTCCACTATCCCGGCGGCGCTCATCACGGAAGTACTGAGCAGAGAAGCCGGTACTGCAATAACGAGCGATGCGAGATAGCGTTTCATCACAAGAGCTGCCTTGTAGAGATTACTTGATTTCTACGCGACGGTTCAGACGGTAAGAAGCTTCTGTCTGACCAGTGTCGGCCGGACGCTCTTCGCCGTAGCTTACTGTTTCGATCTGAGACAGTGACGCACCATTGACTACCAGGTAGTCGCGAATGCTGTTTGCACGACGCTCGCCCAGTGCCAGGTTGTACTCGCGTGTGCCGCGCTCGTCTGCGTGCCCTTCCAGACGAATGCGACGGCTGGAGTTGGCAGCCAGGTTGCGACCGTGAATGGCCAGTACATCGCGATCTGACGCCATGAACTCGGAAACGTCGAAATCGAAGTAGAACACGGTAGTGGCCAGAGCAGCCGCTTCCATGCGAGCCTGAGCTTCACGCTCACGAGCCAGACGCTCGGCTTCTGCGCGTTGTGCTGCAGAAGTGTCGGCACTGGAATTGGATGCTGCGGAAGAAGCCATGGCTTCTTCGTCGCCAGTCGAACTACAGGCCGCGAGGCCCATAATTGACAAAGCCAGAACTGTTGTCTTGAAAAATTTCATGCTGTGCGTACCCACTCTGCAAGTCCTCCAATAGGCTGATGCTTTCAAAAACTCAAGATTTTCAATCAATTTAAGAACGGCGACCAAGATGGTTCCCGAACATCGCCCTGCGCGGATGGTAAACGGAACTTTACACGTCCGTCAATTGAAACGGCGTCCAGGACACCCCTTCCATTGACCTTCGTGGCGAACATGATCATGCTTCCGTTTGGCGCCACGCTGGGAGATTCGTCTAGTGAAGTGTCAGTCAATGTTATCAACCGCTGAGTCTCGATATTGAAGATAGCGATGCTGTAGCTGTTATCTTCGCGGGTGTCACGTCTGACATGGACAAGATTCTTGCCGTCCGGCAGGAAACGTCCCTTAGCACAATAAAAACAGTCGAAGGTCAACCGCTCGGGGAAGCCTCCGTTGATTCCAACCTGATAGATCTGCGGCTGACCGGTTCTATCCGAGGTGAACACGACAGAACGACTGTCGGCTGACCAACTCGGCTCGGTCTCGGCACGCGGATGATCCGTCAGTCTCGTTAACTGATTGGTCATCAAATCCATCACATACACATCGGGGCTGCCGTCCTTCGAGAGAACCATCGCGAGCTTGGTGCCGTCCGGGGACCACACAGGAGAACTGTTGATTCCCGGGAAATCGGTGATCTGGCGACGCTGCCCTGTGGCAATCTCCTGGACATAGATGCGCGGCAGATTGGTCTCGAAGGAAAGATAGGCCACTTGCGAACCGTCCGGAGACCAGGTCGGCGACATGAGAGGCTCCTGAGACTCCAC
>JACCDI010759516.1_pt1 | contig 12804 bp, 5 predicted proteins | sample 7442791 | NCBI WGS metagenome assembly JACCDI01 (sample SAMN15323434, study PRJNA562643) | freshwater metagenome | isolation source: river surface water | place: USA:Blue River Watershed | collected 2017-08-15
ATCAACTATTTCATCAACATCACTTATGATTATATAATCTTCATTATTTATTAAATTATTTTTTTCTAATATTTCAATTCCTTTTTTAATACTATTTCTTTGATATATTTCATTATACCATTGTGTTCCAGTATGTACATTTAATGGTGCTTTATATGGAAATTCATCTTTAATATTTATATGTATTATTTTTTCTTCATATTTTTTAAATAAATCTTTATTTGTATTGTAATAAGATATTTTAGGATAACCCATAAATGTATAATCACTTTCAACAATTATAAAATAATCAACAATTTCATATAAATATTCTAAACGATATCTTAATAAATCAACTTCATTGTAAAATATAAAAGCATCAATAATTTTAACCATTTTTTATAAAAAACTCTCTTTATAAAATAATTATAAAATAATATTGTTTTATAAACGATTTATCTTAATTATAATGAATTACTTAATTATAATGAATTACTTAATTATAATGAATTACTTAATTAAAAGAAACGATTATAGAAGTATTATTTTTATTCACAGTTTTAATTGCTGAAACAGAAAGTTGACGACGTTTGCGTCGCTTATTCTTATCTTCACCATCTTTCTTTTTATAAATATCTTTTAATGATTCATTCATATCTTTTTCAATTTCATCATAATGTTCTTGAATATGTTTTAAAATACGATTTTCTATTGCCCATCTAAAAAAATTTAATTGACCTACTGTTGTAATTACTTCTTTTCCTCCATGTACTATAAATTTAATACGTTCACGACGACAAAAAGGGTCAAATTGCTTTTTTTGATAACCTTTTAATTGTGATTTATACGCAATATATACTGAAAAAGCTTTGCTAACACCTTTTTTATTTTCAATCATATATGCTGTATTATATTTCTTACTGTAATTGGTAACAAACCAATCTAAAATACGCAATGATATTTTAGATGTACCTTCAATAACAGGTAATAATTCATCAATATGGTCTTTTTTATTAAAAAATTGAATTAATGATTTCATTAATATATCTTTTTGAGATTCAACATTTAACACTTGAGAATCTATTGAAACATTTTTAGAACTTTTATCTTTTTTTTCAATTTTATCAACTTTATCAACTTTATCAACTTTATCACTTTTTAATGCTTGCATAATTTGAACACTCATTTTTTTAATATATTATTACTTTTAAAATACTCTTTATATCCACTAAAAAATATTTTTAAATATTTATTAATTTATTAACATATTTTAATTTTCATATTTTTACGAATTTCCTATATATTTTTATTACTGATTATCGTAATAAAATATTTATAATATCAGTTACGTATAGTTTTTTATTAATCTTTTCAAAATAGATACACCATGTAATGTGTAGAAATAAACTAGTATTTTATTAAAAAGTGTAATATTTATGGTAATAAATATAAAAATAATAATTGTTTACGTTAAAAAATAATGTTTACGTTAATATATATATATAAAAAATAGTATAACGTAAATAATTTAAAAATATATTTTTTAAAAAATTGATTTTTAAAAATTGATTTTAAAAAAGTAAATAAATATAAATTATAAATGCAAACATATAAATTAACTTTTATTATTTTTCAATCGAATATTTAAATGACATCTAAAACTAGAAATCAAAATTCTTCTACTGAATTATCACGTATACGTAAACCAAATTCTCGTTATTCTAATAATGGATTTGTAAAACATATGTTGCGACCTAGTTATGATAAGAATTATAGAAATAAACATTTATGGACTGTTGGCTATGAGCTACAAAAAGGTAAATGTAATTTATGTAATAAAAAATTGGTTAATGGAAATATGATTGTAGATCATATTGTTCAAAAACAATATTATGATAAATATGGTGAAAATATTAATAAAGTTCAAAACTTTCAAGTATTATGTTCAACATGTAATAGTATTAAAACACATCAAGTCGATTCTAAAATTAATTCTTTAATTAAAGTTAATGATACAAAAACTCGTACTTATGATGTATTGCGTATTTATACAATGAATCTATTACGTAAAATTTATCGTGAAAAAGAAGAATCTTTAGCTAAAGCTAAGGAAACTGTTAACGAAAATGATAGCGATAGTAGTGATGATGATTCTGAAGAAGAAGAAGAAAAAAAAGATGCGAAAAGCGTCAAAAAAGTTTTTTCAAAACTTCAAGATGTTCAACAATCAACAAATGATTCAGATAGTGATTCAGATAATAAAAAAAATGATATTGATGAAATTGATTATGATGAATTACCTGAATTAAAAACTGATTTAAAGGAAAAGTCTAATTCAAAAGAAACTCCACGAGTTATTACAACTCGTAGTAAAAGTGGGTCATTACCTAAAAAAGTTGAAAATAAACAACCTAATCTAACTATTACTAAAAGTAAACAAAATAGTAGTGTTAAGCGAAAAATTGATTATGATAGTGATAGTGATGTTGAAGAAGAAGAATTACTAATTCCAATAAAAAAACAAAAAGAAGAAACAAATCAACTTATTTCAAAGAAAAAAGATGGAAAGTTTATTTCTTTTATTTTTAAGGGATGTACATTTAATAATTGTACTATTTCACTCTAATTTTTAACTAAAAAAATATATTATAATATTATAAAAAAATATATAAATCAATTGAATTTATATATTTATATATTTATATGAAAAAAAGAATTTATAAAAATTTTTAATATTTTATTTACATTTTATATTTTATATATAAAAATTAATTAAATTATTCAACAACCATTTCATGTTGAACACTTTCTTGTGATTCAACATTCATAACGATATCATCTTTTTTAACCATTGGGAAAGCATTTGAAAAAATAGTTTCATATGTAATTGGTGTACTACCATTATTAATCATATTATTGTAAATGAAACATTGTAGATTTACATCTAAATCAGCAAGTTTATGGAAAACTTTTTCAAGATTTGTTTGAACTTTATTTGTTTTGTAATCACTATGAAGTCCATAAACAAGTTTCTTAAGGTAAAAAGGGACTGGAATCATTAGTTGATTACCATTTTCATCTTTAGGTCGTTTTACAAACTTATTTACATAAAGTTTGTGTACTTGAGTAGCAATTTGATAAAAGTTATATTCATAATTATTGAATTCTTGAACATCTTTAGGAAAGAGTTTAAGATATTCATTTAGATCTTGTACATTTTTACGAAGATTAAAGAATTTATACATCTTTGAATTACTATTTCCATATACATCTTTCGCTTTTTGATAAGAAGGAGCAATAAACTTTTGACGTCTGAAATTCTTATCAACAATTACATATCCTTCAATATTGTAAATTTCATTATTAAAAATGTAACTTACATATTGTGATACATTTGAAGCATCAATTACTTGAGTTGGTACACGAGATACTCCTTCAAGTACTACATCTTCTTCCATCATTGTACTCATATTTCGGGTACTAATATGGTATGAAATAGGTTTATCATATTGAACAACCATATTATTTTCAGGGTGTGTAAGAAGGAATGAATACGTATAATTTTCTTGAATAAGTTCATGAAGATTAATTTCACTCATACTTTCCATAAATAGTTCTTTAAAACTCTTTTCACTAATCCATTTTGAACGAATAGCATCAATACAACGTTTAGTTGAAATCATAAGATTAAATTCACCTGTTTCATTATTAGCATATTTCCATACACGAATAAGTGTACCTTCAAGAGCATACTCTAGACGAGCATTTGAAAGGTCAAGTTGTGAATCAATTTTAAATTTAATTCCTTGAGTTTTTTCATCTTCTGTAATCTCATTTTCTTCCATTTTGTTAAATGAATAACAAACAGGTACACAATCCACTTTACGTAGAATCATACCATTTGTACAATGATAAATTGGTGATGTTTTCACCGTATTTTCATCATGACATAGTACAAAAAAATCAGGATATTTTTTATCTTCTTTTACACGAATTTTAATAGAGTCACTTTTTAGATGTTCAATAAGAGCATCATATGTAGAAATATTTTGTTCACGTATATAGTTAAAAAAGTCCATTTTAATTTACGTTATTTTGTATTTAATTAAAGGTAATGTACTATAAAGTATATTATTTATATATATATAGAACTCCTTTATATTCCTAAAAAATCAATTTTTTATTATTTTTAAAAAAATAAGTATATTTTAAATTTAAAAATATATTATCATATTATATATATAGAGTATATATAATATATTATATAATCAACATGAATAATAGTGAAAATTCAAATAATCTCATAAATATAACACCAAATAATGGTAATCAAAATGATACAATTGGAAATAGCACTTTAAATGGAAATAGTACTTTAAATGAAAATAGTACTTTAAATGAAAATAGTACTTTAAATGGAAATAGCACTTTAAATGAAAATAGCACTTTAAATGAAAATAGCACTTTAAATGGAAATAGTACTTTAAATGGAAATAGTAATAGTGAAATTACAATTGAAGGCAATAATCAAGAAAAAAATAAAGAAAATGTTTTAGTAGGAAATGAAGGTGAAGAAAATGTTTTAGTAGGAAATGAAGGTGAAGAAAATGTTTTAGTAGGAAATGAAGGTGAAGAAAATGTTTTAGTAGGAAATGAAGGAGAAGAAAATACTTTAGAAAGAAATAATGAAAATGAAAATACTTTAGAAGGAAATAATGGAGAAGAAAATAATATTTTTGGAAATGAGTTAAATAATATAAATTATGATAGTTTAAATGGAACAAATGAAACAAAAAATGTAATAGTTGTTGAAGAAGATGTTTATGTTGAAGAAACTGAACGCACATATAAAAATGATTTAATTTACTTAAAAGAGTTAGAAAATGAAATTTTAGCTTCATATCCTGTTTCAAAACAAGGTTTATTATATATTCAAGAAGAAGTAGCTAAAATTGCTCAAGAATTAATTGATACTAAAAATGATGGTTTAAAACGTTATGAAGAATATGAAAATGGATTTGATTACCCAACAGTTATTGATATGTATAATAATGTTTATAGTAATAATTGGTTAATTCCAGTAATATTAGATAAACATAAAATATATTCAATAGTACAAGAAGATGAAAGTAAAGTAGAAAATAAAGAAGGTGAAAATAATATAAATAGTGAAAAATATATTACACAATCATTAGAAGATGAAAGTGGTATTATAAAAGATAGTCAAGTTCGTCAACATGAATTATTATGGAATGTAAAACATGATTCTATTCTTGGAAGAATTGATTATAAAAGTTATTTAAGAACAATTTATAAAATTCAAGCTTCATATTCTTCAATACCAAAAAGTGAAGAAAATCAAGTTGGTTATTTTACTAAACTTCAAAATGATGCTTTAGTTCTTCGTTATAACGATATTGATAGCGTTCAATGGAATGCTCGTAAAATACAAAATGATATATTAAGTTATAAAGATACTTATAATGAAGAAACAGGTAGAGTAAATGGTATTGTTCCATATTCACTAATTAATGGTGAAAATGTTCAAATTGTAGGTTTTATGTTATTAAATAAGGTAAATGATTATGACAATAATCAACTATTTTCACATGTAACTAATGATAATGTATCAGACCATGAACCATTAGTTAAAAAGTTAATTTTATCTTCAAAAATTACCAAAATAACTCAAGTTGGTGATTTTATTAAAATAGTAGCTCCTAATCATGGTTTAAATGCTAAATCACGTATTTATATTGATAATTCTAATTGTGTTCCAAATGTAAATGGTATGAAACAACATATAAATATTACAATTGAAAATGAAAATGAATTTTCAATTAAATCATCTACAAAATTAAATATTGATGGTACATATGGTGAAATATATACACCAAATAAATTAGTTTATGATAGATATAAAATATATTATAATGAGCAAATAGGTGAATTTGAAAAAAAATATGAAAATAGTACATATAAAGAAAATGCGGAATCAAACAATCATAATAAATTATATTTATTTGATGATTTGATATTTAAAAGTAAAGATGAATTCCGTGAAGTATTAACAAAAATTGTACCAACATTAGATTATATTATTGAAAATGAAAGTGACCGATTAGCACAATGTTATACAATCCAAGATGTTGAATATGTATTAGAACGATATAATTTAAAGATAACAAATTTAAAAATAGACCAATTTGATTTTATTAAAAATATATTAAAAAGTAATTTAGAAAAGCTTCATTTACAAGAAGAGCTTCTTAAACGAGAATCATTAACTATTTTCCATATTACAAATAAAGACCGTTTTGCTGATAAAAATTTCTTTTTATCTGATTTATATATTACAAATGAAAATGTTACAAAATATTACGGTTTATATCCTCATTTAAATAAATCAGAAGATTGTATTTCAGCACGTTTAATTTGGTTAATGGAACAACGTGACCATGGTGTTATATTCTTTTCTGAAATGATGAAAATGTTTTATGGAATTTTTAAAGAACAACACGATATAAATATGATTAATACAATGATTGAAACATATGGAAATCAAAGTAAAAATGGTGAAAAACAAATAAATAAAGAAATTATGATTGAAAATCAACTTCGTAAAGGAAAAAATACACGAAAAGCAGGAAATAATAAATCATGTTGTCAATTATATCGTTATCAAATTATGCCATCAGATGAAGTAAAAGAAATTAAAAAAGAGAAATTAACATACATTGATGGTACAATAAAATTAGAAGAAAATGTACTTTACAAATATAATAAAGATGCTGATAAATGGAAAGAAATGGAAGATGAAATTATTGATGGAACCTTAGCATTAGTTGGTAAAGAAATATATAGTTTTGATAAAAATGCCGAAAGCTGGAGTTTAACTGAAATTGTTCCTAAATATGATAAAATAGAATATTTATGTACTTTTAATAATACTGATTTAGAAGAATTAGATATTGATACTTTAGATGCGGTTTATCGTAAAGATTATGGTTGTCATAGTCGTTTATATACACGTTTTAAAGATCGTTTAACATATGTATCACAAGTACATCAAGATTTTTTAAATCTTAAAACATATATTGAAAGTAATACATATATGGATTATTTTGAGAATCAAATTGCTCAAAGTGTTCAAAAATATTATGTTGAATCAGGAGTTCAAGTAGTTGAAGAAGAAATTGAAGAAGAAAAAGTTGAAATAATTAAGCATGATGCTTTGGATATATTAATTCGTAAAATATATAGATTACGTGACCCAGATATGCAAGAAAATTATATTTATAATTTAATTGAAAAAGATGGTTTATTAATTGGTTTAGATTTATATTCAAAGAAATATAAACGTAAAATTGATAATCAATATATATGTGGTCACCATTTATATAAAATGCGTGAACGAAAAACAGTAGATTCTAAAAAGAAAGATCAAATTATACAAAGTATGTATAATATTTTTGGTGATGAAGGTGAAGCTTCATCAGATGTTCAAACTTGTATTAATTGTGGTAAAGTTTTAGGTACACATAAAACAGATGATGTAGAAGGTTATACTGAAGCTGGTCAACAAATTCGTAGTCGTGATGTATGGGTAGAAGATGAAGAAGATAAAGCTCCTCAAACAGTAGCTGATTTAGAAACATATGATCCTAAAATGAAATATATTGATTGTGATTCAAAAGAGTTTAGAAAGATCTTTTTAGAAAAAGATTTTAAACCTGATGATATACAACACGCAAAGGATATTTGTACTTTTGTTCAAAAGAACTTATGTGCTAAAACTGGTATTTTATTAAATGAATATGATACTATTTCAATTATTATTGATTCACTTGAAAAAAATCGTAATATTCTTAATTTTAAGGATTATACTCAACGTGAAGCAAAACTATTAATGAGCACGAAAGGTTTTAAACCCGAAATGATTAAACGCATGTTAGAAGAAGGTAAATTCTTAAAAAATTATGAAGTTTATCAAAGAATACAATATGCTTCTATTATTGCTTCGCGTTTCTTAATTTCTGTTCAAACAGCAGTTCCTGATTACCAATTTTCAACCAAATTTTCACCATGTCCTTTTACATCATTTGATGGTATTGATGGTATTCAATATATTTCATGTTTATTAATAGAAATGGGAACATTACCATCATCTGGTAATAAAGATGATATGATGAAAAGTTGTATGGCATATATTGAGAATAATTTTAATGAATTTAAAAAGAGTACAGCAATAAATCAATTATATATGAAAAAACGTGAATATAAAGCTGAATTATCTAAAAAAATAGCACAATTTAATACAACATCAATTAGTAATGTTTCAGTAATATATAAAGATGTTGGGTCATTACCTGAGAATTTTGTAGAAATTGTATTAAGTGGAAAAGATATTGAAAAACATTATCAAATGTGGAAAGATAGAATAAATTATTTAAACCAAGAATTAAAAAAAATATATATGTCTGTTTATAATGAAATTCCATTACGTGATGTAAATCCTGAAAGTGGTATGGGTATAAGTATTGTTGAAAAAGCTTGTTGTGATGAATATCTTGATGAATATATGGGATTTATATATTATGTAGAAAGTAAATCTGGAAATGTTTCATTTGGAGGAATGATTAAAGAAGTACGCGATTTATATAAACTTAAATATTTATTCCATCAACGTGGTACATATAGTCGAGCAATTACAGATGGACCTGTTTCAGATTCTTATTTCCCAAATAATTTACCAGTTTATGTAAATCCACAAAATACAAAGGATGATATAATGAAAGAAATGTTTTTAAAATATGTTGATGAAGGACCTTATGCTGGAACATTACGTACTTATATAGGTTTCGGTAAAGAACGACGCGATACGAAGAGTGGTAAATTATATAATGAAATTGCTACAAAAAATTATACTGTTCAAGAATATGAACAATTATTAAATAATATAGCTTTACAAAAACAAAATAATTTAGATTTATATACATATGAAATATATGATGTAGTTGATTTTAAAGCAAACGCAAGTAACTTAAAAGATAAAGAAATTGATAAATTAATGAAATCTTTAAGTACAATTTTAGGTAAATCAGGAAATAAAGAATTTAATGAAAAATATTCAGATTTATTATATAATATTGGTTATTATCAATATTTCATGAGTATAGATAAAAAGAGTGTTTCTAAAAAAGATAGTATTAAAAATGATGAAGCATTATCACATATTCGTCTTCATTATTTAAAGAAATGTTATAATGATTATTTAAGAAAATATTTAGCAATGATTAAAAATGGTAAATCTCGTATAAAAGAACTTGAAACCATTGAAGATAAACAATTATTAACATTTGAACCAAATGAATATATTTCTAAAGAAGTTCAATCATTTATTTATAATGAATATGAACCATTAGAACAATTTTATGATTCATCTGTTCAAATCTATTTTAAAAACATTAAACTTAAATATGATGCTCAAATGATTAATTCAATATATGGTGAAGATGATATTCATGATTCAAAATATAAAAAAGTACTCAAATTTAGTAATTTATCATTTAAAGATGCTTCTGAAGTTGTTCATTATTTATTTATTAAAGAATTAAATAATTTAATATTATGTTCAAATGATTCAGATGATAGTGATGAAGAAATTGATGAATCCGTTGAACAAGAAAATCTTATATTAAATGCTGCTTCTATGGATGCTCAATGTAAATATCGTTGTATGTTTATTCAGTTTATTTTAGATAAATTATTAGATGATATAGAGTTATTTGATATTAGTACAAAAGAAATTGAAAAAATTAAAAATGCTAAAAATTATTCTTATTTAGAAGAACTTGAAAAAGCACTTAATGCTAGCGATGAAGATACTGGTTATTTTACAAAACAATTACAATATACTATGTTTGGTAAAACTTTTAATACTGGATTACCTGAAGAAAATGCTGGAGAAGAAATGAGTGATGCTCAAATAAAACAACAAGAAACAATTGATGATTTTATCGAAAAATCAAAAGCTGATTACTTACTTAAATATGGTACTGAAATGCCTTCTGATATGTTAGAAACTGCTAAAGAAGAATATATGGATAAATTATATAATGAAGAGTTAGCAGAACATGAAAATGAAAATGTTCAAGATGGTGAAGGTGAATATGGTGGTGTAATGGTTGATGCTGATTTCACTGCTGATGAACTTGCTTTTGCTGCTGAAAACTAAAATAAGAAACCTACCAAAGGGTTATTTATCAATGAATCCCACTTGTGGAATTTATAAGACCTAAAAGGTTATCCATCAACAATCAAAGATTGTTAAATGGAATATCAAAATATCGGTTCCTTCCTTAACGTGTTAAGGGAATGAACTTCCCTTTTTATTTTGAATAACTTTTTAACAAATAATTATTTGTTAACAATATATAACGTAAATATATAAAAAAATGATTTTTTTATACATTAAATAGTAAATTTATTATTATTAAATATAATATTATTAAAATTTTTAATTTACGATATATTATATTTTAATTAAAAAATGAACGTAAATATTACTATTCAAAAAAATAGAAGTGCTTCTAATGATATTAATGTAAATATTTCAGAATTAATTGAATCAGCTGAAAGCGATTCTATAAATGGTTCCGAAATATATGATTCAGATTATTCTGAAGAATCATTTGATTCTGATGAATCAATTGAAACAATTGTAATGGATATAGACGAAACGACTCTACAAACACGCGAACAAATAATCTATACTGAGAATCAGATAGATGATATAATTGATGACCAAGAAATTATTAATCGTGAATTAAAAAAATTACGACGTAAAGGTACTTCAATCATTTATCCAAATCAAGATGCTACGGCAAATAAGATTATGGAAACATTTATTAATCGCGAAGTTGTGAATATTATGGTAATTGCTAAAACACAATCTGGTAAAACAGGTACAATGTGTGCTACAATTCAAAAGTTTATGAATACAACAGATGAATCACTAATGATTCCAAGAGATAATATTTATATTATTACTGGTTTATCATCATGTGAATGGAAAAAACAAACAAAAGAACGTTTACCTGGATCTATTCAAAATAATGTATATCATAGAGGTGATTTGCTAAAAACATTTATTAATGAAGTAAAACAAAAGAAAAATGTTTTAATTATTATGGATGAAATTCAAATTGCTTCTAATTATCAACAAACTATTTACAAAACTTTCTTAGATGGAAAATTTTTAAATGGAAATACTTTATATGAAAATGATATTAAAATTCTTGAATTTACTGCTACCCCTGATGGTACATTATATGATCTGAATTTATGGGGAAATGGTGCGCGAAAAATATTAGCTCAACCACCATCAACTTATATTAGTTCATATGATATTTATCAAAAAGGTAATATGAAACAATATAGAAACCTTTCTGCTAAAGAAGATTATGAAATATATTATGAAGAACTTAAAAATGATATAGAATCATTTGATACTCCAATGTATCATATTATTCGTAAACCTATTAAAAATGAAGAAATCTTTACAAATAGATTTAGATCATATTTTAAAGAAGGTAATTATTTTTATGATTATTATGATGGTGAAAGTAAAGAACGTGAAGATTTAGATGATTTAAATGAAATTTTAATTAAACCACCCACAAATCATACATTTATCTTTATTAAAGAAATGTTACGTTGTGCTAAAACACTATATAAAAAATATATTGGTGTAGTTTATGAAAGATATTCAAATGACCCTGGTGATTCTATTATTGTTCAAGGATTAGCTGGACGCTTAACAGGTTATGACTATAATGGAAAAAGTATTTGTTATACAAATATTAATACAATTATTCGTTATGAACAGTTATGGAATTCAGATTTTGAAGATAAAAGTATTAAATGGAAAGTTTCGTCAAAAAAACCAACATTTAATCATCCTGATATTTATGATAATACAAAAATATCAAATGTTCTAAATCCTGATTTAGAATTTATGAGAATTCCAATCATTATTCCTTTAGAAGATAATGAAGAAGATAATATAATTTATACTTATGAAGGAAAAACAAAAAATGTTCAAAATGCTAAAAAACTTTTCCTTCAAGAAAAGTTACTTTATTTAGCTTGTTATGATGAATCATCTGATTATTACAAACTTTTTAATTTTATTAAAAAGTTTAAATGTAAACAATTTACTAAACCTCGTAGTACAAATAACCATAAAAAACACGTACTTGATTCAATAAAAGCGGCTAACGAAAATAGAAAGTTTGCTATTGCTTTTAATAATAAAGATAAAGAAAAAAGTACATGGGAAGCTTTTGTTAGTGAACCAATAAAAGATGAGTTACAAGGGCGTCCACGTTGTATTTGTATTATTGTATGGAGTAAAAATCCCGAAATTTATTAAATTTTTTAATAAATAATAAAAATATAAATAAAAAATATTATAAATAAAAATATTATAAATAAAAATATTATAAATAAAAAATGATTTTTTTTATATTATACTTTATATTTAATAATTGTTAAATATAAATATTAAATATTATATATTAAATATGAACGTAAATCAAATGGATGATGCTCAAAAAGAATATTATTACAATGGTATCAAAAAACAATATAATGTAGATGAACAACTATTAATTATGGTTTTTGATAATATTATGAAAGATTTTAAATCTATCGTAGATTTCAAAACATATATAAGATCATATGCTTCAGATTTAATGAAAAATAAAGGATATACTTCACAAAAAATTAAGGATATGCTTGAAAATGGTACATTTAATAAAA
>JACCDI010534543.1_pt1 | contig 12801 bp, 8 predicted proteins | sample 7442791 | NCBI WGS metagenome assembly JACCDI01 (sample SAMN15323434, study PRJNA562643) | freshwater metagenome | isolation source: river surface water | place: USA:Blue River Watershed | collected 2017-08-15
AAAGAAGTATTTAATTTTCTTCATTTGAAAAGCGGCTTCAGTTTCTTACCTTTGGGGACCTTAAAAAACCTTACAAATATAGCTTTTAAGGAGAACAAAGCCTAAAATATAGTCACATGATGAAGAGCTCAGAAATTAGACAGCAGTTTTTAGATTTTTTTGCATCCAAAGGACATGCCATTGTACCATCAGCACCAATCGTTGTAAAAAATGACCCTACCCTTTTATTTACCAATGCGGGTATGAATCAGTTTAAAGACTATTTTTTAGGAAACCAAACGCCTGCACATCCACGTATTGCTGATACCCAAAAATGTTTACGTGTAAGCGGTAAACACAATGACTTGGAAGAAGTGGGTGTTGATACCTATCACCATACCATGTTTGAAATGTTAGGGAACTGGAGTTTTGGAGATTACTTTAAAGGAGAAGCAATTGAATGGAGTTGGGAATTATTGACCAAGGTGTACAAATTAGATCCTGCACGTTTATACGTATCTGTTTTCCAAGGTGACCCTGCAGAAAATTTACCTCAATCTAGTGTTGCTTTAGAAGAGTGGAGAAAATGGGTGCCTGAAGAAAAAATAATTTACGGAAGTAAAAAAGATAATTTCTGGGAGATGGGTGACACAGGGCCTTGTGGTCCATGCAGTGAGATACATGTAGACATGCGTTCCGAAGAAGAGAGATCAAAAATACCTGGACGTGATTTAGTGAATAAGGACCATCCACAAGTAATTGAAATTTGGAACAATGTATTTATTCAATACAATCGAAAAAAAGACGGTAGCCTAGAACCCTTACCTAACAAACATGTGGACACAGGTATGGGATTTGAAAGATTGGTGCGTGTGATTCAAGGTAAACAAAGCAATTATGATACCGATGTATTTACAGGTACCATTGATGCAGTGGCTACTATTACTGGTAAAACCTACGATTTTAGTGATAGCAAGCAAGCAGTGGCGTTTAGAGTATTAGCAGATCATATTCGTGCGATTGCTTTTACCATTGCAGATGGACAATTACCAGCGAATACTGGCGCTGGTTATGTGATTAGAAGAATTTTAAGAAGAGCCGTAAGATATTATTATTCTTACTTGGATTACAAACAACCTTTGTTATACCAATTAATGCCTTTACTGGCTAAACAATTTGAAAACGTATTCCCTGAACTAAATGGCCAATTAGAATTTGTAAGCAAAGTTGTAAAAGAAGAAGAGGAAGGATTTTTAAGAACTTTAGAAAAAGGATTAAAAAGAATTGATGATATTACTAGCACGCATGCAAAAGGAGAAATCATTGAAGGAAAATTGGTATTTGAATTATTTGATACCTATGGTTTCCCAGTAGATTTGACACGATTGATTGCAAGTGAACATGGCTTGAATGTAGATGAGGAAGGTTTTGAGAAAGAAATGCAACAACAAAAGGATCGAAGCCGCGCAGCTACTGCTATTGACACGGGTGATTGGATACAAGTGAACGAAGACAAGGAAACGAAATTCATTGGCTACACCGAATCCAGCGCTACCACCAAAATTATTAAATACCGACATGTAAAAGCAAAAGGAAAAGAAGCTTACCAATGGGTATTAGAAACCACGCCATTCTATGCTGAAAGCGGAGGGCAAGTGGGAGATCAAGGATATTTTGAATTTGAAGATGGAACAAAATTAGCAGTTACCGATACGAAGAAAGAGAATAATTTATTCATTCATTTTACGGATAGTATTCCAGCTAGCATTGGAAGCGAGGTAAAAGTAAGGGTGGATAGTAAGCAAAGAAAAAATACAACTGTACATCACTCCGCAACGCACTTATTGCATGCAGCATTGAGAGCTGTTTTAGGAAAGCATGTAGCTCAAAAAGGTAGTTTAGTAAATGCTGAACAATTACGTTTTGACTTTTCTCATTTTGCAAAAATGACCGATACAGAAATAGTAGCTGTTGAAAAGATGGTGAATGAAAAAATTAAAGAAAATGTGCCGGTAGTGATTAACGAAATGAGCAAAGACGAAGCTATTGCTTTAGGAGCAATGGCCTTATTTGGAGAAAAATACGGAGACAAAGTACGCGTAGTGGTGATGGATCCAGCCTACTCTATTGAATTGTGTGGTGGAACGCACGTAGGACATACCGGAGAAATTGAACACTTTATGTTAAAGTCGGAATCCTCTGTAGCAGCGGGTGTTAGAAGAATTGAAGCAGTTGTAGGTGAAGCTGCCAATGCCTATTTAACCGAGGTAAAGGAAAAACTACACAAGCAAATTATTCAACTTACAGAAGGTTGCGCAGGAGTCGCTATAAAATTAGGTAGCTCCTTTACGGCTCCAACATGGAATGAAAGTTCAAGCGTAGACGTATTAAATGATACCATTGCTGAACTACAAGCAAGTCAAAAAGAATTGTATAAAAAACTAGAAAGTCAAGAAGCCCAATTGGTAAATAGTTTGGTAGCAGACTATGCCAATCAATTCGAAGATAAAAATGGCATTGCATTCTTAGGTGCAAAAGTGCCTTTAAATAGTGCCGACAATATTAAAAAATTGGCACAACTATTAAGTGCAACACAAAGCAAGGCCGTCATTGTATTGGTGAATGAAATTGAAGGAAAGGCGGCTGTTGCCTTAGCCATAAGTGAAAGCTTAGTAACAGAAAAAGGATGGCAGGCACCCCAAATTATCAAGGATAAAATTGCGCCTTTCATTAAAGGGGGTGGAGGTGGACAAAAAACCCTTGCTTCCGCTGGTGGACAAGATGCAACCCAACTTGACAAAGTCATTGCAGCTGTAGCCGGTTCGCTAGCCTAAGGCGCTGTTTCTATTGAATAGGTAAAACATTGAATATAAAGGCTTTAGGATAATTTAAACTTCCTAAGGCCTTTTTCATATCCCTATTTTTTATAAATATTTAACAATTCCGAACTGTTTCGTAGTTAAAATATTTACCTATTTTTGATCTACAAATTATTTCGTACAAAACAATCGAATATGAAAAAAAGGATCCTGACATGTGTTGTAGTAGCCCTGTTTAGTTCAGCGCTCCATGCACAAGAAGTAGTAGTGATAAAAAAGACAAGTAAAGACAGTTCCGACAAACCTGTAATGGTAATTGATGGTGTTGTGAATACCAATGTCAATATGAATGAAATGTCTCCAACGGATATACAATCCATTAGTGTGTTGAAAGGAGAAATGGCCAAAAAGAAATACGGAACTATTGGAGACAAAGGAGTAGTAGAAATTACAACCAAGAAAAATGGAGCAAACGCAAATGCAATTACAAAACATATTGTGATTGATACCACCATTAATGGACCTAATGATACCGCCATTCATAAAAATGTAAACTTGTCCATTGTAGTGGACGGAGATAAAATTACCATAAATGGAAAACCGGCTGATAAGAATGATCCAAGATTAAAAATTATCAAGAGAAAGGGAAGTATTACTGCTATTGCACCAAAAGGAGAAGTAAAAGCTTTTGGCGGCATACCAGAAGAAGAGATGGAATTTGATATGGATGGAATGATGGCTCCTCCCCCACCGCCTGCCAATCCTGCTTTTTTAGGTGTAATCACCGAAGCCACTGAGAAAGGAGCTAAAATAAATTCTGTTAGCGAGGATAGTCCTGCGAAGAAAGCTGGTTTAAAAGAAGGCGATGTGATTTCAAAAGTAAATGATAAAAAAATAGATGGCCCAAATGCTTTGTATGAAGCAGTTGGTACTTATCAGCCGGAAGATAAAATCACAATCACTTTTACTAGAGAAGGTAAAGAACAAAAAGTAACGGCAGTATTAGCAAAAAACAAAGCAACGGAGGAAGCTAGAAGTTTTAGTTTTGTGATGCCAAATGGTCAAATGCCCAATAATTTTCGTAGAGGATTCAGAATTACCCCTGACCAAAATTTCAAATTTGAAATGCCAGATATACCAGAACTACCAGAAATGCAAGAGTTGGAAGGCCTCAACTACCTCAAAAATAAAAAACCAAGATTAGGCATCTCCGTTGAAGATACCGAAACTGGTGAGGGTGTTAGGGTTAAAAATGTAGTAGCAGGTTCCAATGGAGACAAAGCTGGCATGAAAGTAAATGATATCATCACGCAATTTGACAATAAGAAGGTAACAGATGTAAATGATTTAAAATGGGAATATTTACAAGAAGGTCAAGTATTGAAATTTACCATCTTACGCAACGGTGAAAAGAAGCATATAGAGGTTAAAATACCAAAGAAGTTGAAGACTGCTAATTTATAATTGTTTTTTATAGATACCCCCCTGCCCTCTATACACCAATAGAGGGCATTTTTTTGTACTTTTGTACAATGGTAGATACAGGTAAATACGAAGCGGTCATTGGACTTGAAATACATGCACAATTAGCTACCCAAAGCAAATTGTTTTGTGGGGATGCAACCAGCTTTGGAGCAGATCCCAATACCCATGTAAGTCCAATCACTTTAGGACATCCAGGAACCTTACCAAAGACCAATGCAAAAGCGGTGGAGTATGCCATTAGAATGGGCCTAGCCTGTGGCTGCACCATAGCAGAACATAATTACTTTGCTAGAAAAAATTATTTTTATCCAGACTTACCAAAGGGTTATCAAATATCCCAACATACAACACCTATTTGTATGGGAGGGAAAGTATTGATTCCATCAAGTGATGGTGAAAAATACATTCAGCTAAATCGTATTCATCTGGAAGAGGATGCCGGCAAAAGCATACATGACATTTCTGATACGCATACTTTTATTGATTTAAACAGAGCAGGTACCCCACTTATTGAAATGGTTACTGAACCATGTATTCACAGTGCAGAAGACGCCTTTTTATATGTAACAGAAGTGCGCAAATTGGTAAGATGGTTAGGGGTTTGTGACGGAAATATGGAAGAAGGAAGCTTAAGATGCGATGCGAATATATCTGTAAGGTTAAGGGGAGAAACCACCTTAGGGACAAAAGTGGAAGTGAAAAATTTAAATTCAATTCGCAATATTAAAAAAGCCATTGAATTTGAAATTGAAAGACTAATAAATTTGAAAGAGACCGGAGGAGAAATTATTCAGCAAACAAGAAGTTTTGACGCCAACAACGATACTACTTTTTCCATTAGAGACAAAGAGGATGCAAATGATTATAGGTATTTCCCAGATCCAGATTTAGCCCCATTTCATTTAACGGAAGCATTTATTAATAACATTGCAGCTAATTTACCAACCCTTCCAGCACAATTAAAAAAAGAATGGAAGCGCACTTATGCTTTATCTGATTATGATATTGAACAGCTTTGCGAGCATAAAGAAGAGGCGGATTTTTATACCGCTTGGACAAAGCATACAAAACATTATAAGGCTGCAGCCAACTGGATGATTGGCCCCATCAGAGAATACATCAACGAAAGTAAATCCAGCTATGCCTCCTTATCAGCGTCAATTCCCTACTTAGTGGAACTACTCGATTTAGTAGAATCCAATCAGCTAAGTTTTTCCGTCGCTTCAAATAAAGTATTCAAATCCATTATTGCCAACCCACAATCACCATTGAAATACGCTGAGGCAGAAAATTTATTGCAATCCAACTCGGCAGATGAAATAATCCAATGGGTGGAAGAAGTAATTGCAGAAAATGTAAATAAAGTAGCCGAATATAAAAAAGGGAAAAAAGGCCTAATTGGTATGTTCGTAGGAGAAGTGAAAAAGAAAAGTAATGGAAGGGCAGATCCAAAAATGACTACACAAATACTGGAAAAAAAATTATCCAATTAATAAATTAACCTAAAGACATTCATCATTAAAAATAGTTTATGAATATAAAATCATTGGTTGGCTTGATCGCAGTAATCTTAATAACCTTGACAGGATGTAATGGGAAAAAAAGTGAAGGTAGGTACAGCCTAGCAGGTACGATTCAAAATGCCAAGGGTCAAAAATTATTACTGCAGGAAATTCCCTACGGTGGTAAACCCATTATTACCTTAGATTCTCTCACTTTAGATGAAAATGGGAAATATAATTTTGACTTTATTGCCAAAGAAGAGAGTCTCTATAGACTAGCCACAGACAAAGACATGGAAGTGATCTTTATTAATGATGATAATAATATTCAAATAAATGCAGATGCCAATAATTACCAATCCTACACTGCAAAAGGTTCTAAAAGTAGTGCAGCTTTGATTGAATTCTTAAAGCAATACCGTCAAAAAGACTCTTCTATTTTTGCAACACTCTATACCCTGGATTTATTGCAAAAACAAAAAGGGAAAGATAGTAGTATCAATTATTTACAGAAAATAAGAGTTGAAAAAATTAACAGCTTAAATACTTTCATACAAAATGAAATAACAAAGGCGGAGCATCCTGCTATGAAATATTATATCCTTGGATTAAGTTTAAGATCTATGGAAACAGCACAAGTATTGGCTTTAGCTAAAGAAGCTGCCGAAAAAACCAAAGCGGAATCCTTAGTACAATTCAGTACCATACTAAGCAGTCAAGTGCAGGCCAACGCAAGCACTACCTCACTTGTTATTGGAAAAGGAGCTCCAGAAATAGCTTTATATGATCCTTTGGGGAAAATAATTACTTTAAGCAGTTTGAAAGGCAAATATGTATTGGTAGATTTTTGGGCGAGTTGGTGTGGTCCTTGTCGTGCCGAAAATCCTAATGTAGTTGCTGCTTTTGAAAAATTCAAGAAGAAAAATTTTACCATTTTAGGGGTATCCTTAGATGATGACAAGGCAAGTTGGTTGGAAGCCATTAAAGCGGATAAATTAAATTGGCAACACATTAGTGACTTGAAAAAATGGGAGAGCACGGTTGTAAGTACTTACCAATTGGAAGGCATACCATTTAATGTATTGGTAGACCCCAATGGCACCATCATTGCAAAAGAATTAAGAGGACAGGCATTACAAGACACTTTAGCGAGTATTCTTCGCTAAAGAGGGTAATAAATCTTACAATTTTTTATTCAACAGGACGCTACTTTTGTTTGATAAAGGTTTTTATCAAGGCAGGCAATAAGATTAGATTGGTAAATGTGCTAACCACTAAGGTTAAAGAAGTTAGCCAACCCAATGCTTTGGTACCACCAAAATCACTAAAACAGAAAATAACAAAGCCAGCAACCAGTACTAACGAAGTGTAAATGATACTGATTCCCGTTTGTTTGATGGTCTGAAGTAAAGTGAGATTTACATTATAATTTAAATGAGGTAACTCTTGCTTATAATTTACTAAGAAGCGAATGGTAACATCTATTGCAATACCCAAGGCTACGCTGAATACCAATACAGTAGAAGGTTTTAAAGAAATGCCTACCCATCCCATGATGCCTGCGGTCATTAATAAGGGTACTAGGTTGGGTATCAGCGAACACATCAGTATTGGGAAGGAGCGGAATAAGAAAATCATACAAAGGGCAATTAACAAGAATGCCCAAAAAATAGATTCACTTAAACCACGAATAATAAAATTACTCCCTTCTAAAAAGGTAACACTGCTTCCAGTAATTTGGATATGATATTTACTAGTATCAAAAATGGATTGAGTAGCACTATCAACTCTGTTTAAAAAGGCGGGCAATTGAGCACTACCAATATCTTTCATGTTTACACTCACTCGGGTTGCTTGCTTGTCCATATCCAAAAACTTACTCAACAATTGGGCTGGACCATTGTTGCTAGTAGTCGCTTTTGATGCAATCTCTTTACTGGCTTGGCCACTTGCACCCATTTTTAAGTAAGGCGCCATAAATGCCATCTCTGTTCCGGTTGGAATGGTATAAGACATACTATCTCCGTCATAATAAGTCTGCTTGGCAAACTTCATTCCCTCCACTAACCCAATCGGTTTCCCTAATTCTGGTTGACTGCGTAAAAAGGCATGCAAACTTTCAATGTCCTCCAAAGGTCGAATACTTCTAATTAAACCGTTTTTCTTTTTGGTATCTATCACAATTTCCAATGGCATTACTCCTCCACTCTCTTTTTCAAACCATTTAAGATCCGTGTACAGTTTATCTTTTTTAGGCAAATCATCCACTATGAAAGCTTCTTTTTTTATATGTGTAAGCCCGATCAAAGAAATTACTACCAATACTATCGTAATTCCAAAAACCCATTTTGTATGTACAAAAGTCCAACGTTCAATTTTAACCAATACTTTTTCTAAAAACAGATTGTCTAAATATTTTACATGTTTTGTTTGAGGCGCTTGCAAATAAGTAAGTACAGGCGGAATAAAAAACAAACTAATGAAAAATAAAGCCATAATATTGAGTCCGGATACCCATCCAAACTCTTTTAACAAAGGACTTCTCGTAAAGGCAAAAACAAAAAATCCAATCGCTGCGGTGATATTACAAAACAAGGTTACAATTCCCATTTTACCTACCATATGCATAATGGCCTTTTCTTTGTCTTGCGTCTCTTTATAGGAAGTATGGTATTTGTTTAAAAAATAAATGCAATTGGGTATTCCTATCACTACAATCAATGGTGGAATTAAGGCAGTGAGTAGGGTAATTTTTTGTCCTAACAACACCATGGTACCTAAACTCCAGATGACTCCCATTGCTACAACCGCCAAACTCATCATCATAGCAGAAAAGGAACGAAAGAATAACAACAAAGTGATAGCACATAATAATAAAGAGCCGATCAAAAACCAAAGCATTTCTTTTTTAATCCTATCTGCCAAGATCGTTCTAATATAAGGCAGGCCGCTTATATGTAATTCTAAATTAGTTTTTTGTGTAAATACACTTAATTGGCTAGTTAATGCTTTAATGATACGAGATCTTGATACACTGTTAATGGAATCTGGAATAAAACTGATAGCCATAATATACGCATGGCTGTCTGGGTTATACAATAAGTTTTTATAAAAAGGGAGCTGTTCAAATTCAGCTTTGTTTTGTTGTAGCAAACTATCGGCTTGATAGGGGGGTGCAAATATTTTATGTGCGTTGAATTTACTTTCAATTGTATCCTTAGTAAGATTATATGCATAAGGCACACTTAGGACATCGGTTACACCAGGAATATTTTTTATGGATTTATGCAAGTCAACTACACTGTTAAACACAGTTGGTGTATAAAAACTATCGGTTTGAAACCCAACAACCATCGTAGTACCATCTACTCCAAATTTTTGAACAAAGTTTTTATAAACTATAAACTTAGAATTGTCTTCGGGAATAGCTTTTGTAAATTCATAACTTAATTTTATTTGTGAAGCGAAATAAGCCATCATGACAGTGAGTATACCCAAAATGACTAAACTTGCAACTTTATACTTAACTATTTGCTGACCTAATCTATACCACATAATTAAAATAATTTAAATTAAAGAACCCAAAAATAAGCCATTACCTGCGTAAGCACCCCAATCGCAAAACCAATAACTAATTCTTGTTTGGTATGGTCACTAACAATCATTCTAGCACTCACTACTATTGCCGACAATAATATTGCAGCTCCCACCCATAGCACATTGGAGATAGGATAATGTAAGTTCACTAATAACACGGCCATAAGTAAGCCACTTACTCCCATAGCATGTAAACTGACTTTAATAAAATTATTAACAATAAGCCCCAAGCTACTAGCAATGAATATGCCAAAATAAAAAAACTTAAGGGCCAGTGGCTGATCCGTAAAATTTCTACTTAAGTAGTACATCCACCAATAAAAAAACATAGTAATTACATAGGGAATTACGCGTTCCTTTTGGGTGCGCAAAAATATACTTTCACTAAACTTTAATCTCCAAAGTAAAAAAACGGCAAAAGCAGGAAAAAATGCAGTTAACCAAAAAACGCTAAATACCCTCAACTTTAACTGCCATTCCGTTATACCAGCAAATTCATAAGGAATGACCCTTATTAAATACAGCATAAAAAAAGTAGGAATGAACAATGGATGGAAAAGATAGGAAATCAATTGTGCACTTAAGCGAAGGGGTTTGGATGCGTTATTTTCCATGTATAAATTTAATGGGTTACAATTCTTTTCTAAGTCTTGCTACCGGGATATTTAATTGTTCTCTGTATTTGGCGACTGTTCTGCGAGCGATATTATAGCCTTTGCTTTGCAATTGCTCCGTAAGCTCATCATCACTCAATGGCTTGTGCTTGTCTTCTTGCGCAATCAATTCTCCTAAAATTGCTTTGACTTCTTTTGTACTCACTTCTTCCCCCGAATCCGTAGTCAGCGATTCACTAAAAAAATATTTAAGTAAATAAGTGCCAAATTCTGTTTGTACATATTTACTATTGGCTACCCTACTCACTGTAGAGACATCCAATGCCGTTTTTTCTGCAATGTCTTTTAGGATCATGGGTCTTAACTGAGTAGTATCTCCACTTAAAAAAAAGGCTTCCTGGTATAATAATATGGCGCGCATGGTCATCAACAAGGTTTGTTGCCTTTGTTGAATCATTTCGATAAACCATTTTGCACTATCTATCTTTTGTTTGATAAATAATACCGCTTCTTTTTGTGCTTTATCTTGCTTTTGTCCACGCTCATATTCTTTAAGCATAAGTTTATAATCATCACTTATGATTAAAGGAGGCGCGTTTCGACTATTTAATGTCAATTCTAATTTCCCATTATTAATGAGTACTGTAAAATCAGGAATAATATACATTTCTGCATCATGACCATGCCCAGACTCTGCACCTGGTTTTGGATTCAAAGAAACAATCTCATGCAAAACCGCTTTCATGTCTTCATCATTCAAGTGTATATTCTTTTGAATTTTGTCATAATGCTTGCGTGTAAACTCTTCAAAATATTTTTCTAAAACTTGTACCGCCAAAGGTAGCATCCCTTTAGGGTCAGCTTTTACTTCTGCGTCATCAGAATGAATTTTTCTTTTTAGTTGTAGCAATAAGCACTCCTGTAAATTTCTAGCAGCAATCCCTGCAGGATCAAAGGACTGAATTTTATGAAGAAGTGCTTCAATCGTCTTCTCTTCTACCCACATGCCTTGCTTGAATGCCAAATCATCTGCAATAGATTGCAAAGCACGTCTCAAATAACCATCATCATCTAAACTTCCAATAATTTGTTCGGCAATTTTAAATTCGTCTTCTTCCAACGCAAGCATACTTAATTGATCCATCAACATTTCATGCAAGCTTAACTCCGCTTTAATGGGAATGACTTTATCATCATCTAGTTCGGGATAATAATCGTCTTTTGTTTTATAATCTGCTATATCCCCGTCATCATCATAGTTGTATTCACTTAGTTCCTCGTTGCTCATTTCATATTCATCCACAGGAACTGCTTCTTCTTCATCTTGGCTTCCCTGCAGTAACTCGTCTTTCATTTCATCCGCGCCCTCCACATCAAGCAAATCTAAATTCATTTCTAGTGCAGGATTTTCTTCTAACTCTTCTTTTACCCTTTGTTCAATTTGTGCACTAGGAATTTGAAGCAATTTCATGAGTTGAATTTGCTGAGGCGATAATCGCTGTAACTGCCTTTGCTGTAATGACTGACCTAATGACATAATGGATCTTTAGGAAAGCGCTGCTTTCAATACTTCCAGTACTTTAGCCCCTTTTTCATGCACTTGCTCCTCGGTCCAAGTTAAACTGATGGCAGTGGATACGCATCTTGCCATAATTGCATCACTTTGCTCAAAGGTATTGTGTTGTAGTGCAGTGATTGCCTTTTGTTGATCGGGGTTTAATGCATATAAACTTTTTGCAGTTTTTAAGTGATCCCATTTGCGGATATAATGCCAGTTATTAGCAAACCAATAAAAATTACCGGCTAAAATACCAGCTGCTCTCAAGGCCTCAATCGCTTTTTCAGTTTGTTCCTGAGTTGGTAAAAACCAAGTTAAGAAACTATAACTATCTCCAGCAGGATCTGGCACGGTTCTAAAACTTATACCAGGCACTTGCTCCATATAAGATCTTAATAACTGATTGTTTCTTTTTTGTAAGGCTAAGAAGGTTTCTAGTTTTCTAATTTGTGCTAATCCTACGGCTGCATGTAACTCGCTAATTCTAAAATTATACCCTAAAAAAGGATGTAAATCAGCGCCGCGATCTACCCCTAGGTGATCGTGTCCATGATCGGTAAATGCATCGGACTTAATATATACGTCTTTGTTATTAGTCATGACCACACCCCCTTCTCCACAGGTAATTGTTTTTACAAAATCAAAAGAGAAAGTACCTGCGTCCCCTATGGTTCCTAGTGCCTTTCCTTTATAAGTACCTCCAATACTTTGACATGCATCTTCTAATAATATCAATCCATGCTCCTTGCAAATAGCTTGCAACGCGTCTAAGTCGGCCATACTCCCGCACATATGCACAGGCATCACACACTTTGTTTTAGGTGTGATTGCTGCTTTCACTGCTGCTGGTGCTAAAGTCAATGAACTGTCTATATCTACCAATACAGGTACTGCACCCATACTTAATACCGCTTCAAAGCTGGCCACGAAAGTAAAAGCTGGCATGATGACTTCATCTCCTGCCCCAATACCCATTGCAGCCATTGCAGTTGTAAGTGCTGCTGTACCACTGGATGTAAGTTGTGCATATTCGCAACCAAACTTTTCACAAATTGCTGCTTCCAGCTCTTTGGATTTCCAAATTCCTTTGCGCGGACCGTCAAATCCATAACGCATTAAAATACCTGTCTCAAGGACATCATTTACTTCTTTTCTTTCTTCATCCCCAAAGAATTCAAAACCTGGCATAAACTAAATTTTAAGTGAAACAAAGGTAGTTTAAAAAATGAAAATTGGGGGTTTTTCAG
>JACCDI012169428.1_pt1 | contig 12797 bp, 14 predicted proteins | sample 7442791 | NCBI WGS metagenome assembly JACCDI01 (sample SAMN15323434, study PRJNA562643) | freshwater metagenome | isolation source: river surface water | place: USA:Blue River Watershed | collected 2017-08-15
CCCATTCGAGCTTTCGCCTGATCCGCGCCATCAAGAACCGCTTTGGCGCCGTCAATGAGATCGGCGTCTTCGCCATGACCGAAAAAGGCCTCAAGGGCGTGACCAACCCCAGCGCCATCTTCCTGAGCCAGCACAGCGAACCGGTGCCCGGCAGCTGCGTGATGGTCACCCTTGAAGGCACACGGCCGATGCTGGTCGAGATCCAGGCGCTGGTGGACTCAGGCGGGCCCAGCCCAAGGCGACTGTCGGTGGGCCTGGAGCGCGACCGCCTGGCCATGCTGCTGGCGGTGCTGCATCGCCACGCGGGCGTGGCCTGCATGGACCAGGACGTGTTTGTGAACGCGGTGGGCGGCGTGCACATCCGCGAACCCGCCGCTGACCTGGCCGTCATGCTGGCCATCACCAGCAGCCTGCGCGGCAAGCCGCTGCCCAAGGGCTTCATCGCCTTTGGCGAAGTGGGACTGGCGGGGGAAGTGCGCCCCGCGCCGCGTGGGCAGGAGCGCCTGAAGGAAGCGGCCAAGCTGGGCTTTACCGTGGCCGTGGTGCCCAAGGCCAACCTGCCCAAGAAAGGCGACAAGGCCTATGCCGGCCTGACCATCCACGGCGTGGAGCGCATCGAAGAGGCGATGCAGGTGGTGCGGGGGTTGGAATAGGGGCCGAATTAGCCCCTAGAAGTGTGTATTCGCAGGGCATGCAGCCACTGGCCTACCCCATATTTCAGCTGGCACCAGGCATTGCGAAGGCGCCAGGCGTAAGCGGGAAACCTTCGGTACCAGGAAAAACGGCGGCGCGACCGGTCTTCGTAATTGATAGTGGATGCAACCATCTGGTCATGGACACATGGGTAGGGCAAGACGGCGCGGGTTTTGATTCTCCAGTGCCAGGCACGATCAAACTCGTGATCAAAGGGAATGCGCATGGGCAGCAACGCTGGCAGAAACGTCTCTGCAGCCCGACGGTTAAGCACATAGGCGCTGGCCCCGGTGCATTTAGTCAACATAACCACCAGGTCATGCCCATCGTCGAGTGAGTACAACTTGATCGGTGTCCCGCGGTGCACGCCGGACAGCTTGACCAGATCCCATGTCTGAGGACAATCCTGCAGGCTGCGGAGTACGCTAGGCAGGTCATCGTTAAGCTGAATGTCGTCCTCCAAAATCAGGGCATATTGGGCGCCAGAGGCTAGGAACGTTTCAATGGCTTTGACATGAGAGAGGTAACAGCCCACCTCACCGGCGAGCGGCGACTTGCCATGCCTGCGATGGAATTCATCCAGGTCCAGATGGCTGGGGTTGCGCCAGTCGATGGCCTGACCATCTACAGCGGGCACACGCTCCCAGGATACGCCCAGAGTCAGCAAACGCTGGGCAAGACGCATCATCCGGTCGTGTGCACGGTCCAGATTGATGACCAGGGTCAGGAATGGGGGGGTCTGCATGCCCGGTATTATGCGAACCCGTCCAGCCTCCTGAAAACATGAACTTCAACAAGATCCTCGTTCCCATAGCCGTCATCGTGCTGACCATCGGCGCCTGGCGCCAGTTCGGCTGGGCCGGTATCGGGCTGGCGGCGGGCGGCGTGGTGATGTGGATCCTGCTGCATTTCACGCGGCTGATGCACATCCTCAAAAAAGCCGCCGAGCGGCCAATCGGCCACGTGGCCAGCGCGGTGATGCTGAACGCCAAACTCAAAAAAGGCATGTCACTGATGCACGTGATTGCCATGACCAGGTCATTGGGTGCGCTGCAAACCGCCAAGGACGCGCAACCTGAAATCTTCCATTGGACCGATGCCGGGCATTCCATGGTGTCCTGCACCTTCGTGGGCGGGAAATTGCAGGAGTGGTCACTGGCCCGCCCCGCCCAGGACGCCGGCTTGCCGGACGTAAAATGATTTTTTTACTCCCCTGCGCGGAGTGCTTCTCAGGTAACTGAAGGAATTTTCATGACCAACGTGATCCCCTCGATGTCCGACCGTGACGGCAAGATCTGGATGGACGGCCAGATGGTGGACTGGCGCGACGCCAAGATCCATGTGCTGACCCACACGCTGCACTACGGCTGCGGCGCCTTCGAGGGCGTGCGCGCCTACAACACCGTCAATGGCACCGCCATCTTCCGCCTGCAGGAGCACACCCAGCGCCTGTTCAACAGCGCCAAGATCCTGCGCATGGCCATTCCCTTCGGCATGGACGAGGTGATGGAAGCCCAGAAAGCCGTGGTGCGCGAGAACAAGCTCGAGAGCTGCTACCTGCGCCCACTGACCTGGATCGGCGACAAAAAGCTGGGTGTGAGCCCCAAGGGCAACACCATCCACCTGATGGTTGCCGCCTGGGCTTGGGGCGCCTACCTGGGTGAAGAAGGCCTCAAGCGCGGCATCCGCGTCAAGACCAGCAGCTACACACGCCACCACGTCAACATCACCATGACGCAGGCCAAGGCGGTGAGCAACTACACCAACTCCATCCTGGCCAATATGGAAGCCACCGACGACGGCTACGACGAGGCGCTGCTGCTCGACAGTTCGGGCTTCGTTTCCGAGGGTGCTGGCGAAAACATCTTCGTCATCAAAGACGGCAAGGTCTACACGCCCGACTTGTCCGCTGGCGCCCTCAACGGCATCACCCGCAACACGGTGTTCCACATCGCCAAGGACCTGGGTTTGGAGATCGTGCAAAAGCGCATCACCCGTGACGAGGTGTACATCGCCGATGAGGCCTTCTTCACAGGCACCGCCGCCGAAGTCACGCCGATCCGCGAACTCGACCGCATCCAGATCGGCATCGGCAGCCGCGGCCCGATCACCGAGAAGATCCAGACCGCCTTCTTCGACATCGTCAACGGGCGCAACCCCAAATACGCCCACTGGCTCACCCAAGTCTGAGGAGCACACCATGAGCAACGCCACCGTTGAACTGCTGGCCAAGGACCTCAATGCCCAAGGCGGCGTGTTCTGCCCCAGCCCGAAAGCCGACATGAAAATCTGGAACACCCACCCCAAGGTTTACCTGGACGTGGCCAAGACCGGCGAGGCCAAATGTCCCTACTGCGGTACCACTTACAAACTCAAGACTGGTGAGCATTTTGGCGGTGGCCACTGAGTTGCCTCTGCGGTTTGGGTCATGAGCTCATAACTCCTATGCGCGTTCTGGTCATCAATCTTGACCACCAGGCAGAACGACTGGCGTTTCAAACCCACCAACTTACCCTGTACGGCCTTGGCATGCAACGACTCAGGGCAGTCCGAAGCGATGACCCTCGCGTCAAAACGCCTTCGTCCTACTGGGACAGTTGGCAACGCCCCCTTTCGCTGAGCGAACGTGCCTGTATGCTGAGTCACAGAGCAGCTTGGGAAATCACACAATCTTCCAACGCCCCCTGCTTGATCCTAGAAGACGATGCAGTGCTGGCGCCAGACATAGCTGCCTTGCTCCATGCATTAGAGCTTCGCAATGACCTAGACCACGTGACACTAGAGTTGCGGCACCGAAAAAAATTGCTTGATCAACGCGCACAATTCATCACGTCCGGCCGTTTTTTGCGGCGCTTGTATTTAGACCGCACCGGCGCTGCCGCTTATGTGCTGTGGCCCAGCGGCGCCCGTCGACTACTGACGTTAGCCGATCGGCATGCGGGGCTGGCCGACGGACTGATCTGTGAGTGTGTCGAATTGCGAAGTTTCCAGATCGAACCAGCCGCTGCATTTCAACTTGATCAGTGCGAATTGCTGGGTTTACAGCCACCGATAAGCACAAGCTCGAGCATCACGCCATCACAGCAAGAATGCCTGGCTCGCCATTGGCGACATCGCTTGCGAAGGCTGGTCGCTCAATTACACATGGGCTGGCGGCAACTGCGCTCTTGGCATCGGGCCCAAAGACGACATGTCTTGATCGATCCAGCGTCATTCAGGTTGCCACGCGCATGAATATCCTACTGGTCAATCTCGCGCCAATCCCCGTTTTTGCCTATGGAGGCACCGAACGCGTGATCTGGGATCTGGGTAAAGCGCTGGCCGACGAGGGCCATCGCGTCAGCTACCTGGTGCCTGAAGGCTCTAGCTGTCCGTTCGCCCGAGTCATCCCGATCCAAAAGCAACTGAGTTGGTCAGCACAGATCCCACCCGACACCGACATAACACACTTCCATTTCGACCCACACGAAGACATTGAGCATCCTTGGCTGATGACTGAGCACACCAACAATCTGCAAAACCCACCATTGCCATTGAACACGGTGTTCGTTTCAGCCAATCACGCGGCTCGCTACGGCAGTAGCGTTTTTGTTCACAACGGATTGGATTGGTCAAAGTATGCACAACCCTCTTTGCAGCCAATGGCCTCTCGACTGCGACACCACTTCCTTGGCAAAGCCGCTTGGCGTGTGAAAAACGTACAAGGTGCCATCGATGTAGCGTTGCGCGCCAAACAGGAGCTGGATGTCTTGGGGGGCAACCGCCTGAACGTTAAGCGCGGATTTCGCTGGACCTGGTCTTCACGTATCCACTTTCACGGTATGGTGGGCGGATCGGTCAAATTTGATCTACTGGATCGTTCGCGTGGCTTGATTTTCCCAGTGCGATGGCACGAGCCGTTCGGCCTCGCTGTGATAGAAAGTCTGTACTTTGGCGCACCGGTTTATGCTACCCCCTATGGAGCTTTGCCAGAGCTCGTGTCGCCAGAAGTGGGAGTCCTGTCGGCCGATGGCGACTGTCTGGTCGAGGCCGTGCGACGCGGTGGGTTTGACCCCCGCGCATGTCATGAACATGCCGCCCAGCATTTCACACATCACAAAATGATGCAGCAATACCAGCAGGTGTATGAGCGTATTCTTGCGGGCGAGTGTCTGCACACACAGCCGCCACAACGCGAAGGAGCGTTCAAAAAACTACCGTGGAAAAGCCCATGAAAGACTCGAACTGGCCAAATGCGCCGTCGCTGTGGTTCACACTCGCAGGCGCAGTATTCGGCCTCTCGCTGTGGACATTGGGCTTTGCGCGCGGCCAGGATGCAGCCAAGGCCACACTCTGGTGGCTTACTCTGGGCGGCAGCCTGATGGTGCTCGGTCAGAGTCTCTCGCCCCGCGCCGCTGCAAGGTGCTGGCTGCTGCTGTGCCTTGTGTTCGGCTTAGACGGCGCCGTGCAAGGCGTAGTGCGTGGATTTTTCGGCGCACAGCCCCAGCCCAGCGTGATCGCCGAGGCACTGGCGAACACTACCGCCGCCGAATCCTGGGGATTTGTGCTGGAGCAGCGCTGGGCGATAGGCAAAAGTGGTTTGTATGTCTTGACTTCGCTGATCATCGGTTTGCTCGGCGCACGCGCGTGGCAACAAGCTCCACCACCACCTGCGAATCGCAAGCGCAAAAGCTTGGTGGTCCTGCTAGTAGTATTCACCGGCTTGCTGCATGCCAACCCTTCCATGCTGGGCCATGAGCCCTTCCTGCGCTGGGGCGTCGTGTACATGCGACACCAACAGGCACGCAACGACATGCAGGCGCTGACTGCCGCACGCGAGGCGCTTTGGGCGCAGCGCGAAAGCTGGCAAGTCGGTCTGAACGAACCGTCAGCAAAGACCGTGGTTGTCTTCATCGGCGAAAGCGGCAACCGCATGAACTGGGGTCTGTACGGCTACCCCCGCGACACCACCGCCCCACTGGCACAGGCTTTTCAGGCACTGGGCGGCGAAACACTGCTGTTCACCCAGGCCCGATCCACTCAAGCCTTCACATTGCCCTCGCTGCGGTTGGCGCTGACCCCCGCCAGCGAGCAAAACCCCCAGCTTTGGCGAGAGACCCCCGACTTCGTGCTGATGGCGCGCGCGGCCGGATACCACGTGCGCTGGCTCTCCAACCAGCCCGGCCAGGACGGCTGGCTGGCCAGCCTGGCACGGGGTGCCGACGAACACTTCTTCATCAACAGCGGCAACTGGCGCGACAGCAGCACCGAAGACGATGACCTGGTGCCCGTCTTGCGTCAAAAGCTGCAGGCGCCCGCCGCCACCCACGAACTGATCGTGGTGCACTTGCTGGGACAGCACTTTCATTACGCGCTGCGCTGCGGCAAAGAAGCGGGCCCCTTCAGCCGCAGCACCGACGACGCCGTGATGCAGGCCATGCAGGCACAGGGCCGTTCTGCACGCATTCGCCAATCGCGCAACGACTACGACGACGCCACCTATTGCGGTGCACGCTCGGTCGCGCGGCTCCTGCAAGAAGTCGCCCAAGCGCGCGCAAACCGAGCGGTACGCGCCCTCTATTTCTCGGACCATGGGCAGGAAGTCGGACACCACCGAGATTTTGCCGGGCACAGTGAGCAAGACGAGAGTGGCTACACCGTGCCACTCTGGATCTGGCGCAACGCAGTGTCCAGGCCCCTCAACGATCGCCATCTGGATGCGCCCATCCGGCTGGACACCCTGGACCACACGCTGCAGCAACTTCTGGGCATCCACTCGCGGTGGTACATGCCCCAACTGGACTTTCTGTCGACACAGTACGCACCTGCAGCTTCAGCGCGTTGACCCATGATCGCCAAAGGCGCTCCGAGCCACTGACGCAGGTGGGTCCGTCCAGTTAGACAACCGCTCAGGTTGACCGGACGCGTGAGGCCAGCCAGACCAGCAGCAACACCGGCAACCCCAGCCAGGCGGTGGCATGGAAGAAGTTCGCGTAGCCATACGCGTTCACAAAATCACCGGAAAAGCCGGCGATGAACTTGGGCAAAAGCAGCATCATCGAACTGAGCAAGGCGTATTGCGTGGCCGAGTAGCTGATGTTGGTGAGCGACGACAGGTAGGCGATGAAAGCCGCCGATGCGATGCCGCTGGCCAAATTGTCGGCCGACACCACAAAAACCAGCGCCCCCACATCGTGCCCCACACCGTGCAGCCAGGCGAACAAGAGGTTGCTCGCCGCGCTGAGCAGGGCGCCCAACATCAGCACCCGCATGACGCCCAGGCGGGAAGCCAGCAGCCCGCCGACAAAGGCCCCCACCAGCGTCATGATCACGCCATACACCTTGGTGACCGCCGCCACCTCGTCCTTGGTGAAGCCGGTGTCCACATAAAACGGGTTGGCCATGATGCCCATGACCACATCGCTGATGCGGTACACGGCAATCAGGGCCAGCACCAGCACCGCCTGCCAGCGGTAACGTCGCCAGAAGTCGGCAAACGGCTCCATCAGGGCGCCGCGCAGCCACTCGCCCAGGCTGCGCGCGGGCTGCAGCGGCTGGGGCACGGGCTCAGGCGAGAGCAGCACCGTGAGCATGCCCGGCAGCACGCTCAAGGCCATCACCAGATAAGCGGTTTGCCAGGCGGCGTGGGCATAGCCCGTGGTTTCGGCGCCCTGCGCCCGCGCCGCGATCCACAGCACCCCGGCGCCGGCCCAGATCATGGCCAGGCGGTAACCGGTCTGGTAGCAGGCGGCCAGGGCAGCCTGGGCATCGGGGCCCGCCGACTCGATGCGGTAGGCGTCCAGCGCAATGTCCTGGGTGGCCGAACCGAAGGCCACTGCCAGCGCACACCACACGAGGGGGGCCAGCATCTGCGACGGGTCATTGAAGGCCATGCCCAGCAGGCCCAGCGCCACCACCGTTTGCGCCAGCAGCAGCCAGCTGCGGCGGCGCCCGAGCCGCGCGGTCAGCCAGGGCAGGGGCATGCGGTCGACCAGCGGCGCCCACACCCACTTGAATCCATAGGCCAGCCCCACCCAGCTCAGGTACCCGATGGTGCTGCGGTCAATCCCCGCCTCGCGCAGCCGAAAACTCAGGGTGCCCAGCACCAGCAGCAGCGGCAGCCCTGCGGAAAACCCCAAGGCGAGCATGCGCAGGCTGGCCGGTTGCAGGTAAAGGGCCAGCGCCTCGCGCCAGCTACGGGCAGGGGCCTCAGAGGGAGTGAGGGTGTCGGACATGGCCCGATTATCGGGCCGCAGGGGGGTGAATGATTTGGGATTTATGATCCGCAGCATGTGCTGGCTTTGCGATTTCAAAACCACTTACGCCTCCCCCAGCGCCGAGCACCGCTGGCATGCACGGCGGGGCTTTTTGCTGGCGGCCGGCGCGGCTGCGGCCAGCCCTGCGCTGGCTCAAGTGGAGGTGGGCTCCGCCTCGGGCGTGCGCAAGCTGGTGTCTGCTGAAACACTGGAAAATTCGGCCCGCCAGCAATACAGCCAGGTGCTGGCCGAAGCCAAGGCCAAGGGCGCCCTCGCGCCCGACGGCCACCCCCAGCTGGTGCGCCTGCACGCCATCGCCAAGAAACTCATCCCGCACACCGCGCAGTGGAACCCCCGCTCTCGCGAATGGAAGTGGCAGGTCAACCTGATCGGCAGCAAGCAGCTCAATGCCTGGTGCATGCCCGGTGGCAAGATCGCCTTCTACACCGGCATCATCGACCAGCTGCAGCTTGACGATGACCAAATCGCCATGATCATGGGCCACGAGATGGCCCATGCCCTGCGCGAACACGCGCGCGAACGGCTGGCCAAGAGCCAGGTCACCAGCATCGGCCTGTCGGTGGCATCGCAACTGCTGGGCCTCGGTCAGCTGGGCAACGTGGCTGCAGACCTGGGCACCCAGCTGCTCACGCTCAAATACAGCCGCGACGACGAGACCGATGCCGACCTGGTGGGGCTGGAGATTGCGGCTCGGGGGGGTTACCGACCCGAAGCCAGTGTGGAGCTCTGGAAAAAAATGCTGGCTGCCAGCGGCAACGGGGGGCCGGGCTTCCTGTCCACCCACCCCAGCGGTGCCAACCGCATCCAGGAGCTCGAAGCCAACCTGCCCAAGGTCCAGCACCTTTACGAGCAGGCCCGCCAGCAGGGCTGATCACCTGTCGCGCACGTAGGGGTTGCTGCGCCGCTCCCGGCCGAAGCTGCTCTCGGGCCCGTGGCCGGGAATGAACACCGTCTCATCGCCCATGGGCCACAGGCGCTCGCGGATGCTGCGCAGCAGGTCTTCGTGGTTGCCCTGAGGGAAATCGGTGCGGCCGATGCTTCCGGCAAACAGCACATCCCCCACGAAAGCGCGCTGAATCTCGGGCGAGTAGAACACCACATGCCCCGGCGTATGGCCCGGGCAATGCCGCACCTTCAAGGTGTAAGACCCGAGCGTGACGGTGTCGCCGTCTTCGAGCCAGCGCGTCGGCGTGAACGGCCGGGCCGGCGGAAAGCCGTAGTTCATCGCCGCCATCGGCAGACCATCGATCCAGAACTGGTCGCCGCGGTGCGGGCCGATGATGGGCAAGCCCAGCTGCTCGGCCAGATCGGCCGCACCACTGCAATGGTCCAGGTGGCCATGGGTGACCCAGACCTGCTCGAGCTGGAGGCCGAGCCGGTGCACCGCATCCAGCAGCACGTCCAGATCGCCGCCCGGATCGATGACGGCGGCCTGCATCGTCTGGTCGTCCCAGACGAGCGAGCAGTTTTGCTGGAACGGGGTGACGGGGATGGTGCGGTACTGGAGCATGGGACCGATTTTAGGGAGGCCGGGCAGGAAGCCCTGTGCCCACCGGTTTTTTCTCGCCAGGGTATTCTTCAAATCAACTCAGGAACCCTGCCCATGACCCGATTCGGTTTTCTTGCTTTGCCCGTTCTGGCCCTCACCCTTTCATCCGCCCACGCCTCCGGGCTGCAGGACCGGCTGGTGATGGATCTGGAATGGGGCGCGGCCTGGCAGGAGCGCAACGATGTCCAGTCGCCCCACAGCGCCAGCGGCACCCGTTTTGCGCTCGACGGCCTGACCGGCCGTGGGCCCAGCTCCGCGCCCCGGGTGGAAGTGACCTGGCGGCTCAACGCACGCGATGACCTGCGGTGGGTGGCCGCGCCGCTGCGGCTCGAGGGCCAGGGCGCGCTGGGGACGCCGGTGCAATTTGAGGGGGCAAGCTTCGGCAGCGGCGCCACCGCGGCCGAATACCGGTTTGATTCGTACCGCCTCACATGGCGCCGTACCGTGTTCGAATCGCCCGAATGGACCATCAAGGCCGGGGTCACCGGCAAGATCCGTGATGCGCAAATCACCCTGCGCCAGGGTTCGACCAGCGCCAGCCGATCCGACACGGGCTTTGTGCCCCTGCTGCATCTGCATGCGCAGCGTCAACTGGGCGAGCGCGCCCGGCTGCAATTCGATGGCGATGGGCTGGCGAGTCCGCGCGGCCGGGCCTTCGACCTGTCGCTGCGCTATGTCCACGACTTCCAGCGCGACCTCTCGGGATTCGTGGGCGTGCGTTTGCTCGACGGCGGCGCCGACAACGCGTCGATCTACAACTTCGCGCGCTTTCACTACGTGACGGTCGGCCTGTCCCTCAAAAGGTTCTGATCAGAGCCGGACGTCGTACTCGATCGTGATGGGTGCGTGGTCCGAAAACTTTTCGGCCTTGTAGATGTGTTCGCTGCGCGCCTTCTCGGCCAGCGCAGGCGTGGCCAGGTGGTAGTCCAGGCGCCAGCCCACGTTCTTGGCGTAAGCCTGGCCACGGTTGCTCCACCAAGTGTAGCAGGCGTCGGTGGTGTCGGGCTGCAGGCGCCGGTACACGTCCACGACGCCACCTTCGGTGGTGAGTTGGGTCATCCAGGCGCGCTCTTCGGGCAGAAAGCCGCTGTTCTTGAGGTTGCCCTTCCAGTTCTTGAGGTCGGCTTCCCGGTGGGCAATGTTCACATCGCTGCAGACGATGAACTCGCGCTCGGCCTTGAGCGCCATCAGGTGCGGGTAGATCTTGTCGAGAAAGCGGAACTTGGCCTCCTGCCGCTCGGGGCCTGAAGAACCGCTTGGGAAATAGACACTGATGATGGACAGCTTGCGCGAAGGCGTGTCAAAGCGCGTCTCCACATAGCGGCCCTCGGCGTCGAACTCACCGCCGTCAAAGCCGACCACCACATCGCTGGGCGCATGGCGGGTGTAGATGCCCACCCCCGAATAGCCTTTCTTCTCGGCAAAGTGAAAGTGGCCTTGCAGCCCCGCGAGCGTCTCGAACTTGCCTGCCACGTCCGGCGCCTGGGCCTTGACCTCCTGCACGCAAATACAATCCGGGGCATGTTGCTCCAGCCAGGCTTCGACGCCTTTGGTCGTGGCCGAACGGATGCCGTTGAGGTTGAGGCTGGTGAGTTTGAACAAGGATGTCCCCATGAATCACGCCGCAGGCAGCGCTTCGGCCCTGGCGCAGGAATTTGTGCAATTTGCCATCGAGTCGGGCGTGCTGCGCTTTGGCGAGTTCAAGACCAAGGCCGGGCGCATGAGCCCCTACTTCTTCAACGCCGGCCTGTTTGACGACGGCGCCAAGCTCGGACGGCTGGCGCAATTCTATGCACAGGCCCTGATGGTCAGCGGCATCGAGTTCGACATGATCTTCGGCCCCGCCTACAAAGGCATCCCATTGGGCGCGGCGGTGTCGATTGAGCTGGCCCGTCTGGGCAAGAACGTGCCCTTTGCCTACAACCGCAAGGAAGCCAAGGACCACGGCGAAGGCGGCAGCCTGGTCGGTGCGCCGCTCAAGGGCCGCGTGCTGATCGTCGACGATGTGATGAGCGCCGGCACCGCAGCGCGTGAATCGATCGCCCTCATCCAGGCTGCGGGCGCGACCGCCCATGCAGTGGCGATTGCCCTGGACCGCCAGGAAATGGCCACCGAAAAACAGGCCGATGGTTCCACCAAAGACGTGCCACACAGCGCCGTGCAATATGTGCGCAACACGCTCGGCCTGCAGGTCTGCGCCATTGCCCAACTGCAAGACCTGCTGGCCTACCTGGCCCGTCAGGGCGGCAGCGAGCTGGGTCAGCACCTGCCCAAGGTGCAGGCTTACCGCGACCGCTACGGGGTCTGAGTCTTCAGGCCGCAGCGCCTGCCAGATAGTCGGCCTTGCCCAGCACCACGCCGTTGTGGCGCAGGATGGCATACGCCGTGGTGATGTGGAAGAACACATTGGGCAAGGCCCAGGTCTTGAGGTAGGCCTCGGCGCTCATCGTGCGCGTGGCGGTCTTGCCCACCGGGAAGGTGATTTCCTTGGCCTCTTGGCCATCGATGGCCGCAGCCGGCACGGTCTGCAACCACGCCACGGTCTTGTCGATGCGTGCGATCAGTTCGGCCAGGGTGTTTTCGGTGTTCTCGTACTTGGGCGCATCGAGCCCGCCGATGCGCGCCGCGCACAACTTGGCCGCGTCGCAGGCGATGCAAATCTGCGTCTTGAAGGGCAGCATGTCCGGCGCCAGGCGGTACTGCACCAGCGCCTGCTCGTCGTAGCCACGCGCGGCCACGTCGGCCTGGGCCTTGACCAGCAGGTGACGAAGATTGCCCAGAAATTGCGTGAAGACGGGCACGGAAGCGGAGTGCAGGGTGATGGACATGGCTTCTCCTGGTTTCAAGCGAGTTTTTTCTTCAGCAGGTCATTGACCTGCGCCGGATTGGCCTTGCCCTTGCTGGCCTTCATGATCGGGCCGACCAGGCCGTTCAAGGCTTTGGCATTGCCCGCTTTGAACTCTTCGACGTTCTTGGGGTTGGCGGCCAGCACCTCGTCGATGATTTTTTCGAGCTCGCCCGTGTCGTTCATCTGTTTGAGGCCTTTGGCCTCGATGAGGGCGTCGACTTCGCCGCCCTCGGTCCACAGCGCCTCGAACACCTGGCGCGCGGCGCTGTTGCTGATGGTGTTGTCGCTGATGCGGCCAATCAAGGCCGCCAGCTGCGCGGCGCTCACGGGGGCCTGCTCGATGCCCATTTCGGCTGCGTTCAGGCGGCGTGACACCTCGCCCATGATCCAGTTGCTGGCCAGTTTGGCCTGGCCGCAGGCCTTGGCCGTGGCTTCAAAGTAGGCGGCGACG
>JACCDI010524259.1_pt1 | contig 12787 bp, 6 predicted proteins | sample 7442791 | NCBI WGS metagenome assembly JACCDI01 (sample SAMN15323434, study PRJNA562643) | freshwater metagenome | isolation source: river surface water | place: USA:Blue River Watershed | collected 2017-08-15
ATTCGGTACAAATTATCAGAGAATTGGTACTCTTGAGTCTCTAAATCTCTATACCAACTACCCGATTTACTAACAATTTCTGCCTGATTCGACAGTTCTTGAAACACACTCAACTGATTGTTTTTGTACTTAATTCGGTTGAAATCACTAATCACTTTATAGTAAGCCATAGCAATTAAAACCAAAGTAAAAAACAATAAAATGTAAATAAAATTGGGCGTACTTTTGATGTGGTTGCTGTTGATTTTTTCCCGCTCAGCCAACAATTTGTTTTGAATATCAATCATTATATTGGCTTGCATTCTGATTTCATCCATACATATTTTCCCTTCTTTAAACGAATCAAAGAAAGCTTTACTCCTAATCTGATTTCGTTCTACCATCAATTGTGTTTTGGAAAAATTAACAAATCGCTTGTTAATGTAGAGGTACAACTGCTTGAGGTTGTTTTGTTGAATTTCGTTGTCTTGTGTGAGTTTTTTTAGAATAACAAAAGAATTATTTACTTTTTCTCGTGCTTGAATGAATGGAGTCAGATAGGTCGAATCTTTGGTAATCGTATAACCTCTGTTACCCGTTTCGGCATCTTTCAAATGCGAAATAATTTGCTCCAGTTCGAGATTTACCTTGTAGGTTTTTTTGACTAAATCATTGGATTCCGACAACTCACCAATATGTCTAAAAGTAACCGTAGCAATAAAAATCATGATTACCACTGCTACAGCAAACAGAAATCGGATGATAACAGGAAACTTTTTAATTCTAGTTTTTGGCATATTACATTCGCAATAAAAAATTGTCTTTATTCAAACCGTTGGTATGATACTGCCAATTGATGGTTACTACTTCGGATAAAATCTTTTTCAAGGTAGCAAAATCATCGGGTTTTTTGATGTAAATATTCGCCCCTTGAACAAAGGTATTTTCAATATCATCTTCGGAAGCAGAAGTAGAATAAATGGCAATTGCAATATCATCAAATTTGGAATTGGCTTTGATTTCTTGCAAACATTCTAAACCATTTTTACGCGGCATGTTCAAATCGAGAAACAACACATTGGGCAATTGAACATCGTCTTGATTGAGGTAATTAATCAATTCTACGCCATCATTCAACGTTTTCACTTTGGTATTGATTTTCAATTCATCAAAAGCGTCTACAAAAAACAAACGATCGTCTTCGTCGTCATCGGCTAGTACAATATGGATATAATCGTGTTGCATTTTTAGGGTTTTAAATTAACTGTTTTTTTGAGCTATTTCGCGGCGTTTAGTGATAATTCTTTGAAAAGCCGATGGTGTAATTCCGGTTGTGTTTTTAAATTGTGTACTCAAATGTGCCACACTCGAATAGTTGAGTTTGAAAGCAATTTCGGTCAGGCTCAACTTATTATTGACGATCAATTGTTTGGTGTATTCTATCTTTTGAAGGATGATGTAATTTTCAATTGAGGTATACGTCACTTCTGAAAATAAATTGGATAAATAACCGTAACTATGGTTGAGTTTTTCGGCCAAATAGACTGAACTTTTCACATTAGGCGCATCTTCACTGAATACCATTTCAGTAATACAGTCTTTAATTTTCTGAACCAAAACTGTTTTTTGATTTTCGATGATTTCGATGCCATATATACCAAGTCCTTCTGCTAATTGATCAGCTTGTTCTTTGGAAATGGTTTCGAGGAATTCCACTTCCCCAAAACTCACTACTTTGTACTTGATGTTGAGCAAATTGAGTTGATCTTCGAGTACTTTTTTGCACACAGCGTTGAAATCGAATTTTACGAATAATGTCATAAATATAAAGTTGAAATGTAAAAATAACGAAAAAGAAATTGATTTCAGAGAAGTTGAATGAGTTATTTAGCGAGCATTGCTTTTTCACTTCTGATTTTTTTCCATACTTTCAATCGAAGCATTCCGCGATCTTTGAGGTGTTTGTCTACTGGTTCACCGATTAAAAATCCGTAGGCTTCAAAACCGGGAATGTGATCGAATAAAATCTTTAGTGTGGCGGTAATCGGCAAGGCCAAAATCATTCCTGCTGTTCCCCAAAGCATTGAAAACAATACTAAGGAAGCAATAGCAATAAATGCATTGATGCTCACTTTTGAACCTGTAATTTTAGGAGTAATAAAATTGCCTTCCAAAAATTGTACAAACCCAAAAACGCCAATCACTCCTACAGAATACCAAATGGAATCTTTGGTTGCTAAGGCAAATAACGCTGGCAAAATGGATCCTATGATGATGCCGATGTAAGGAATAAGCAACAATAAGGCTGCAAAAAATCCGAAGAAAAAAGCATTCTCGATTCCGAGTAGCAACAATCCAATGCTGTTCATCAAACCAACTATTAGAATTACTTTGGTTAATCCTGATAAATAATTGACTTGCACTTGGTAGATTTTTCGGAGTATTACATTGATTTTTGACTTGGATTGTGAGCGAAATAGTTTGTACACAAACGTTCTAAAAAAAACTCTATAGTACAAAAAGAAGAACACGTAAATGGGGATCACAATTAAATCGCTCAATATCGAACCCGATTGCGATACTAAATCGATGATTCGATCAAAATTATCTTTGATGATGTTTTCTACTTTTAAATCGTTTTGAGAAAATAGTTTAGACTGTCGGAATCCAAAATTAGACTCAAAATAATCAGAAGCTTTGTAATATAATTGGGAAATTTTATCAATATAAGTGTCACTTTTATCCACAAAAACACTCAACTGACTGCAAATCAAAAAAGCCAGTACAATAATTGAAATCATTAACAGTGAAAGTGAAACTACAGTGGCAAATAATCGATTGCAGCGCCATTTTCGCTCCATGTATTTTTGAACAGGAAAAATCAATACGCTCAATATTATGGCGATGAACAGCGGAATAATGAATGGTTTTAAAACGTACAACACAAACACTATTGCAATAAATGAGAACAATCCTAAAGCGATGTGGTTTTTGTTTTGTCTGGATTTCATAAAAGGGATTTAAAAAAACTGCCTAAAAAGTGTTTATTATAACCATCAAATAATTTCAAAGCTTTGAAGGCAGTTCTTCAATTATGTCAATTACAAAATTAGGTTGATAGAAGAAAAATGAATTATATAATTTCGTGTAAGTGTTATATAATTTTATAAATAAGTAGTAACAAAAGAGCAAGAGTATAGACCAACTGAACACAATTTTATACCTTTACCTCAACAAATACACTTTGATTATGAACAAAAAAATAGTACTGATTTTCAGTTTCTTTATTGCGATTACGACTCAAGCGCAATTAAAAAAAATCACTTTAGAAGACGGTGTTTTACAACAAGGTCGCAAATTTGGAGCCGATCGAATGACGGGTTTTCAATGGATTCCGAATACCAATAGATATGCTTACTATAAAGATTCTTGGACCACCTTAGTAATAGGAACTCAAGGTCCAAATACTATAAAAATGCCAACTTTAACCGACATCAATACCGCTTTAGGAACTAAATTAAAAAATTTCTTTGGTGTAGAATGGATTGATGCTAACACTATTTTGGTTTCAGAAAACGGAAAATATTTTACTTATTCTTTGAGTTCTTGGTCGGGTAAAATGATTTTTGAAACTCCTGAAAACTCTGAAAATCAAACTTTTGATAAGTCCAAACAAAATCTAGCTTTTACCGAAGGAAATAATTTATTTTTTTTAAATAAAAACAATCAGAAAGTTATCGTTACCAATAATGCTGACAAAAATATAGTTTCAGGACAATCGATTTCTCGAAATGAATTCGGAATTAACGGTGGCATTTTCTGGTCGCCCAAATCATCCTATTTAGCATTTTACCAAAAAGACGAAACCAATGTAGCCGATTATCCGTTGTTGGACATCAACGAAACTCCGGGCAAATTAGAGAACATCAAATATCCAATGATTGGCCAGCCATCAGAAAAACCGCATGTTGGAATTTATAATTTGGCAACTCAAAAAACGGTGTTCATTTCCCCAAAAAACAATCCGGAAGATTATGTAACCAATTTGGCGTTTACTCCTGATGAAAAATACGTTTTGATTGCCGAGTTGAATCGCGGTCAAAACGATATGAGTTTGAATGTATACGATGCCAATACTGGAGCTTTTGTTCGTACTATTTTGAATGAAAAAAGCAGCAAATGGGTAGAACCTGAACATCCTGCGTTTTTCCCAAATAGCAAATCAAATAACTTTGTTTGGATCAGTGAAAAAGACGGTTTTAATAATTTATACTACTACTCTATCGACGGAAAATTAATCAAACAACTGACTGCAAACAAATTTGTAGCTCGTGAAATAATTGGAGCAAATCAGGCTGGAACTGAAATTTATTTTAAAGCGACTGGACCAAATCCAACGAATATGTTGGCGTACAAAGTAGATTTGAAAGGAAAGCAAACCTTGATTACCAAAGACGAAGGTGTTCATAATGTGGCAATTTCTTCGGATGGAAATTGGTTTTTTGATGAATTTTCGAATCATTCAACTCCATCAAAATCGTTACTTTATGACAAAAAAGGGAAAGCAATTACTCTTTTAGAAAGTAAAAATAAATACGAAGGCTATCAAATTGGAACTTCAGAAATCAAAACTATAAAATCGGCAGACGGAACTACTGATTTGTACACACGTTTAATCAAACCGAGTAATTTTGATCCAACTAAAAAATACCCTGTTTTAGTTTATGTTTATGGTGGTCCACACGCTCAAATGATTACCAATTCGTATTTGGACGGCGCTAATTTATGGATGTATTGGATGGCAGAACAAGGCTATTTGGTGTTTACTCTAGACAACAGAGGTTCGGACAATAGAGGTTATGCTTTTGAAAGTGCCATTCACGGACGTTTGGGTGTGAACGAAATGGACGATCAATTGAAAGGAGTGGAATATTTAAAATCGTTGCCTTATGTAGACGGAAATCGTTTGGCGGTTCACGGTTGGAGTTATGGCGGATTCATGACAACTTCCTTAATGTTGAGAAAACCCGATACTTTTAAAGTAGGAGTTGCTGGTGGACCAGTAACCGATTGGAAATGGTATGAAGTGATGTACGGCGAACGTTATATGGATACACCAGCCGAAAACCAAAAAGGATTTGATGAAGCCAGTACATTGAATTATGTAAAAGATTTGAAAGGAAAACTGTTATTGATTCATGGTACGAGTGATGATGTGGTTGTGATGCAACACAATTTGGCTTTGGTGAAAAAATTTGTAGAAGCACAAAAGCAAGTGGATTTTTTCCCTTATCCGATGCACAAACATAATGTTATCGGTAAAGACCGAGTGCATTTGATGGAAAAGGTGTTGAATTATGTGATTGAAAACAATAAGTAACGTGATTTTCATATAAAAGCTAAACAAATTTCTATTTTTTTTACACAAATTACACAAATTTGCAAAAATTGAAAAAGGAAGATTACACTAAGGAAATCTGATAAATCAGATTCTAATTCGTGAAATTTTATTTTTAAAATTAACCTGACTGTCTGCATACAGTTTCGTGTAAATTCGTGCAATTCGTGTCTTGATTCATAAAAATTTATTTCTAGCTCTCATTAAGAAATTTATAAACAAAAATAAATACGAAAAACCACCAATGACGGTGGTTTTTCTCTTTTGAAAATGATCCCCAACCATTTTCGGTACAAAACCTATCTAACTAAAAATAGACCTATCTGAGAAAGAATTTTGCTTTGGCTAGTGCAATAGTCAAAAAACTTCCTGCTACAACATCAAATACAAATTGAAGGTAATTGGTAATAAAAAGAACTCTAATCAGTACGAGAGTTACTCCTATTAGGCCAAAAACAAATGCATTTGATATTTTTATTTTATTACTCATTTTTTACTCAAAAACAAAATTCAGAACCAAATAAAAATAGAACACTATTGAGATAACTAGTCCAATCAGTCCGATGATTCGGATGAAATTGACTATCCTATTGTTGTTTTCACTACGAAGTAAATCCATTAATTCCATCATTATTTTTTTTAGTTCCATTAGTAAGTTGACCTAAAGTGACTACTTTTTTAGGAGAAAAAAAAATAAATGGTATGAAAGTCGGCCTACTTGTTACGAAAACCGTTTGACTTGTGATTTTAATTTTAATGATGAGCAGAAATTGGGCTAGACCACGTTTAATTTTTTCAGAAGATCATCGTAATAATTCTTAGAAATTGGAATTTTGCTTCCAACAATGGTGACATAATTCGTTTCTATTTTGGTCAAGTAATCCAAATTCACAATGTACGACTTGTGCGTTCTAAAAAACAAATCGCTGTTGAGTCGATCAATAAAATTTGATAAAGAGGCACGAATGAGTTCTTCTTTTTTGGTGGTTTGAATTTCGAGGTAATTGCCGTCTGATTTGATCCAAAGAATATCATTGATGTTGAGTTTGGTGTACTTGAATTTATCTTTCAAAAACAAAGCATCTTTGATGACAAACGCATCATTTTCGGTTGGTGTTGGATGTTCGGAATTGCTTACGGAATGTAGCGACATTTCGATGGTAGAATACAACTGTTCTTTTTTGAACGGCTTTACCAAATAATTTACAGGATGTGTGCCTTTAGCTCGATTCAGTGTTGCGCTATCCGAATAGGAAGTAGTAAAAATAAACGGAATTTTGTGTTTTTCATTGATGAGTTCGGCCAAATCAATTCCGTCTTTGTGAGAGTTTAAATTGACGTCGAGCAAAATCAAATCAGGTTTTTGCTTTTCTAAAATGGCTACAGCGTCATCAAAATCCATTGCTACGTCAATTACTTCGTAACCGATGGATGACAACATATTTCTGACATCTTCAGCTATAATGAGTTCGTCTTCAACAATTAGTATTTTAACCATAATCAATATATTTATTTTTTTGAGGCTTTTTGAAATTCTTCTAAATCTTTAAACAACACTTCAAATGTGGTTTTCGATTCGTTTTCTTTGAGCGAAAAGCTTCCGCGCAATTGTTTACTCAAAATGGTAACCAGTTTCATTCCGAGTGATTTCGGTTTATTCCAATCAAAACTCGGAGGCAATTGCTGTCCATCGTTACTCACTAATAATTGATAATCGATCGAATTTAAGGCATTAATTTGTATTGAAATCGTACCTTCTTTTTGGTTTGGGAAAGCGTGTTTAAAGGCATTCGAAACCAATTCGTTTACAATTAATCCTAACGGAATTGCGGTGTCAAAATCGAATTGTATATTGGCTGTTTCGATGGAAACTTTGACTGAATTTGAATCGCCTTTGTACATGGTAGAAAGGTAATTGGTTAATTCTTTTAAATAATTTTCTATATTAACTTTATCTAAGTTCTCTGATTGATACAAGTTTTGATGAATCAAACTCATGGCTTGTACTCTACTTTGCCCTTCTTGAATGGAAAGCAAAACGTTTTCATCTTCTATATGTTCGGATTGCATGTTGAGTAAACTGGAAATGATTTGAAGATTATTTTTAACTCGGTGATGAATTTCTCTTAATAATGTTTCTTTTTCGGTAAGTGAATTTTGTATTAATTCATTTTGGTGTTCAACGATGAGTTTTTGCTTTTTATAGGATTTGAGGTTGAAATAAATTCCAACTGTGAGTAAACTTAGAAAGAACAAGGTCATAGCAATGGCAATAAGAAAATTGCGTTGCTTGTTAGATTCATTTTCTAACATTTCTTCTTTTTCTTTTTGTTTTCTTTTGAGTAATTCTTGCTTTTTATCAAATTCATAGGTCATTTGAATTTGAGTTACTTTATCATTAATTTCACTGTTAAATATGGAATCGCTCATCTTTTTAAACAAAACCTGATTGGTATATGCTTCTTTGTAATTTCCTAATTTGGAATGGATTTTAGAAAGGTTTTCATAACAAAACTTAATCGATTCGAGTTCACCTATTTTAGTGGAAAGTTGTAATCCTTTTTGAGTATATTCTAAAGCATTTTGCAATTGATTAGTGACGAGATAAATTACTCCTATTTCTCTAAAAGTATCTGCTTGCCCCGATTTATTGCCTAGTTGTTGGTATAATGTTAAAGCGTTTTGAGCGTAGTCGAGCGCTTTGGAATAGTCTTTTTTTCCTAAATACACTTTGCTTAAACTTCGAGAAGAACCAGCCATATTGGTTTTATAATTGAATTTTTTCTCGTATTCGAAGCATTTTTGAAAAATAGTAAGTGCTTTATCGTATTGTTTTAGATCAAGGTAATAAAGTGCGATATTCGAATTAATAATATTTCTCAAACGGTCAGCTGCTGGCGATTGTACATTTTCAATACTTTGAAATGCTTTTTTGTAGTTAAGATGTTCCTCTTCTATTTTATCTTGCTTATTGTAAATAATGGCAATGTTATTGTAGATTCTTGCTATTTTGATTGGATCTTTAATTTGCTCGGCAATTTGTAGTGCTTTAGTAAGATTTTTAGATGATTCGGGGAAATTGTTTAAAAACAAATAACATTGTCCTTTTATCAAATACGAAAGGCATTCATCAGCTTTAAATTGTTTTTTGTTATTAGTTTTTAAAGCCAAATCCACGTGATTGATAGCGTCGTAAAAATCGCTTTTATCGAGATAAATTCGTCCAAAATTATTGTACCCTTTAATGATTCCAAGAGTATAATTAATGCGCTGTGCTTGATGCATGGCAATTTTTTGAATTTCAAGCGCTTTTTCTAAATCGTATTCAATATAAACACGTGAAATTTTTATCAATAAGTTAACCCTTACTGAATCAGAAAGTGAGGCTTTACCACTGGGCGTATTGGCATCATACTTTTGTATTAATAGTTCTAAACTATCTATTCGGGCACTTTTCTGTGAAAAACTTTTGAGGTTAAAAAGAAAAAATAAGGCTAAAAAACAAAAGCCTTTTTTACTAATTAAATTTCTTACTTGACCCATTCTAATCATTCTACTATAATTAAAAAAAGGTTACCCAATATATAGGTAACCTTTTTAAAATCAATAATTTAAAAATTATCTTTTGATCATTCGAACTGATTCTACATTATCACCTTGAGATACAATGATGTTGTAAACTCCGTTAGGGTAATTAGCTCCAGCTTCAAAATTTTCAATTTCGTTGGTGCTAACTTCTCTTGTTTCGATTAGTTTTCCTAACATGTCATATACATTGATAGAAATTGGTTCAACTGAAGAAGAAGTAACGTTGATCTTAAAGTTTTCATTAAATGGATTTGGAACTCCCATAACAACAAATACATTTTCAACTGATTTAGTTGTAAGCTCTTTTAATGGAGCACCAGGAGTGGTTACAGTACAAACTGGTCCGTACGGTAAATAAGTTCCATCGGTATTCATAACTGCTACATCAACATTGTAAATCGTTCCAACTGAGTAATCAGTAACTAAACTGAATGGGAATACACGAATTGGTCTGTCAATAATTTGAACAGAGTTAGTTAATGTGTTAGTTACTCTAAAACGGTATCCAGCAGTAGCAGATACAAGATCAGCATAAACTAAATCACTGTTGCTTGTTAATACTGATCCACATTGTGCAGCTCTGATTTGAGTTAACGCAACTGGAGTTGTAATTGTACAAGCTGCTCCATAAGGTTCCCAAATGTTATTTCTTCTAACAGCAACTTCAACCAAATAAGCTTGATCATATCTGTAGAAAGACAAACTATTCAAGTAAAGGTTTCTTAATAAGTATACCTTTTCAATTACTTGATTGGTTCCCAAATGGGTAACTCTGAATCGGTACGATTGAGCGCCAGGAACTAAATTAGCATAAACTATACTATTGTAAGCCGATAAAGTTGTACCACACTGAGTTGGAATAACATTAGTTACACCAGTACCAACTGTTACTGTTACAGCTAAAAGTGGGCTCTCACAACCATTAACGGTTTGAGAAGCATAATACGTTACACCATTAACAAGTAAAGTTGAAGAAGGCAATAAATTTCCTCCAGGTGCATCATACCATTGAATGTTTGAACCTGTTACAACAACATCAGCCAAAGTCGAACCAACAGAGAAAGTCTGTGCAGTAGAACCTGTTGGTGCTGGTGTTGAATTTACAACAATTGTCAATTCAGCTGATAATGCACACTGACCTGAATCTGGTGTAAATAAGTAAGTAGTAGTTGTTGTATTATCCAATGCTGGCGACCAAGTACCGGTAATTCCATTCAACGATGTTGTTGGAAGAGCAGATAATGTAGCGCCTGAACAAATTGGCCCTACTGGATCAAAAGTTGGTAGCACATTAGGATTGATTGTCACAGTAACTAAACCTCTTGGACTTTCACATCCGTTTAATGTTTGTGTTACATAATAAGAACCTGTCACTAATGTAGTTGATATTGGTAAGATGTTACCATTCGTTTCAGCGTCGTACCATTGTAAACTTGTGCCTGTTACTGATAGGTCTGCAATTGTTGCACCATCACAAAATTCAAAATTTGAGTCATTTGTAATGGTCATTGTACCATCATTACATAGAGTTGGAACCCATCCTGTTAAAGGAGGATATAATCCTGCAGGAACAGTAGTGTTTTCAAAAACTGTAGTTGTAATACCTGCATTAGAATCCCATAACACCCATTTAACGCTATCAAACGATACTTTAATATTAGGACTTGCCGCTGCAAAATATGATGCTTTACCATTAAGCAAACCTTCGTAAGTATAAGTTCCCGATAAGAATCCACATTGACCTGTGAAAGTTAAGTCAATATCAGCTGATACTGGAGAAGGCGTTGCATTAACTGTAATGGTTAATGTAGTTGTATTAGCACATTGCCCTGCATCAGGAGTGAAAGTATAAGTGGTAGTAGTGGTGTTATCCAATGCTGGAGACCAAGTACCAGTTATTCCATTCAATGAAGTAGTTGGTAGTGCAGATAATGTGTCACCTGTACAAATTGGTGCAACTGGGTCAAAAGTTGGAGTTACCACTGGGTTGAATACGGCAGAAACTGAATCGGTACCGATACAAGTTCCATTAGTTGCCGTTAACGTATACGTTCCAGAAGTAGTTACATTAACAGTCAACTCGTTGTTTGCGCCTACAATTGTACCACCATCAGTAGCCGACCAAAGCAAAGTTGGTAACTGAGAAATAACTAAATTAGATATGGTAACATTCGCAGGACCAAAAAAATTATCGGTGGTAAACATACTGAAAGCGAAAGCATCACCCGCATTAACAGTTACAGTCATACTTCCTGATTGAGAAAATCCACCACTTGTGCTATAACCATTCATATTAGTTGGAGTTCCATTAACTACAATTCTCGGAATATCAAATTGAGCACCATCAACAGTACTGTATGACCAATCAAATGAAATAGTCGAGTTAGATGGAATTGTAATTCCGTAAGTACTGTCACCACTATTACCACTTCCATTATCTCCACCTGTTAAAACAATTGATGCTGGTGCACCCGCTGTATTAACATTTCCATTAGTAGTAGAGTTGGTATATGTCCAGTTGGCAACATCATAAACTCCTGTAAAACCATTTACTGAAGTTGAACTTACTGTAGCCGAAATAGTCACTGTATCACCTTCACACGCAGCAGCTCGTTGAGTAATATCAACAGCTGGTGTTGCGTTGATTGTTAATTCTAATACTTCAGAATCACAACCAGAAACTACAGTATATGTTCCTGAAGTAGTATACGTTGTATTATTCACCGCCCATGTATAACTATCACAAGCTGAGATAGTAGTTGTGTTAACATTACCTGTATTAACTACAACAGTCATTGTAGTTGGTCCACCACACTGACCTGCATCTGGAGTAAAAGTATACTCAGTTGTAGCAGTATTGTTAATTGCTGGAGACCAAGTTCCGGTAAATCCATTATTTGAAGTGGTTGGTAAGGTAAAACTTCCACCTGAACAAATAGGATCAACTTGTGTAAATGTAGAAGTTACATTTGGTAAGACAGTTACTGTTGATGTACAAGTTGCTGTATTTCCTGATGTATCAGTAACGGTCAAAGTAACTGTAACTGGAGTTCCAACATTGGCACAAGTAAATGTATCTGGACTCACACTTAGCGTTACTGCTCCAGCATTATCAGATGAACCGTTGTCAACTTGAGAAGCAGTTATTGTTACTGAACCAGTTCCTACGTTTGGTGTAACAGAAATATTCTGACAAACTGCCGTTGGTGGCACATTGTCAACAATGTTTAAGTTAGCAAAAGGAACCGTTGAAAGTGCTGGTGGAGATTGAGCGTGAACCCAATTTGAAATATCTTCGAAATTAGCCGCCGAAACGGCAACATTTCTCTTAGTTGCATCGTATTCTGTTCTAGCAGGAGCAGTTGCTGGGAAACCATCAACTACTAATGCTTTTAAGAAAATGTTAGATGGATCTTCAATAGAAGGTAGATTTCCACCTGATACTGTTGGTGTTCCTGTGAAAAGAACCGCATAAATATCAGTTACTCCGTTAGATGGATTGGTATCGTTGTCTTCATAGGCGTACATTGTTTCACCAGTCGTAGCAATAGCTAAATTTCCAGAAATTAAAGTAACGCTTCCACAAGTTCCATTACTACAAGTAACCGTAAATGTATCAGGAGCAGATTCTGTAACTACTACTACATTTCCTTTAGTAATAACTGTTCCTGGAGAAGTCCAACGAACAACAGCTTCGCCTGAACCGAATAATAATGTTGAATTATTAAATGAATTATCTGTAAAATAAACCACAGTATTAGCTGGAATATCTTGAGCAGCTACAAATGAGAATCCATCTGGATCAACATGGCTCAATCCGAC
>JACCDI010612056.1_pt1 | contig 12778 bp, 15 predicted proteins | sample 7442791 | NCBI WGS metagenome assembly JACCDI01 (sample SAMN15323434, study PRJNA562643) | freshwater metagenome | isolation source: river surface water | place: USA:Blue River Watershed | collected 2017-08-15
AAGCGACATGCGACCCAACTGCTGGGCTCAGCTGAGTCTGGTGGAATGATCATGGGTGTTTTGATCGGCGTTTTTGTTGGGGTTGGTTTGGCACTCATTGTGGCGTGGTATTTAATGAAATCGCAGCCGCAAGAAAAGCCAGGGGTTCGCGCCCCAAGCGCCCCCGGATTTATGAAGCCGCTTCCTCCAAAATCGGACAATGAGACCGAAGAAGAAACTGCGGTTGCTGCACCTCAGCTTGATTTGAATAAGCCTTTGCAGACCAAGGTTCCAGGCATTGGTGGAGCAACCGATTCCACGCGTGATCCAATTGCAGATATTGCCGCAGGCAAGACCCCCGAAGCGAAGCCAGAGCCAAAAGCAGATACTTTGTTTTATGTTCAGACTGGAGTATTTAATCAGCGCACTGAAGCTGATGCACAAAAGGCAAATTTAGCGATGCAGGGCATTCAGGCTCAATTGAGCGAGAGCGCGGTCGATGGAAACTCGGTTTGGCGAGTTCGGATTGGCCCATTCGGCAGCATTGAAGACACCACCTCGGTCCGCAGTAAATTAACCATCCTTGGAATTAAACCTACCGTCATTCGTGTGAATCGATCATGAAATCTTTATTCAGAACTCTTGTCCTAATGGTGACCCTATTTGGTCTGCAATCATTTGTGCTTGCACAAGCCCCGCTTAAGGTTGAAGAAGGTTTTGATTACCGCGTTTTACCGATTGCCCAGCCTATCGATGTGAAGGGCAAGGTGGAGGTGATTGAATTCTTTTGGTATGGTTGCCCACACTGCTTTGAATTCGAGCCCGATCTAAAGGCTTGGTTAAAGCGCCAGAATAAAGACGTTGTATTTAAGAAAGTACCAATCGCATTTCGTGATGAACTCATGCCCCATAGCTTATTGTTTTACGCCTTAGAGTCTTTGGGAAAAGGCGAAGCGCTTAATGACAAAGTGATGTTTGCAATGCATCGCGAAAACAAACGGCTTCTCAATGAAAATGAGATTGCCGATTGGGTCGCCGCTCAAGGGGTTGATCGCAATGCTTTTTTAGCTGCATACCGCTCGTTTGCTGTTCTCTCAAAAGCTCGTGCTGCCAATCAATTGGGTAATGCTTACCGCATCGATGGTGTACCAACGGTGGCGATCCAGGGTAAATACATTACATCCCCTTCGATTGCTGGCTCGCGCGCGAAATCAATTCAGGTGATGGATTTTTTGGTAAACAAAGTTCGTAAAGACGGCTACAAATAGAATTAAATTTTCACAAACTTACGCAATATCCAAAAATAGATTGGGTATGGCAAGATACGTAAGAACTTTAAAAAGCCCGAAAAGCGTTTAGGAAAATGAATATCAAATTCTCCATGCGCAATTCCATTTAGGATTTCATTGGCGGCAGTTTGGGCTGAAATGAGGGCTGGCATTTCAAAGTCATTTTGAGCAGTGGCCTCTGTTTCTACAAAGCCTGGAGAAATCATGTGAACCCCTATGCCCTTGGGTTGTAAATCATAAAACAAGGTTTCACAGAAGTTAATCATGGCTGCCTTTGTGGGCCCGTAAGCTAATGCTTTAGGTAAACCGCTATAGCCCGCAACACTTCCGACAATAGCAATATGACCACTACCGCGAATAAGCATCGCCGGTAATACAACACCAACTGCACGCATCGGACCCAAGATATTTGAATCTACAGTTTTCTCAGCATTGGCCATATTGAAGGTATCTGCTCGCATCGCGATGTAAATGCCAGATACAAAGAGCAGTAAATCAATGCCACCCCATTCACTCTCAATCTTCTGATACGCATCTTGAATATCAGCCTCACGCATCACATCAACAGGCAGGATTAGATAATCGTCTTTAGGATGAATTTGTGCAATTGTCTTCAGTCTCTCAACCCGACGGCTTGACAATGCAACTCGTGCGCCTTTTTGAAAAAGAGCATTGACGCAAGCTTCACCAATACCGCTTGATGCACCAATTACCCATACACGTTGTTGTTTATAGCTGGAAATCGCTGGTTGTTTCATTGCTTTACTTATTTCGGTTGGTGGCTTAGCGTAAATTGAACCACATCAATATTTTGCTCTTTGAAGCCGGCCGCACAATACATGAGATAAAAGTTCCATAACCGAATGAAGGGCTCATCAAACCCGAGTTCGCGAATTTCAGGGAGTTTTTGATTAAAGTGCTCATACCAAATACAAAGCGTTTTGGCATAGTCATGCCCAAACGCGAATTCACATTCGACCTGTAGCCCGGCTTGTTGGGCATAGTGCTTAAAAGCTTCCCGTGAGGGCAGCATCCCGCCCGGAAAAATGTATTGCTGAATAAAGTCGGTGCTTTTGCGATAGCGGTCAAACAGATTTTCTGCAATCACAATCGTTTGAATACAAGCTTTGCCATGATGTTTAAGACAGCGAGCAATGGTTTCAAAATACATTGGCCAATATTGCTCGCCCACTGCTTCAAACATCTCAATCGAAGCAATGCCATCAAACTGGTCTTTGCAGTCACGATAGTCTTGAAGTCGTACTTCATGACGATTAGGCCATTGTCGATTGAGGCGCTCCTTCGCAAATGACTGCTGTTCAGTCGAGAGGGTCAGCCCAGTGACCTGGTGACCGGCAAGGGCTGCCTCTTCCATAAATCCACCCCACCCACAACCGATTTCAAGAACCTTGCTATTTGGTTGAAGTGCCAGAGAATTTAAGATATTGCGATATTTTGCTCGTTGTGCGAGTTCTAGGCTAGCGTTGGAGTCAGCCTGAAACCAGGCGCTCGAGTAGGTCATGCTGGGATCAAGCCACAGGCGATAAAAGCCATTACCTAGGTCGTAATGCGCATGAATATTTTTTTTGCTTCCGACTTTGTTGTTGCGGTTCAGAAAATGGCGAAATCGATAAACTAGAGACCCAAACCAATTGCCATAAATGGCGCGCTCAAGAACATTGCGGTTCTTAACGGCTAGATCCAGTAACTTTTCAAGATGGGGGCTGTCCCAATCCCCGCGGATATAACCTTCAGCAAAACCAATATCACCATGCCGCAAAATATCTTGGAATGCAGACCAGCGATGGAATCGAATCTCGGCATGCAATGAATCGGTTCGATTTCCAAACTCACGCTGTTCACCGTTTGGAAAAGTCATCGTCAGATGACCGATGGATAGCTGCTTTAAGAGGCGCTCAATGGTCCGGGCGGCAAGGCTTGGTTTTCCATCAGCCGGCAATTTTTCAGTACGTGATACTGATAATTTCTGCAGTAAAGATTGTCCGGGTCGAATCATGAGCTCACTTCAATTCTGGGAGGCGTTGGTTTTGAGTGAAATGGTACCCCTTTTAACCACAGTTTGAGTGCTTGCCAATGAATGCGGGCAATGACTCCAAAGGTCATCATCGGGTAGCGAACTTTGGCACGGGTTAAGGCAGAGCGCGATAGAGGAAAATCTTGACCGCTAATGCTGGTATAGATCAGTGGCTGGTTATCGGTATAAAGTTCAATGCGACATACGGAATCCATTTTGCGTTGACTATCTTTAGAAAATAAAAACCGAAACCGATACTCACCAGAAACATCACAAAATGGCGATACATGAAAAATTTTCTTACTAATAAGCGTCTCGCCTGAAAATAACTCTGAGCCATCTTTTTTGTGAAGCAGGTAGCAATGCCTCTCACCAAAGGTGTTATTCACTTCCGCTAGGATCGCTCGAACCGCTTGTTGCGTATCAGTGTAGATCCAAAAGCTGACAGGATTGAATACGTAACCCAGTACCCTTGGAAATGTTTGTAACCAAATTTCACCATCAGGAATTGAAATGCCCTCTTGCGCAAAAAGAGACTCTGCCCAGCCCAGGGAATTTTCCATGCCCTGACCATGATCGCGATCGTAAAACGAGTAAAAGGCCCATTGGTTATCGCCCATGCCATATTGCGTGAGGAGATTGGGGTTGCGATGACGCTCGCGCATCGGGATCTTTAAGGTAAAGACTCCATAACTAAAGCGATTACTCACCGGTCTTAAGCGGCTGTGTTTGACTTGACCAAAATTAATGAGTGGATGAGCCGTCACGTGCAATACCAATGCTTTATCTTAGTTTGCCGATTGCAAGGGCGGACGCTTGAGTGGGGCATGTAGCGAGGCAACTAGGTCGGCCGCCACTAACTCTCCCGAGCGAAGACCGTCTTCATGAAACCCGTATCCAGTCCATGCCCCACAAAACCAAATTCCTGATTTGCCCTGAATTAACGAAAGATTTTTCTGTGCCACAGTGGCCTTGGTATCGAAAATGGGATGTGAATAGGCAATCTCTTTAAAGACCAAATCAGCTTTTGGTTCAACAATGGGGTTGAGGCTCACAATAATGGGTTCTTGATGCAATGCGGCTGGTAAGGGTTGTAGCTTATTGATGAGATAGTCCACGCTGACCGATTGGATCTGATTTTTGGTGTAAGTGGTTTTATAGTTCCAAGCTGCCCAGCAGCGCTTGGTTTGAGGTAAGAGGCTGGCATCACGGTGTAAGACCGCGCGATTTGATTGATAGGGGATGGCCGCCAAGAGAGAACGATCGAATTCATCAACCCCATGGAGTAGCTTTAGGCTTTCATCACTATGGCAAGCCATCACGACTTCATCAAAATAATGAATCCCTTGAGCGCTAATTAATTCAATTCGCTTATCTGGGCTATGTACATCGGGCACATTCACTTTTTTTACCGACTCACGAATGAGCTTGAATCGTTCCGAGTGCATGGCATTGATAAGTCTTGCGACATACTCTTTAGAGCCACCCCTCACGGTTAACCATTGAGGGCGATTGTTGACCTGCAAGAGCCCATGGTTATGACAAAACCGCACCATGGTTTCGATCGGGAACTCCAGCATCTGTTGGGTAGGGCACGACCAGATCGCACCAATCATGGGTAAAAAGTACCACTCTCGAAACGATTGACTAAATCCATGCTCATCCAAAAATGATGCAATCGATTGCAGTTTCTTTGGATCGGTTCTGTGCCCAGCGCCAACGTGTTTTTTTGCCAGCACAGTCGCTAAGCGATTAAAGCGTACGATATCAGTAACCATTCTCCAAAACGCGGGGCGTAGTAGATTCCTGCGTTGTCCAAATAGAGTATTGAGGTTATCGCCCGACCATTCCAGCGAGCGATCAATGGAAACCGAGAAGGTCATTTCCGATAAAGCAATTGGAACCTGTAGTTCTTCAAACAAACGCGTTAGGCGCGGGTAGGTTTTTCGGTTAAAGACTAAAAATCCAGTATCCACGGCGCATTTGATTAGACCATTGCGACCTGGAACCTCGATGTCAACAGTATTGCTATGTCCGCCAATATGCGAAGCTTCCTCAAACAGCGTGACATGAACCCCTGCATTTTTTTGTAATGCAAATGCGCAGCCTAAACCGGAGATACCGGCTCCAACAATCGCAACCTTTTTTTGGGGGGAGGAGTGATATGGAGCGTTCACGAGGCTTTAGACTTTAGTAGTTTTTCAATTTCAGAGGTAATCGATTTACTATCGGGTTTCGTTAGGCTATTGAAGGAATCAACAATATTGCCATCACGATCAATTAGATATTTGTAAAAATTCCACTTCGGAGTAGTACCAGTTTTGGCAATCAACATCTTAAATAAGGGATTCGCTTCTTTGCCACTAACGGAACTTTTAGCAAACATTGGAAATTTTACATCGTAGGTATTTTTACAAAATTCGGCAATTTCCTTATTCGACCCGGGCTCCTGTTGTCCAAAATCATTGGATGGGAAGCCTAGAATCACAAAGCCACGGTCTTTGTAACGCGCATAAATTTTCTCAAGTGACTCATATTGGCTCGTGAAGCCACAAAAACTGGCGGTATTCACCACCATGATGACCTTACCTTGGTATTGGCACAGATTTTGTGGGATTTCATCCTGAAGCCTTGGAAAGGTATGTGAGAGCGCGGGGCTGCATTTGTTAGCCGATGGGTTAGCGTGAGCGTCATTCGGATTTAACATGGTCGTTGCACCGAATAGCGAGATCATGATTAGCCATTTCATCAAGAATCCTCATTTTTAATCTAGAAACCTTGAAGTCTACAGTCTTCCGCCCCCTTCTGTGTTTTGGGGAAAATTACCCCTTTAATTCAGGATAAGGCAGCGTTTTTGGCTCAGAATCATCTAGAATTTGAGCTATGACGCAGTTAATCTTGCAGCCCCCCGCCTTTGAAGCAAAAATTTGTACCGCTCATGGGGAGTTAGAGGCAAAGTTGAAGTCCTTGGCTCGCCCAATGGTTTTTACCAACGGCGTATTCGATCTTTTGCATCGAGGGCATGTCAGCTACTTGGCGCAAGCCCGCCAACTTGGAAATAGTTTGGTCGTGGGTCTTAACTCCGATGCATCGGTACGAATGTTGGGAAAAGGCGCTGATCGCCCGATCAATGGGCAAGAGGATCGAATGGCCCTCCTTGCTGCACTTGAAAGCGTTGATTTGGTGGTGCTGTTTTCAGAGCAGACCCCTGTCGAGTTGATTCGAAAGATTCACCCAGATATCTATGTCAAGGGTGGAGACTATGCAATCGAGTCCTTAGAAGAAACTAAGACCATACAGGCATGGGGTGGAAAAGCATACGCAATCCCCTTTATTTATGAGCGCTCTACTACGAAGCTGCTTGGCAAGATTCGTTCCTAGTTTGTTGTAGTTTGGGTATTAAGCCAAGCCCAGAGCCCTCGCAGCACTAAACCCGGTATTTTTTCTACGGCGAGTTGATTTTGAATTAGCCCACCATATAAAGCACTGGCGTTTCCACCGTCTAACCAAATACGGGTAATGCTTTGATTTTGTTGTTTCGCAAAATTCTTGGCCTGTGCAATTGCTCCTAGGTGGGCGAGTCGCGATCCTTCATCAATTGCGCTTGCAGTATCCAATCCAATACCAGTCGATGCTTGATCAAGACTTGCTACATCAAGACCAGCGGTGTTTTGCAATAGACTTTGGCGCATGAGCCCCAGACCAGGCAGAATCCAACCGCCATAGTGCATCCCATTGCTACCCAAAAAATCAATGGTTGTTGCAGTACCGGCACTAATCACCAATGTGTTGTCATTGGATAGCTCACGTGCAGCGATTAACGCAGCCCAGCGATCAGCACCCAAGGTATGGGTGTTTTGGTATTGCGTTCGTAGGGATGGATACGGAGAGTTTCCATACAGACGAAACTGGGGACAGTGATGCCAGGGCCCAAGTAGTTCATTGATTTGCTCCACAGCGGTTTCTGTCGCCACACTGCAAACCCCAATCGCACTTGGGGTTGGAATCGTATTGAGAATGTAGTGAGACAGTTCATCACGGTGCTCTTTTGAGGCTAGCAACTTAGTATCAATGGCACCGGAGTGATCCCATAATTTTTTATCGCGTTCGATGGGATTACGATTGCTATCCACACTCGCCCACTTTAGCCGCGAGTTACCAATATCAATCAGTAAGAATGAGCTCATATACGCCTTCTTAAAGAGACATCTCCGGCATAGATCGCCGTTGACTCAGTCTTACCAGACTCTTGTATTAAAAATGCGCCTTCTTCATTGATTCCATGAGCAATGCCGGTTTGCTTAATCACGCCAGACTCAGAAATGTTCACTGGCTGATCTCGGTAGGCGTCCCAAAAATCCCATTGCGAGTGAAAAGGCTTAAATCCTTTTTTGGCAAAGAGCTCCAAATAGTCACCTAAAGCATTCAGAATGGCAAGCCAAACTAAATCCGCTTCCATCGGCATGTGGTTGCGATTCAATTCTGAGAGTCCGCTAATCGGTAATTGCGCGGCCTCTTCTAGGGATTTGGAATGGGTTAAGTTCATACCGATCCCAATAATCATCCAAACTCGCTCATTTGGGTTGGAGTCCGAAAGTTTCCCCCCCTCAATTAAAATCCCGCCTAATTTGCGTTCGTTAATTAGAAGGTCGTTGGGCCACTTCATTGACAGACCATGTTGTCGTAGACTCATTTCATCAAGCCCAAGACTTTTGGAGATACCTTGGATAACCGCGAGACCGCAAACAAGGCTGAGCCCATGCAGCGATTGTTGTGTTTGATCAAACGGATAGGCCAGCGAGAACGATAAGGAAGAATTTGGCTCTGCAAACCAATGTCGCCCAGCTCGCCCTTTGCCCTTCGTTTGGTGTTTGGCTAAGCGAGAGATGGGGTCGATGAGCGCCCCAGAACGCCAACGCGCCATCAAATCATCGTTGGTTGATTCAGTTTGGGCTACCCGCTCAAGAATGCAATTCCAGTTCATTTGTCTATTGTAGAAAGGTCTCGATAGAATGGGTACCTATGTCAGGCAAAGCCCAAAAAGACCTTACCCAAGAACGTACTGATACGCCTAGAGTGCCTCAGCGCATTCATTGGCCTTTACAGGCAATGCCACTGGCTCGCGCGATAGCCATCATTTATGTCTTACTCATCGGGTATGGATGCTTAAACCCGTTTAATGTGGATTGGAAGTTTGGTTTGGATCCATTTGCGTGGTGGTTGGGACCCCTGCCCAAATACATCACCTTATTTGATGTGACGATCAATGTCCTGGGCTACATTCCATTGGGCTTTATTTTGGTGTTCGCTCTTTATCCTCGTTGGCAAGGATTTCGAGCAATTACTATTGCCTTAGTGTTTAGCGCCCTTCTATCGGGTGCGATTGAGAGTGCGCAAAGTTGGTTGCCCACCCGAGTTCCGACACAAATTGATTGGATCGCTAATTTAATGGGCGCCTTAATAGGGGCACTATTAGCTCAACCTTTGGGCCCGCATTGGTTGTCTGGAACGGCACTGCGTAAGCGCTTTGATTACTGGTTTGGTACGCGTTGGTTAAGCGTTGCCCTATTTATTTTATTCCCATTTGCACAAATTTATCCCCAAAGTGCATGGTTGGGAATGGGCTTTTTGGGTCTCGGTGTAAATCCAATTGCAAGCTGGGGTTTTGATGGAATTCATTACACGATTTACGAGGCTTTAGTGACGGGTCTGAGCTGGTTTGGCGTTTGCCTATTTTTTTCCCTAGCACTACGCAACAATATTCCTAAATTACCATTACTGGCAGGCCTGTTAGTAGTCACGATCACGATCAAATCGTTATTTACATCCTTACAGTTTGGTTCGGAGTTTGGCTTTGTGTGGTTAAGTGCAGGTGCAATTTGGGGAATGGTGCTCAGCAGTCTTCTGGCTAGTATTTTCATACGCTTTTCAACTCACGTTCGACTGATCGCCTGTATGAGCGCACTAGTTGCCCTCATGATTTTGGTGAACTATTTTCCAGATAACCCATATTTCACCATTAGTCTGCCGCGATGGAATCACAGCCGTTTGGCCCATCTCAATGATTTAATGCAGTGGTTATCTTGGTTATGGTTGCCCGTCGCTCTGATTTGGCTGATTCATTACGCCCGACGCACAACTCGCTGAGTTCGGCTAGAGGGGTCATCCATCGATATAATTTCAATGATGAGCTATCAATACCACCTATTCTTTTGTTTAAACGAGCGTAGTAATGGCGATGACTGTTGTGCTCGGCATAATGCCCAAGCCTTGTTTGATTTCACAAAAAAACGGGTCAAAGAGTTAGGACTCAACGGAGCAGGTAAGGTACGTGTTAATAAAGCGGGCTGCCTAGATCACTGTGCGAATGGGCCTGTGATGGTGATTTATCCTCAGGGCGTGTGGTATTCCATGATCGATACCGAAGATGTGGAAGAAATTATCAACTCTCATTTGATGCAAGGTAAGCCCGTAGAACGTTTAATGATTTAACTGAGCCATTAGGCATCGCATGAACAGTCGGACTCAAACCATTACGATTCCAGGCCCAGCAGGCCAGATTCAGCTTTCGATCGATTTACCAGAGAGTCTTAAACAAAATCCCTATACAGAGCTTCGAGGATTAGCCCTGATTGCCCATCCCCATCCTTTACTCGGCGGCACCATGGATAACAAGGTGGTGCAGACCTTAGCAAGAACATTTAATCAGTTGGATTATGTATGCGTGAGACCAAATTTCCGGGGTGTTGGTTTATCGGAAGGCGTGCATGATGAGGGGCGTGGTGAGCTTGATGATTTGATTTGCATTAGCGATTGGATGCGCACCCCAGGAGCCTGGATGCAGAGCTTGCCAAATGCCAACGAGCAGCCCTGGATTGTCCAAGTTAATCAATTGCCTTTGGCATTAGCTGGTTTTTCATTTGGTAGCTATGTCGGCACCCATTTGGTCCAAAAACTCTCTGAGCTTGGGCGACCGGTAGAGCGCTTCGTGATGGTGGGTAGCGCAGCAGGCAAATGGGAGTTGGCCGAGCGCGTTCCAGCAGACACGATTGTGATTCATGGGGAAAATGATGAAACCATTCCATTAAGTGCGGTATTCGATTGGACTCGCCCTCAAGAATTAACCGTGCATGTTGTACCCGGGGCTGATCATTTCTTTCATCGCAAGTTGCACTGCATCCGGAACATCATTTTGTCAAACTGGTTGGGCTTTCCGAGAACATCATCATGAACACCAATACTCCTGTCGAGTCCCTGATTCAGTACCCTTGTGATTTTCCGATTAAGGTCATGGGTAAAGCAGCCCCCGAGTTTTTACCCGCGGTGATTCATATTGCCAAACAATTTGATCCGGATTTTCAGGAAGCAAGCATTGAAGAACGACCATCGCGTGATGGTAATTACCTTGGCCTAACCATTACGGTGCATGTAACAAGTCGTGAGCAGCTTGATGAAATTTACCGAACCTTATCCACGCATCCTTTGGTGAGCGTCGTTCTCTAGTGAGCTGCTATGCAGGCTAGCCCTGTACAAATTCGTTTCTTGGGCTTGGTCGAATACCAGCAGGCCTTTGATGCTATGCAACGGTTTACACAGGATCGCTCCGTAACGACGGTTGATGAGGTATGGGTCTTACAACACCCCCCGGTCTTTACCCTGGGCTTGGCCGGCGACCCAAGCAATTTACATACTCCGCTGGATTCGATTCCGCTCGTTGAGGTTGATCGTGGCGGTGAGATTACTTATCACGGGCCAGGTCAAATCGTGATTTATTTGTTGCTCGATCTCAAACGTAAAAAGCTCTTTGTGAAAGAGTTGGTTTTTCGCATTGAAGAAGCTCTTATCCAGACCTTAAGTGATTACAAGGTAATGACTGAACGTAAGCGCGGTGCTCCCGGTATTTACCTTAGTGAGCAATCTGAGGTGCCCCAGTCACTGTGGGGTGCCAAGATTGCAGCCCTCGGGCTTAAAATTACTAAACAACGCAGTTACCATGGCTTAGCACTGAATATTGATATGGATTTATCGCCCTTTGAAGCGATCCACCCTTGTGGCTATGAGGGCTTACGAACTATTGATCTCAAGTCTTTGGGAATCAGCGAAAATATGGATACCGTTGCAGGAAATTTACTGAATCACCTACAACAGCAGTTGCAACTGGAACCCGTTTGATGAGCGATCTAAAAAAAGAATACGATCCCCTACAAAAACAAAAATCGGCGGACAAAACCGCACGGATTCCGATTAAGATCGTGCCTCTAGTTGAGACCCTAAAAAAGCCAGACTGGATTCGGGTGAAAGCCGCTTCCAGCAGCTCACGCTTTAGCGAGATCAAAAAGATTCTGCGTGAGAACCAGTTGGTTACCGTATGTGAAGAAGCCAGTTGCCCCAATATTGGCGAATGTTTTGGTAAAGGCACCGCCACCTTTATGATCATGGGAGATAAGTGCACTCGGCGCTGCCCATTCTGTGATGTTGGTCATGGCAGACCTGACCCTTTGGATTTGCAAGAGCCAATGAACCTTGCAAAAACAATTGCCGCTCTCAAACTATCGTATGTCGTGATTACCAGCGTCGATCGCGATGACCTGCGTGATGGAGGCGCACAGCATTTTGTCGATTGCATCCGTCGTACGAAAGAGCTTTCACCTTCAACGCGTGTTGAGGTATTAGTTCCTGATTTTCGGGGGCGTCTTGAGAAGGCTCTCGACATCTTTGCTAGCGATCCACAAGGCTTACCCGATGTCATGAACCACAACCTAGAAACCGTGCCGCGCCTATATAAGCAAGCGAGGCCCGGATCGGATTATGCGCACTCACTGAAGCTTTTGAAAGACTTCAAAGCGCGCTTTCCACAGATACCAACCAAGAGTGGCTTGATGGTTGGATTGGGCGAGACCGATGAGGAGATCCTAGAAGTCATGCAGGATATGCGCGCGCATGATATTGACATGCTCACAATTGGACAGTACCTTGCCCCCTCCAATCATCATTTACCAGTATTGCGGTATGTACACCCAGATACCTTTAAAGAGTTTGAGCGTAAAGCGTATGCGATGGGTTTTAGCCACGCAGCGGTTGGTGCGATGGTGCGCTCTAGTTATCATGCCGATCAACAAGCCCATGAGGCTGGCGTTGTGTAGGACAGCACGCATATTTGGTGGGCTAGCTACCCTTTGTATTCTGATCGTAGCGTGTAGCCCCCGGTTTGATTGGCGCACCATTAAAAATGACGCACAGGGCTATTCGGTGATGTTTCCGAGTAAGCCCCAATTGATTGAGCGTAGCATCACCTATCAAACAACGCCTCTAAAGCAAACTCTGGAGTTCGCCAAAGTCGATGAGGATGTGTTTGCGGTGATGACCACACAAATACCAGCAACGATTGCGACCCAGATCACAATGGTTGAGCAGATGTTACAAAATGCTCTACTACGGCAAGCCAATACAACTCAATTTAATTTAGTTAAAGATG
>JACCDI010561564.1_pt1 | contig 12771 bp, 10 predicted proteins | sample 7442791 | NCBI WGS metagenome assembly JACCDI01 (sample SAMN15323434, study PRJNA562643) | freshwater metagenome | isolation source: river surface water | place: USA:Blue River Watershed | collected 2017-08-15
ACATCGTAGGCGGTCAGGCAGACGATGGGCCGGACGCCTTTGAGGGCGCGGAGGGACCGGGTGGTGGACTTCACGCCTTGGGCTTACCCAGAGACGCTCCGCTTGTAAAGCGTGGGTAAAGGGTGTAAGGTGACGGGGTGTGGCGTCGTGTCGTCAGTCTGTTCCGCAAGCCCGATTACCGGGTCAACGCCTACGCGCACCCTGATCTTTCGGCGCAGACCCGGCTGGCCTGGCATGCGCGGCTCAGGCTCCTGCTGAGCGCCCGCCGCGGCTTGGACCACGCCGACGAGACGCCGGCCCTGTGGACGCGCCATCGCAAGTGGCTGCTGCTCGTGCTCGGCGCGGTGCTCGCGTGGTTCCTCGCCGAAAGCGCCGCCGGCTGGGGTTTCTACGAAGGCTGAGCGGAGACGCTCAGGCCGGACCGAAGCCGAGCAGATCGATGCCGAGCTGCCTGGCGCGCGCGATGACGTCCGGCTTGTCGATGAGGATGACCGCGTCGGCTTCGAGGGCCGCCTTGGCGACGCCGCCTTCGGCCATGCTTTCGAGCGTCTTGACGCCGAAGCAGGGCACATCGAAGCGCCAATCCTGCTCATGCTTGGCGGTCTTGGTGAGCAGCATCTCCTTGCCGCCCGTCTGGGCGCAGCGGCGGAGCATGTTGTCGGTGCCTTCGAAGGCTTCGACGGCGATGACGGTGCCTTTGGCCGTGACGACGGACTGACCGACGTCGAGACGGGCCATCTCGCGGGCCATGCGGGTGCCGAACTCGAGCTGGTCATCGCCGACGCCGCAGGCCCAGCCGGTCATGCAGCCCGGCGAAGCGAGGTGGTCGTCGAGGAAGACCCGGGCGTCGAGCATGCGGACGCCGACCTTCTCGATCTCGGCGGAGATCGCGCCGAAGATCGATTCGGCGTTGCGCTCCTTGAGCGAGGCCATGAGCGCGATGAGCTTCAGGTCGGGGACCATGCCCGTGAACAGTTTACGCGGCGTCACCTGGCCGGCCATGACCGCGCCGGCCGCGCCGAGTTCCTTGAGCGCGTCGAGCATCTGGCCGAGCTTGCCGACCGGGATGGCGCGGTGGTCGGCGGGGTCGAACGCGGCGATGAGGGCCGGGTCGGTCTCTTCTTCGAAGGAGACCAGTTTGATGCGGGCCCCGCGGGCGCGGGCGCATTCGACGAGGAGGGCGGGGTAGCGGCCTTTGCCGGCGATCACCACGACGGTCTGCGTCGGAGCGAAGTCCGGGGGGAGGAATCGGGAGGCGACCGCCATGGGGGCAGTGTTTCGGCGGATGGCCCCGGGCTCAAGCCTGCTTTGGGTTGCCACCGGCTCGGCGGCGGAACGTAATGCGTCATGCCTGCTGCCATCGGCATCCTGGGTGGGACCTTCGATCCTCCGCATGCGGGTCACGTGGCCGCGGCCGTGGCCGCGCACAAGCAGCTCGGGCTCGACGAGGTGCGCGTCATCCCGGCCGGTCAGGCTCCCTTGCGTACGGGCGCCCCGGTGGCCTCGGCGGCCGATCGCGTCGCGATGTGCCGCCTCGCTTTCGCGGAGCACCCTTGGGCCGTGGTGGACGCGCGGGAGACCTTGCGGGCCGGCACGAGCTGGTCCGTCGACACCGCCCGCGAGCTCGCCCGGGAGTTTCCGTCCGCGCTGCGCGTCTGGATCCTCGGCGCGGACCAGCTCGCCCGTCTCGATCGTTGGAAGGACGTCGCCGAGCTGTGCGGGCTCGTCGAGTTCGCGGTCCTCTCGCGCGACGGCATCTCGACCCAGCCGCCGCCGGCCGTGGCCGCGGTCATCCGGCTGACCGTGCTCAAGGCGCCGGCGGTCCAGGTGTCGTCGACGGCCTTGCGCGAAGCGTTGCGGCGCGGTGATTCACCCCGAAACGGCTTGCCCCTAGGCGTCGCCCGCCACATCGATGAACGTTCCCTTTACCAAGCCTGACCATGTCCGCCCTTAAAAAGAAGATCACCAAGAAGAGCACGGCCCGCCCGGCAGCGAAGTCCAAGGCCAAGGGCGCCACCGCCAAGGCAGGCAGGCCTTCGGCCCGTCCGGCCCGGCGCATCATCCCGGCCGTCCCGCCCCTGAAGGCCAAGAGCCGCGGCGAGAAGGCCGCCGCCAAGCCGATGGTTGTCCTGCCCAAGCTGCCGGCCCACCTCGTCGCTGCCATCCGCGCGCTCGATGACAAGAAGGCCGTCGAGATCCGCGTCCTCGAGATGGGCCAGATCTCGTCCGTCGCCGACTTCCTCGTGATCGCCACCGGCACTTCCGAGCCGCACCTGCGCGCGCTGCGCATCGCGCTCGAGCAGGCGCTCGACGAGGTCGGGGTGACTTCCCGTTCCGAATCCCAGCGCGACAGCGGCTGGACGGTCGTGGACGCCTTCGACGTGCTCTTCCATGTCTTCCGCGAGGACATCCGCAAGAGCTACGCCTTGGAAGCCCTCTGGAAGGACGGACTGGATATCCCGGTCTCGGCCATCCTGAAGGCCTGAAGGGGGAAGGAGCACCCGGTGGTGGTAGTGGGCAGGATCGAACTGCCGACCTAGGGCTTATGAGTCCCTCGCTCTAACCAACTGAGCTACACTACCGAAAACCGAGTCCGGTCAGTCCAGCCCACCCCCTCGGATTCGTCAAGCCGATTGAGGTTCAGGGGCGAGCCTGGACGATGATCCAGAAGCACCAGAGCCAGAGAAGCAGGCCCAGGCAGGCCAGGGCGAGGGCGAGGCCCGCCTGGGTCTGCCTGATCTCCGCCAGTCCTTCCTGGTCGAGGGTCCGTCCGATCCGGCGTACGAAGGTGACCGGCAGGAAGCAACCCAGCGCCGTGGTGAAGGTCAGCAGGATGAAGAGCGAGATCGGCGGAGTCTCCGGTGACACGACATGCCACGCGTACACCGCGAGCGCGAAGAGCGGCGGCAGGAGGAACGTCGAGCCGCACCAGAGGTAGCCGGCGCGCACGGCGCGTTCGAGGTTCTCGCCGGCGACCGAGCGACCGACGTCGGGCCCGAGGCCGGAAACATCGCCGCCGCCGAAGCCCGGCGGGGGCGGCGGCTGCTCGCCGGGCGCGACCTCGGCGGAAGGCGCGATCACGCGCGTCAGGCCGGCGCCGCGGAGATGGTCGCGCAGCGTCATCCACCGGCCGTCGACTTCGATGTTGTGCAGCAGGCTGATCTCGCCGGAGCGGAGCAGTTCCTGGACGCGGGCGAGCGGGAAGGGGCCGGTCACGGAGCCTTTCCAGCGGAGTCGGAATGCGTTCGTCGGGGCCATGGTCAGAGGTCGCGTCCCTGGAGGAGGGTCTCCCAGCCGCCGTCGGGCGGGTTCAGTCCCTTCGGGATGCCGGCGGCTTCGGCCGCTTCGGCGACCAAGGCGGGATAACGCAGCAGCGGCGAGAGCGGCGCGGCGTCGGCGACGCGCTTCGGCAGGCCGTCGTCGCCGACGCGGAAGAGCACCGCGACCTTGCCGTCGTTGTCGAGGCCGAAGAGGGCGCTGCCTTTCGTCGCCTCACGGAGGCGCGGCGCGCCGTCGCGTCCGACCATGCCGGCGAACACGAGGCGGCGGTTGCGCAGCTGGGCGAAGGTCGCGCGCCAGAAGCGGGCCTCTTCGGCGTAGCCGGCGCCGCCTTGCGGCACGAGGAAGGCGCGGAGTTCGCCCTTCACGTCCGCCCATTTGTCGCGGAAGAGGTAGTCGTAGGGCTCGAGGGCGTTCTGCGTGATGCGCCGCAGCTGCTCGGCGTCGCGCTGCGCGCTCGGGGAGAAGATCAGGCCCCAGGCGTCGGGCCGGCCGCCGGCGAGGCGGTAGAGTTCCTGGAGCTGGAACGCGCGCAGTTCCGGGTAGGGCGAATCGCTGCGGCGGACGCGTTCCATCGTGCGCAGGGGCGGTTCGAGGAGGCGGCCGGAGCGCGCGTCCTGGAAGCGCGTGATCTGGCGGATGAAATCGAGCTCGGGGATGGGCGCGAGCGAGGTGAGTTCTTCGCCGTTGCGGAAGCCGTTGTTGAATTCGCGACGGCGCCACGTGCCTTCGACCACGACGCCCTCCCGGTTCAGCTCCTTGGCCTTCTGCGTGAACTCGGCGCCGTCGGTGAAGGTGTTCTTCGTCTCGACGACCTCGCCGACCACGTAGACGCTGCGTCCGGGCGTGACGCCGCGGACGGAATACAGGCTCAGGGTCGCGCGCCGCAGGCTGTCCGCGAGGGAAGTGTCCGACAGGCGGCGCAGGAGCCTCTGTTCGGCGTCGGTGAGCACGGCCGGGTGGAAGATCCCTTGCGGATCGGCGGTCGCGGCGGCGTCCCACATCGCGGCCACGCGAGGCGCGAGCACGGGGCGGGGCAGGGACTGGAGCGTCGGGGCGTGCGTGAAGACGAAGGAGGCGCGGTTGCCGAGGTCGGTCTTGCCGCCGGCGTTGTTGGCCGAGGCGTCGGCGAGGGCCGCGAGGTAGCTGCTGAGGTCGGTCGCGGCTTCCAGCGCGCGCAAGGCCGTGGCGACCTTGCGCTCGCCCGCCAGGCGGCTTTCGCCGACTTCGGCGGCGGCTTCGGCGGAGTCGAAGTCGCGGTCGCCGGCCTCGCGGAGGACCTTGATGAGGAGGCGCAGGCGCTCGAGGGTCTCCATCGCCGCCACGGGGTCGGCGATCGTGGTGTTGTCCCGGACGATCTTGTTCAGCGCCGTCGTCCGCGCGGCGAGTTCCTGTCGGAGCTTGCTGAGATGGTTCTGGCTGGCGGCGGCGAGTCCCTCGGGGTCGGCGAGCACCGCTTTGAGCCTTTCCCGCAGGGCCGGGGCGGCTTCGCCCAAGGCCTTGAGGTATGCCGTGCTCCGGCGGGCGACTTCGGCGACGTTGCCGTCGTTGACGCCGTCGCGGGCGGATTCCGCCAGCTGGCGAGCCTCGAGCCGGAGCTTCTGTTCGAGCGCCGACTGCTTGGCGAGCGCCTCGCGGAGGGGGCGGGTCTCGGTCCTGCGCTGTTCCAGGCCTGCCGCGTTGCCGCCGCGTTCGAATTCCTCGAGCGCGCGGAGGGCGGCCTCGTGGTCGTACAGCTCGACGAGCCGGGCGGCTTCCGAAAGGCGGCCGAGGGTCTCTTCTTCCTGTTGGCGCTGCAGGTTGACGGCGACGACGGCGCCCACGATCAGGAGAAGCCCGACGACCCACGACGAGGTGAGCACCAGGTAGCGGCGGTTGAGGCGGGTCCGGGTGGCCTGACGGAGGGCGCGGGCTTCGCGTAGCAGGCCTTCGGGCAACCTCTCCGCGTGCGGAGTCGCCCGTTCGATCCAGGCGCTGAGGCGCACGATGAGGATGGCCGGAGAAGAGCCGCGGGCGGCCTCCTGGCCGAGCACCTGCCATTCCTCGAGCAGGCTCTCCAAGGCCGCGCGGAGGCTGGCCTCGGCCTCGGCGGTCGCGGCGAGTTCGCCGGCCCAGGCTTCGAGTTCGGCCATCCGCGCGAGCAGTTCGGGCGGGAGGTTGAGGTGATGGTCGCGTTCGAGCGCGCGCGTGCGTCCCAGGGCGGAGGCGCACGCCTCCCAGTGGCCGCCGTCGCGGGCGAGGGCGGCTTCGCCGACCAAGGCGACGGCCTGCTCGGCGGCGTTGGCCCGGAGCCAGGCCGCCCGGCGCGCGCGGGCGTCGTCCCAGCGCGGTTCGCCGGCGAGGTCGTTGGCGCCGAAACGCTCCATGCGTTGCATGAGTTCGACGGCTTCGGCGGCGCGGCCTTCGGCGAAGAGGGCGCCGACCCGGCCCAGCGACTCGCGCAGGAACTTCGCCGAGAGGCGCGCGAGTTCGGACTGCGCGTTCGGGTCGTCGGGGTTGATGCGGACGATCGAACGCAGCACCGCGAGCGCGCGGTCCTCGTCGCGCCGGCGGATCGCGTCGCGGTAGTCGCGGTAAAGCGGATGGCTCTCGCCGATGACGCGTCCGTAGAGGCTTTCGACCGCGAGCACGTGCTGGCCGTCGAGCGGGAAGCCGGCCGGCAGCCCGCGTTCGCGGCAGAGGGCGTGCCAGCGGTCGGACTCCGCGAAGCTCAGCAGCGCGCACAGGCCGAGGAGGTCGGGATCGGCTTCGGCGGCCTGGAACGCGGCGTGTTCGTTGCCGCCGCGCACCAGCGTCGCGCATTGTTCGAGCCGTTCGCGGGCCCGCAGGCACAGCGCCGCGTATTCCCCGGCCAGCGAACGGGCCTCGAGGTCAGGCGTCCCGAGTTCGAGCTGGCCGCGGATGCGGGCGATGAGGCGTTCGGCCTGCATGGATCAACGGAATTCGAGCAAGCGGGGGCCGGCGGCGCCGTTGGAGTCCACGGCCTGCAGGGCCCAAGGGGCGCCGGCTTCGATCAGCTTGCCGTCCTTGAAGGCCTTGCGGCGGGCGGCGATCTCCTCGTAGGGCGGGGCATCGGGGCCCTGCTTGGCTTCGAGCCGGAGCAGGTCGGTCTCGAGCAGCGAGCGCGTGGCGCGGACGGAGGGCAGGTCGCGGTCGGGGAACCCGTGCGCGGCCGGATAGAGTCCGACCTGGCCGTGGGCCCAGACGAAGGCGTTGACGGCGGCCTCGGCCCACGGCGCCGGGCGGATCACGCCGGTGTCGGCGTCGTAACGCAGGGCGCCGGCGCCGAGGTCGAGCGGCGTCAGGAGCTTGGCGTCGCCGATCAGGGCGAGCACGCGGCGGTCGCCTTTGGGGAAGATGATCTCGACGAGCATGTTGGCGTGCGCCGCGTCCTCGGCCTTCGGGAAATTGAGGGACACGACGTTGCGGCGCGCGCCGAGGCCGATGCCGATGGCGGGGACCTTGCCCAGTTCGGAGTTCGATTCGAACCAGGTCGTCTGCGGCGTGACCTTGATCTCGCCGTTGAGGTAGGGCGTCCGGTCGTCGCGCTGATGCGGCGAGAGCAGAGGCAGCACGCGGAGCCGGATCTGCGGGGTGGAGCGGGCGGAAGCGCCGGCTTCTTCGGCCCACTTCGTCAGGCGGTCGACCGCCGAGCGCGACAGCGGGAACTCCGCCTCGACCGGCGATTTCGGGCCGATGTCGGAGACGCGCCACTGTCCGGGGACGGCGAGCACCGGGCGCACGTCGAGCGTGGGGAGTCTCAACGTGCGTTCCTTGATCTCGGTCAGCTGTCTCCAGGCGGCGTCTTCCGGCACGCCGAGCAGCTTGCCGATGCGGAGGACTTCGAGCGTCTCGGCATGGGCGGCCTGGCTGGCCTTCGGGTCGGCGAGGATGTCGCGGCGTTCGATCTGGGCGAGGAGCTGGCGGACGGCGCCGGCGGAGAAGCCGTTCAGGATGCGCGGCAGGATCTGTTCCTTGTAATTGGCGAGCCGACGAGGGGCGGCTTCGTTGGTCTCCAGCCACAGGCGGGCGGCCGGCAGCATATCGCCGGTCTCGAGCAGGCTCATGATCTCGGTGACCGCGCGGTTCACCTTGAGGATCTCCGCCTGTTGCTCGACGTCGGCGGCGGGAAGGGCGACGACGACCGGAGCCGGCGCGGGCGCGGGCGTCTCGGCGCGGTTCGTGAACAGGAACGTCAGGCCGGCGGCGACCACCAGGAGCACTCCGCCCACGATCCAGGGCGTGGCCGAACCGCCTTGCGGCGCGGCGGGTCCGGCGCCCGGGCGGCGCGTGACGGCGATCGGCGCGTTCTTCGGCGAAGTCAGCCCGGCGGCGGCCTGACGCGCGAGGTCGCCGGTGGGCGCGGGCTGGGTGCGGGCGTCGACGAAGTCGATCGTGGCGGGGCGTTCGGCGTGGGCGGCCCAGACGAAGCCGGAGTCGCCCGTGATCCGGGCGTCGGTGGTGAAGGTGGCGTGCCAGGCGGCCTTGCCGATGAGCGCGGAGGATTCGGCGAACAGCCGCAGCAGCGTCGCGTTGGCGGGAGGATTGCGCAGGCCGACCGAGACCGCGCCGGTCGCGTCGACGAGCCAGGCGGCTTTGGCGCCGGTGCCGGTGGCCTCGCGCCAGGTGACGGCGGGGGAGAGCGGCGTGGCGGGCTCGAGGGCCAGCGGACGCGTCTCGCCTTCGAGCCAGGCGGGGGCGCCGGTCCATTCGGCGAGCCATTCCTTCCAGCGCGCGGCGATGGCGGCGGGCGGGGCGAGCAGGGCGGCTTCCTCGGCGGTGAAGATCAGGTGATGCGCCAGACGGTTGTCGCGTTGCGTGTAGTCGAGGCCGCGGGCCACGAAGCGGGAGAGCACGAACCAATGGCGGTCACCGGCCTCGAGCGCGCGGAAGGTGAACGTCTCGCCATCGGGCCTATCGTGGGGCGTGCCGACGGATTCGAGCAGCTGGGCGAGGCGGTCCGGCACGGCGCGGTGCCGCGCGACGGTGCAGTAGCCCGAACGTCCCGGAGTGAGGCCTTGCGGTGCGGAGGTGAAGACGAGTTGGAGGGGCATCAGGAAGTCGGGGTCGCGGGGAACATCGCCGGCGAGGAGAGGTGCAGCAGCCAGTAGAGGGGTTCCTCCACATGCGCCGGCGCGAGCCGCTGCGGATCCGGCGCGATGCGGCCCTTGTTCGGGCCGGATCCGATCATCACCGGCGTATGGCCGAAGGAGGTCGCGGCGAAGAAGCAGATCCTTTCGGCGAGCGATTCGGCCGAGGCGACGAGCCCGGGGCAGAGCTGGAGCAGGACCGCGCGCACGCGGTCGGAATTACGGCGCACGGCGGCGAGGTCGAGGGCGCCGGCCTTGACGACCGGCTCGAGCGGCGAGCTGAGCAGCTTCTCCCAGGTGTCGGACTTGCCGACGACGAAGGCCAGCGGCGTCGCGACGCGCTGGTCGTGGGCGAGGCCGAGCACGCGCTTCATGCGCGTCTCCATCTCGGAGAGGATGCTGTCCTGCTGGTCGACGCGTCCCTTGAGGGTGAGCTGCGGATCGTCGACCTCGACGAGCTTCGCCTTGAAGCGGGCGTTGGCGGTCGGGTCGAACAGGAAGATGAGGCCGCTGGAGGTCGCGACATGCATCGCGCCGGGCGAGTCATGGATGTCGATCCCGGGTTCGAAGTGCTCGCCGGCGTTGTCGTAGAGGATGACGGACGTGTCGAGGGCCGGCTGGCCGGGGCGGCTGAGCGAGTAGATGAAGGGGCGGGGCAGGGAGACCATCCGGCCGAGGCGCGGGAGCTTCTCGTAGGTCGCGCCTTCGAGGGCCGTCTTGCCCAGCAGCGCGTCTTCGGGCGTCGCGGCGGAGAAGAGCGTGTTGCGCATCTGGTTGAGCAGCATGTTGCCGCTCGGGTCGCCGTCCTTGAAGGCCAGCGAGAAATCCTCGGGCAGGCGGTCCTGCAGCACGCGCGTGAGCACGGCGAGATAGTACGACTTGCCGGCGCTGGGGGCGCCGATGAGCGAGATGATGCGGTGCGGGCGTTCGAGATAGCCCGGCGGAAGCTGGCGGCGGCAATGCGGGCAGGCGATGTCGGTGCAGGCCAGGCCCATCGGATCGAGGGCGAGCCCTTGGTCGTTGAACCGCGTGGGCTGGAAGCGCAGGCGCGCGTCGGAACCGAGGATCGGGTCGCCGCGCAGGTTCTCATGGACGGCGATGCTCAGGGCGTCGCCGGCGTCGAAGCGCGTCCAGCAGACCGGACACACGTGCGCGCCGCGGTTCTGTTCGGCCGCGAGGAGCGCCTGGTTCTCGCGGCGCACGACCGGCTCTTCGGCCGGCGCGAGGAGCGGCGCGATCTGGGCGAGGTTGAAGCCGACTTCCAGGCCGACCGGCGTGCAGGCGAGGGCGTCGGTCGGCAGGCCGGACCGTCCGGCCGCGTCGAGCAGTTCCCGGGCCGGGAACTCGCCTAGCTGGTCGCCGGTGCGCGCGTCGAAAAGGACCCAGAGGTCGGTGCGGATGAAGTTGAAATCCTGCTGGGTCCCGGGGGCCACCACGAGCAAGGCTTCGGGCAGCTGGACGGTCGTCGGTTCGGTGACCGGCAGAGGTTGGGCCAGAAGGGCGCCGTTGACCAAGGCCGTGCCTCCGCCGGAAGGCTCGAGCGCGACCGTTTCGCCCGCCGGGACCAGGTTCAGCGCGGGGTGGGGGGCGTCGCCCGGAAGCGAGGCGGGCAATTCGGTGGTCGTCCCTTTTTCGCCGCTGAGGCAATTGACCCAGGAGAGGGTGGGGTGTTTCTTGCGGTTCGTGAACATCGGCTCCTGAAAGTCGGGGTTTTAAAGAGGTTGATTAGCGAGGGGTAATTGTAAAGATATGTCACCACGATTATGGGTCGACTAAGACCTGTTTTCCCCTACCTATCCTGAACCCCATGGAGACCGAAGCCGACCAGTCCGCCTTGGACCGCGCCCGTCAGGGGGATCTGTCGGCCTACAACGAGCTCGTCCTCAAATATCAGGGTCGCATCTTCGCCAAGGTGTTCTCCCTGCTGCGCAACCGTCAGGACGCGGAGGAAATCACCCAGGACACCTTCATCCGGGCCCATCGGGTGCTGGCTTCCTTCCGGGGAACCGCCACTTTTTCGACCTGGATCCACCAGATCGGCACGAATCTCGCCCGTAATCGCTATTGGTATTGGCGCCGCCGCAAGCGGGATCAGTCGATGTCGCTGGACGCCGACCTCGGCGACGACCCCGGCGCGACCTTGCATGACATCCTTTCGGACGGTGCCCAAGGGCCCGGTCATGAGGCCCAGCACAACGAATTCGTCCATAAAGTGGCCGAGTGCATGGAACAATTGAAGCCGGAACACGCTCGTATCCTGACGATGCGCAACGTCCGCAACATGTCGTATGAGGAGATCGCCGAAGACCTCGGCCTTTCCATCGGCACGGTCAAGAGCCGTATCAACCGCGCTCGCGAAGCCCTGCGCGAACTCATGGGAGAGGAGTTCCGCGGATGAGCGCCGCCGAATTCGAATCACTCGTCGCCCTTTTCCTGGAGGGCAACGCCTCCGCCGAACAGGTCGCCCGTCTGCGGGCTGCCCTGAGCGCCTCGCCGGCTTTGCGCGCACGCTTCCAAGCCAGCGCCCGCCTGCACAAGGCCCAGCTCGCCTGCCTCAGCCGCCGTGAAGAGCGTTCGACGGCCGGCGTGATGGCCTGGTTGCATGCCTACGGCCAGCGCATGGGTCGCTCCTTCGCCCATCTCTGCCTGCTCGCCCTCGTCTTCGTGGAGCTCCAGGTGACCATCCCGGCCGAATACTCGGGCTTGCTCTCCTACGTCGAGGCCCAGGTCCCGGCGGAGGAGCCGGTCCTTGGTTCCGCGGACATGCCGGTGCGCCTGGTCACGGATGTCGCCCAGGAAGCCGACCTTTCTCAGGCGGTCGAAGTCCCCGAGCTCACGATGCCCGTCCTCGTCATGCCCGAGATGATGGCGCCGACCGACGAGCCTTCGGCGGTCGAGGTCTGAGCCCGATATCCTGCCTTGCTTCCGTCCGGTGACGGGGGTCAATTGATGGTCGGATGAAGGCCGGAGAACACAGGCCCGAGGTTCGCCTCAAAGGCATCGCCGCCGCCCCTGGTGTCGCCCGTGGTCCCGCCTACCCGCTCATGCGGGGCATGGCCATCGTCGCCTGCGAAAAGGTGGCCGATCCGGAGGCCGAGATCCGCCGCCTGGAGGGCGCCTTGGCGGCCACCCGCCGGGAGATCTCGCAGCTCCGCGACGACGTCGCCCGCAAGCTGAACGAATCCGAGGCCTCGATCTTCGACGCCCACCTGCTCGTGCTCGAGGACGTCGCGCTCATCGACGACGTCAGCCGCGAGGTACGGACCACCGGCTTCAACGTCGAATTCTGCTTCCAGGAGGTCGCCCAGCGCTACATCGAGATCTTCGAGAAGATGGACGACGACTTCCTGCGGGAGCGTGCGTCCGACATCCGGGACGTCACCGGACGCGTCCTCGACCAGCTGCTCGGCACCCAGCCGGAACGCGTCGGCCAGGCGGCCCAGGCGCACGTCGTCGCCGCGCGCGACCTCACTCCCTCCGACACCGCCGGCCTGCACGACGGCGGCGTCCTCGCCTTCGTGACGGAAGAGGGCGGCCGCACCAGCCACTCCGCGATCATGGCCCGCTCGCTCGACGTCCCCGCGGTCGTCGGCGTGAAGGGGCTCATGGAAGCCGTGCGCGAGGACGACGTCATCCTCGTCGACGGCGAGACCGGCCTCGTCATCCTCAATCCGACGCCCGCGACCATCGACGGCTACCGCGACAAGGAGCAGGCGATCCGTCAGCGTCGCGACCGCGTCCGCGCGGAAGTCTCCTTCCCGGACCTGACCGCGGACGGCGCGGCCTTCAGCCTCCTCGCGAACATCGGCGATCCGGCCGAGATGGAGGACGCACTGGCCTATTGCGCCCGCGGCATCGGCCTCTACCGCACGGAGAACCTGTATCTGCGCCTCGACGGCTGGCCTGACGAGGGCGTGCAGTATGAGGAATACGCCGAGGCCGTGCGCCTCGCCAAGGGCCGGCCGGTGACCTTCCGCACGCTCGACCTCGGCGGCGACAAGCGGCTGGGCGACCTCGCCGACGAAGCCAATCCCTTCATGGGCTACCGTGCGGTGCGTCTCTGCCTCGAGCGCCCCGACGTCTTCCGGCCGCAGCTCCGCGCGCTCGTCCGCGCCGCCGCGCTCGGTCCGGTGCAGGTGATGTTCCCGATGATCTCCGGCGTCGAAGAGCTGCGCCGCGCCAAGGCCGTCTTCCGCGACGTCGAGGCCGAGCTCGCCCGCGAGGGCGTACGTCCGCTCGAGGCGATCCGTCTCGGCGCCATGATCGAGATCCCTTCGGCCGTGCTGGTCGCCGACGCCCTGGCCGCCGAGGCCGACTTCTTCAGCGTCGGCACCAACGACCTCGTCCAGTATCTGCTCGCCGTCGACCGCGGCAACCAGCGAGTCGCCTCGCTCTACGATCC
>JACCDI011169469.1_pt1 | contig 12769 bp, 11 predicted proteins | sample 7442791 | NCBI WGS metagenome assembly JACCDI01 (sample SAMN15323434, study PRJNA562643) | freshwater metagenome | isolation source: river surface water | place: USA:Blue River Watershed | collected 2017-08-15
CAACCTGACCGCATTATCGTTTCTGGTGAATCAGTAGGCGGAAATTTGGCATTCGCCCTTTGTGTAGGATTAACCATCGGAGATTTTGGTGATCGTCTTACTAATGGTCACCTATTACCGAGAAGAAGTGAAGGCGAAGATGCGATATCAGACGATGAAAATGAAGTACCTGATGATTTGATATATCATGAAGGCTCGCTCGAAAGCCTTTCGCCGAAAGCTGATCTGTTGCCTGTTGCGCTGCTTGTTTGTTGTCCTGTGCTGAACATGACATTGGATTCCACACCTTCCCGAATTCTCGGTGCGAACGATCCAGTGTTACCGTCCGGATTAGTTGTAGCCATATCTGATTCTTATCTACCAATGGATGGTGCAGTCGCAAAAGCTCATCCGCTTGCTTCTCCTTACTTCGCTCCTGATTCAGTGCTGCAGAATTTCCCTCCAGTTCTTATTTTCTCTAGCTATGAAGATCCATTTCTTGATGACGCTGTGAATTTCAACGCGCGTTTGAGACGAGCCGGAGTAAATTCCAGTTTAAGAGCTGTCCACGACATGCCACACGCTTTTTGGGCACTGTCGACAGCTGGCATTCCTGTGAGTTCCACATTTCTTATTTTTTCGTTTTGAAATTTTGTCTCATAACAATCAGTGTTTGCCCATTCATTCGAGCGCAGGAGGCAAGGCAGGTCCAAAATGACTGCAAGGAATGGTTATCGAATGCATTGCGCTCGTTCTAACAACAGTAACTTAGATCTTTGCAGTCATTTCTGAATTCATAGAGTTTGAAACTCCCATAAATCTACCATTTTGCCAACTCATCCACAATATTTATACGTAGAATATGTATCGTAGTTTTCAACCAATGTTCTTATTTTTAACTTCGAAAAATGTTACTACAAACCACTTTGAAACTAGCCGCTTCCGCCCATCGCGACCCTGTGTAGACTGGTAAATAAATATTTGGGCCTCCCTGCCGAAACCCAAACCAAAAAGGCTCCCGTTCTTTCTCCGTTTTTTCCTTTTTGTTTCGGTCACGTTTCTTTGACAGCTCTGTTGTGGATTTCAGATTCCTTGTTGGGGTCTGACACTGCAGCAGGCAAGGCAGTCGAAAAATTTACGTGATCTGATAAGGTTGGCGAATTCCAAATAGGAATCTTCGACAAGGTCTCTTGATTTCGCTTGTATCCACAGCATAGAGAAGCAGTGCCAGGAAAGTCTGGTCTGCCGCAATCATTTCTTTTAAGTCTTGGGCATGTCGACCGTAACCAGAGAGCAATTCGCCCATTTCGATTGAGCCGACACTTTCTCGGCCAAAGAAAATACATAATGCGCCTTGGACATATTCGAGTTGCTTCCCGAGGCTGATACAGTCTTGAGGGATTCGGCAAGTTTGCTTGGTAGATGCTTGGATTTTGTCAGCTGTGAGGCCAATTCCTTCGCACTGTTGAAAATGAAAGAGCACATGCCGGGTATTGTGATCGCTTTGCGCGATCGCCTGTTCTTCGTAAAAAACAAACGCTGCGAAGTTACTCAGAGCGCCAGGGTTCATGTAAATGAACTTTTCGGAGTAGAAAGCCTTTGCGGTTCCTTTGAACCAGGCTGCATCATCCAGGCCACGCTCTTTGAAGCGATAACGAAGCTCTTGGTCTGCGTCTGTCCATGTTGGTTGAGACATAAAGGTTATGCAATGTTCAAACATGTCATCTTGGGTTGGGAGATCGGCAGCAGTTGCTGCAGCGTTGCGTAGCACCCATCAGGTTGTCTTGTGCAACCGCTTCGTTGTTTTCTTTGTTTTCTTTTCTTCGATGGATTCGCAAAGACTCACTCCCTCCTTTTTTAGTTGGATGTGTTTCGTTGCCACTAGGTTTTGGCGGGCGATACTTTCCGTGAGTTGGCGGAGGATAGATGGGTCGTCGTTTGTCACCGAAACCGTTTGTGCCTGTAGGTTGAGGCACTGCGTGTGTCGAGAGGGAGTAAAAGCCTTAGCCTTGAACTCCTGGTTTTCTGGGCAAACTTCGGAGGACCAATGGGGTGAAGTTCTTTGCTGCTATCCAGCACCAACGCAAAAATGAGACGATGCAACTGGTGGCTGAGTCATTGTAGTCTCCATCACCTTCATGGTCTTTAACGAACTTGCGGGATGCCTCGAGGGTGATGAAGGCGGCTCTTTCCGGGTCATCGTGAGCATCATTGGCAAGAAGATCTTTGCGTAGGTAGGGAGGTGGGTCAGAAATTGGAGTGCAAATGAAAGATAGAGGGTCAAAGTTGGTGTCAGCATTTTCAAGGGGTGGCATTACTTTGAGTGTGAGTATCTCGGTCAAGGAATTGCAGTCGGAGAATGCTCCGAAGGAAGGTAACAATTTCAGTTGCCATGAGCGGGAACAGCGGCATGGGTCTGCAAATGTTCCCACCGAACTGGATGGAACTGTGGTAGAAAAAGACTTTGCAATTGGCATCCAATGCAAAGAAGTAAGGTAGATATCGGCGGTTAGTTTCGCCATCCTGTCGGAAGGAGAAGTCAATCCATCAAAAAACGTGCTGTATGCTGTAGGCGGCAAGAGTTTTGTCCGTCGCGGAGTCAAAATCGGAGACTTTGAAGCAAAGATTCCAGGTATCGAAGAGAGAGGCGGTGACCGGGTTGGTGTTCGCAGACATCATGGTGGCTATGTCTAAACAACGGAAGAGAGCGTCGAGGTGTCAAGGCAGCAAATTTGAATGCATGAGATTTGCAAAGAAGGAGTTGTCGGGAGAGTGGAGAGTGTGGCCAACAAGCCACGAATCGCGTCATTGGTTGATTGGCGCGCCAGAAAGACTTTCGTCTGGCAGGGTCGCGGGAGTTGCACTCACGACACCATTTCTCGCAGCTCCCACGCTCTATCCTCCTGTCCGCTTAATAAAAAAAAAAAAAGGTTTTCCCAAGTTATTATTTCATTCTTGTGTAGAATCTACATTAATTAATACCAATTGCGAGATTTGACTTTTGACTTTTTGTCCACACACAAAATTCCCTCTCATCTCTTGTTTCGTTTGATATATGACCGAGACATCAACCATGATCAACAGCAAGATTCAAGACCATCGCACCCAACAACAAAAGCAGCACACAACAAAATCCATAGAGACATTGCAAACAAATACAAACCAACTGCTGTAACTGAGGTCATAAAAGATTATGCCAATGACAGTGATGTGTGTGAAAATTCCCAAGATGCATTGAGCCAAATGGTAGAGTTGAAAAAGAGCAGGGTTTGATTTTAGTTTCAAAATTTTGCACATTAATTAGTTTTAAAATCATTGCTACAAAAATGCATTGTTATTCAGTTCATTTTGCACTCTTAAATGGTAAAATATATTTTTAAACAAAATGGACACCTTCTATTCTATGTGCCTTTCCAAAATGACTCTTGAAACACCAATTGGAAAGGAAAATGACAATGGGGCAGATGGGATATGCAATGGCCAATGGCCACAATTGGAGTGGCAGGGCAGAAGACACAACCAATGGCTATAATTGTGTCAATATCTCATTAGAGGCACCATCTTGACAATCCAAAGGGGTGCAGATGCCATCTTTTACATCTCCAACTTCAACTCATCTGACCTGCAGCAGCAATTATATGTACCATTATGGCAACAAACCCCCAAACAAACAACCAAAAGCATTGTACTTGCCATTATCACCAGTGCTGCAAACTTGTCAGCATAGAAATTCCACCATAGAGATCCCTCAAAGCCCAAATTAACATTGAAAACACATGCCAACACAAACTGGTACTGGGACATGTCTCAATAGAAAACCAATGCATGAATGCCCTGGAGATCAACTATGCTCACAACACCACAGTTTTTTATAATTGGTTCCAAGGGGATTGAGGTTGATGAAACCTCTTTTGAAGAAGGTTTAGACCAGGTGTAAGGCAGCAGTATCAGGGGTGCTAAAGGTAAAGATGGTATGGATGAATGTGGACCATTGGGATGATGGCAATGCAATTGTGTGTCATTGGAGGAAGACTATGAGTGGGATATGGAGGACAGCATTCAAAATGAAGGCATGATAGATGAGAAATGCCAAAATGATGTGGGTAAATTGTATAATTGAGTCACAAAAGTTGTTTATTCTATACTACAAAAACTTTTATCTGTAGAATACAATGCATACTGTGATGTAGAGGGGGAAATTATAAGAGTGGTGGGCAACAGGGAGCAAACAGAATAATGACTGATAGCATCCCTAGACCATGGTTGATGTCTTGGCCATATATTGAATGGAACAAGAGATGATAAGGGAATTTGTGTATGGTGGCTGATGATGGCAGAGAGAAGCAAAGAAGTGATGAATGACTGCATCAAAAAGTCAAAAACCGCATCTCTTGGGATTGGTAATAATTTATGTATGTTCTACACAAGAATAAAATACAGCATTGGTTTAATTTTTTGCAAGTTTTTTGACATTCTGCTCCAAAATTCAAAGAAGTGCTAAAAAAAGAAGTGTGTTGAATTCTGTAGTAAACATATTTGATGTTTTCTACACTTTGAAATCTTAGGAAGAATAAGTTTGATATGGTTATTTGCACAAGTGTTACAAATCCTGTAGAATTTTGTACCAGGCCTAAATAGGAATGTAATTTTTGCACAAGTACATGTTTTGCTTCAACAATGAGAATTCTGATTTTCACCATTGTGAACAAAGCTGCAACAATCATGGCCACTGCTGCCCACTCCACATGAAGCCAAGCATGTGACCCTATCTCACCACACCTTGGGGAGACTGTCATGCTTTGATTTCACTCAAAAGCATCTAGCAAAACATATGTGACAATAATAAAATGATGTAATAATTTTTTACATGATGGCATAGTAGTAAAAAATATGAACAAAATAATTTAACTTTAATCGGATATTCAATTTTAGGTCCCCCGTTGTGGCCCTGTGTTGTTTGGTTGATTGTCATGTTAATTGAAATGTTAAATAGTCAAATTAAACTATGAAACAAAATTGCAGCATGAGCAAATGCTGTTGCAATCTGCCATGATCACCACAGTGAGAAAATCCTTCCAAAAAGGCCCTGTAGATGTTCTACACTGGAAAAGGCATCATGAAAAAAGGGAAAGTGGTTTGGAATGGATGTGCATCCTTAGATTGTTGTGTATTTATGTTGTGAAATAATATTTCAATGTGATGGATTGGTTGCAATGATACAGAGGGTTGGGCCATAGCCAATGGTTGAAAAACATGTGTTGTTGTGCTTGCTGTCAAAGAAAAAAAATTGGCTTCTACCTGGATTCATAGATGTTAATACACATTAATCAATAGGAAATTCGATGTCCCATCCAACAGGTGCTACATTTATATCTCACAACAACAAAATAAAGCGGTTTGGGGGAAAGAGAGGGTCACAATTGACCCTTTTCATTAAAAAACAAGTACCAAGATAAAACTTGTACCTTTTGATCGATTCATGTCTGAAAAATGGCACTCGTAATGACTGATTATTGTCACAACAACTCATTTTGTTACTGATGTCATGCATGATGTCTACAATGTGTTTTATTTGGTATGTAATACCCTTCCATTTTACACGATACTTTTCCAACCAGGGTCTGAAATTGGTCAAAAATAATTAGACATGTTTTGACCAGGCTTGTCACACACTCCCAAGATACTGCTTAAGGAATGTTGTCAAGCACTGTGAAAAGTCTGAAAAATGAAAATTTTATCTCACCCAAGGAAAAACATCAAAACATATAACTTATGAAGTTGCTAAGGAAAACAATGATTTTAGTAACTGTCAGTATTCACAACGAAAAAAGGGCAAATATCATTATAAACTATTAGAAACACAATGATAATCAATAATTAAGAAAGGAGTTTGTGACTGCTGTATTGATGTTTTGTCCATACATTTCACTAAATATTATTTTGTTACATTTCCAGAAATATGATTTCTGTTGTTATTTTTATAAAGGTATTGATTGTTGATTGACATTGTTGTATGTGTCATTTAACTCAAATACAATGACTGAATTGAAATAAGAGGCTGTTCCCTCAACTTTGGTGAGTGTGTTCACATAATTAACTACACAAAGAAAAATATTTGTGTGTAAAGCAGTTTGCAATATCATTTGTAGTATTAACCATACTGATAATAGGTAGAATCATAATAAAAATATAAGAAAGAATCTATCATCGATTGTATAACTTAACAATGTTATCAGTTAATTTCTTTAGATATTGCAATTGATTTTATTTTTGTTACAGTTTTGTTTTGTTGGTGCTGTTTGTCAGAGAGAGATACTAGAACTTCAGTATAGGAAATAACTTATAGGGAAATTAAGTTGAGGGAAATTTAATGACATGTTGGTCAGTACCATGACTGAATCTTTAGGGAAAGATGATGTGGTAACCTGAGAACATGATCTTGTACACAGTTAAATATAAGTTTTGTAAATATTGATCTATAATATGAGTACAGGCCTAATGCATAATTACTAAGTCTTCAACGTAACAATTCATACATAACTGCACATATTTGAGTTCCAAGGAATCCAATCAGTCTTCATTCCCTGTCTCAAAATGCCCCATTACTTAGCCCAACATTCACTGTGGAATGAAGACAATGACAATGCAATACTCAATTGAAATACCATGAACAAAACCCTTCCAGAAATAAGGCCATGATGATAGACAACGTATATCAAGATACTCAACAGTATGATAGAGCAATAGTTGCCAGAAAAATCTATTGAAAATGCTCCCTGTTTACAACAGTGTATTTGAATGCTAGAATAATTGTAGAAAGTTTTTGGTTATTTCATAAACTTTCATTGACAATGTCTCAAAATATGTTGGTAATGACAAATTAGAACACCAACAAGAAACCTCTTTGTGTCAATGCAGCTCATTACAACCTCTAGAAATGATGTATAAAATAGCAAAAAGATGCAAGATGACTAAAAAGATCCTTTGACACATTGGTACATTTCCTATGATATTGGTGTCTTGTCTGATAGTTTTCAAAGTAGTAAAGGTAGTTATTATCGGGGAATGAAGTTGTTAGGTGGGGGGATGTGGGATTTGGAAGGAAAAATTGCACTTTAATGTGTTGTTGTCTTCTTCTTTGCATAATTAAAACACAAAATCTAAGAAAAGTTAGTTGTTAATACTTACAAAAAGTCTCAACTTACTTGTATTTACTTGTTCAAAATCTTTCCACTTAGTTGTTTTTGTGATGACTGAATCATCTTTGAAATTTCAGTCCAATTGTAAGGATTTAGACTTTTTTGACAACCACATGGTCTTTTCAGAGTTAAGTGTTCTTCACTCACCACCCAATACTTGCTTTGAGATCAACTGAAATTGGTGATTTGGTGCAAATGAGAACTTTCACGCTGAAACTGACATGATAAAAATAATAATGATATTTCCATGATGGGTGTAATATTGCAGACTTCTTAATGTTGTAACCTTATGACAAAGTTGGGTTCTTACTTTGGAGCAGTGGTACTAATGAGCTATCTTTGGAAACGGTTGAAAATTCAATTATCATGGAGTCACAGGGAATTTGTACTTTAGAGTAAATATACAATAAGAGTTCAACTTGCTATGCCTGGAAAATAGGTGTATTGAATAATTTTCAAATGACTTATAAATTTGGTTTGCCTTTATTGCTGGAGATTATAACTTCCCAAGAGAGAGACGTTGCAATTTTTGCTTCTCAGTATCATTCAATGACCATTTTGATGATAATGTCAAATAATAAACTATTCACAGGTTTTGAAGGGTGGCTGGTTTTAGTCTTAAGATATATTAGGTTTTCACCATCAATGCTTTGGATACTTAATAAAATAAGGCAAATGTAATGGTAATGATTATTGCAATGCCCTTTTTTCCATTCCCTTGACACAACCTAAAACAGTCAATGATTCTCTCTATCAAGTTTGTTTTAGGGTAAGCCTTTTTATGAAGGAGAAACCTCTTGCTAGTCTATTACTGATATATCTACATGGCTTGCTCTAGAGCAAGGTCTCTATGGTAATCCCTCATCCTGACGCCCTGCTTTCATTTTGGTTGATCCTGCTGTTTGTTATTGATTTATTAATGTTGATGACACTGATATTTTGTATTGCACAAACTTGCAACAAAATTTTAATTTTATGTCATTGTTGTATTGATAGATCCTGTCACTGATTTCGAGATGTTAAAGGGTGTGACATTTCAAAATTTGATGACACCAACACCAACATCAACACACCATATGTTGTGACATACAAATTTTGTTTTAGTGACATTAGCAACCTTATATGTTATCAAGATTGTGGTGTTGCTACATCAATATTAGGTAAAGACATAGAATTCCAACATATAATATAAGTATTGGAATTTGTATTTGTATCATAAACACCTATAAAAATTTTAATTGATGTGAAATTTAAATATAATATTATAACAAAATTAAAAAATATATACTTAGTTGAAATGAGACTAAAATAACTCTTATTAAAATGAAAAAGTCATATCAACTTAGGCAACAAATTATTTGTCTTGTCATCAGGATTATGAGGATCCCACACTATTGATCTCTTTTACTTATATTTTTCTGGATGCATGACTTGGATTCCTGGAGATAGTGCAGTTTTCTGAATCAATGGAACGATGAGGAAAATTGCAACCTCAGCCTGTTCAACCCCTGAAAAATCACACTGAGTACAAATAGCAAATAGTGCAACCATGTCTTCTTTGATGAACAAGATCTTTGTCTGGAATGTAACACACAAGCTGATGTAACTATGAAGCGCATGCCTTCATATATTTTAGCAAAAAAACTTTTTCAAATTCTTTGTCAACTTTCCATTTCTCTTACTCCCAAACCTAATTCCATCCTACAGAATAAGTGATATTGCAGATTCCTTGAATTCATCAACATCAGTGCCCCAATTCCCCAATTTTAGATCAAACCTAAATGATAATATGATGAAAATTTTAAGGTGTGGTGGAAAAATGCGAAACAACCATTAAAAAATACAAACTTTACATCATCCTTGCCCAAATATTGTTGGAATCTGGTTTTTCAGGAATTCTGATGTGGCTCTTTCTTGATTTTGCTAAAGTGAATGAAATTTATCACTTCTCCAAACTGCTACCACCCAGATTAAACCGCCTTGCATCTTTATGTTGCTTCACATAAGCCCAAAATATCTCTGTAGATCTAATTCCTATTCTCTTGGATGCCACGTAACAGACAACAAAACCAAGATCAAAGGTTAAGGCAGCAAGTGAGATGATGCCACAAGTACCAGTTGTCATCAGTTGTATCAGGAGTTAGGAAACTGCCAAGATGATATCCATAGGAACCAGTCTTGTTCTGGAAATGGTTGAATTCCTTCCAAAAAGTATCAAGAATTGTTTTTAGAGAAACGAAGATATTTGGGAGTTTGAAATTGGTACTCAACTGCCAATTTCAAGTCTCCACCAGTCTTTCAGCAATATCTTGATGGATTTCTAGACAGAGGGAGAGTGCCCAACCTGATATTGTCAAATTATGCATTAATTGGTGCTCCCTTTCCAATCAAGATTGCTGTATTGAAGTGCTCAAACAAATATTCTCTCTTTCATCAGATTTATCATCACTTAAAAATCATTAGCTTGTAAAATTATAAAGATGAGAAAATATAACTTTTTATCAGAATTGTTTTGTTTGTATCACCAAAGATCTCATCAAGATTTTCATCATAACAAGCTAATGTATAGCTGCCATGTATTTCAAAAATATTTTCATCAACAGGCATCAAGGAAGATTTTTTCAAAGCACAGTTAGCACAATGCACAAGAAAATTAATCGAATCCATTGCAGGTTTGTTGGAGTAAAAAAACCTCAGCCCTCATGAGGTTTGGAAAAAACCTTTTCAATTGCCAGTCTCATGTCTCCATCCAGTATTTCAGCAAAATTGTCATGGATTTTAGGAAAGAGGGACAGTGCCTAATCTGTGATTGCAAAATTGTGTTCAATCAGTGCACCCTTTTGAATCAAAATTACTTAATCATTGTACTGAACTTACCATTGTCTTCTGTTTCTTATTCATCAGCTCCTCATTTTTGCATTGTATCCATCCTCTTAAGACAGGATATAGTGGTAGAAATCTGTTGTTGATAGAATGGATACACCCTTGGTGAATAACCCTTGTATTTCTTTGATTCAATTTGAGCTCATGGTGGGCAGTTATGATTTAAAGAGCAAAAAACAAATAATAATGTGATAAAGAACATGAAAAGCTGATTTGTTTGCATCTTTATGTCATAGAGGTAGGTCCAAGGTTCTTGAAAGAATGGGCACACTAACTTCCATACACAAAAGTCATTCAAGCAGGCCAATACCTCAGGAAACTGGGAATTTGCAAGGGAAATATACTATCAATATGCAAATAGCTAACAAGGAAGCATAAAGCAATTGTTCAGCAAACAGAAGAAAGAACATACTTTGAAATGATGGAATCAGTATAAAATCCAACAGATGTAATTAGACAGTTGTCAGGCAAGTCTGTAACCACTAAGAAATTTGGCAATGTCAGAAAATCAGTTATTGAAGGCAAATAAACAATATTGTCACATACTGTGGATTATGTTTCTTTGATTCTCTCCATATCCTATATTGAAAATTCAAGCATGATTTTTACGACTCAACGTAAATTATTAAACTTTGGATTATGTTACATTGAGAAATGCAATGTAAATGAAATTGATATTTTCCAAAAATCATGTTATGTTTCACTTCTCCTTACAAGTATGATCTCAAATTACATAAAAGTCATAGAGGGGTACCATGTGAGGTATCATATTATATAATGCATCAAAGTACCTTGCAATAGTTTGCCACAATGTTCCTCTTTGTAACAGCATTACTAAAATTATTGTAGAAGGTATTTCTATTTCTTTTGTCTGAAATAAGCATTTTATATATCTTCCTATTGTATTATATGTCTTTCTTTTTTCTGTCATGCATCTCTGCTTAGTCCAAACTCTGGCAAATATTGTTGAGTGATATTTTAGCAAAGAAGAGACCTCTCCAGTCACTTTCATGTTCAAAATTTTTGATCAATTCCAATATACACCATTATTTTATTACACAATAAAATAATAGAGTCATAATCATCCTCTGTTAATCTTACATAAATATTCAAAACACAGCTGTCAACATGCTGGTAATTTGTGGAGATTGGCCTCCTCCAGTTATACCAATATATGATTGACTGGACATATGGTCAAAGATAGGAAAATGAATGCAGAGTAAATCTATTTAAGAAAAATGTTAATGTATTTGATCCTTCACAAATCTACAGTACTATTGTTGTTGCAGCAAATGTCCAGAATGCTGGTCAAATTATATTCACCCCTTTTTCTAGAGCAACATGTTTAATAAGGGAGAGCATGTGTTTTCACTTTTTTCAGTGATTTGTCTACATTTGATCTTGAAGTTCTGTTTAAATTGGCAAATGCAACCACTGATACCCCTCTCACATGCTGTTTTGTTTTTGAAAACCTTTTGATTCTTTGTGGATCACATCATGCCATTCATGCTCAGTTCATGACACAATCGATTACATTTCACAAGGTTGTAAAATTGGATTGTTGCAATGAGCAGGGACTTAGTTTGCCACTTGGTTTTATTCTATGCATCATTTGTTGAGGCTGAAGAGGGCTCTGAAAGCAACTATTCATGGACCTACTATTGAGAGCATTGTAAAAAATGAAAACATGATTCTTGCTGTGAGGGGATTGAAGATGATGTGTTTGGGGAACCTATCTTCTATCTCTTGAGGACTGTATTCCCAGTATTAAAGGCGTTGAAATGTTGTGACTCTAGTGTTCCTGCCATGGACAAAGTATTTTTCCTTGCTCATGATCAGACATGGCAATGAAAAGTCATCTTTTGTGCTGGATGACAGAGATCTATTTTGGTCTCCAGAAACTTGTATTGATACTGGCTGTAAATGGAGTCATTGGTAAGATGTGATGAATTTTCAGTTGATAGTTAAGATATTTTTCTCTATTCTTTGGCTTTCATTTTTGTATGCTCAATTTTTTGTTATTTTTCTCAATGACAATAATTCAGTTGGAGAGAAAATCAGTTGGAGTTACATGACCCATCATTCATGGTATAGAAGAAAATGAAGGTTCTAGCCCCTCAAAATTGCCAGAGATTTGTGACAATGCTGCACTGACAATTGATGATGATGAGAGGATGACCATTGATAGAGTAATTTCCAAAATCAAAAATCCATGTACATCAAGTCTAAACTAAATGGTTTCAGACAAAGAGACAAATGTGATACAAGATATTTTTTTGAAGGAATTCATTGATCATCAGAATCTAACTGTCCTTAATATATGATTGAACTGTCTGCAAGTAGAAAAAAGTATGCATGACATTTGATGGACAAATTTTAAAAAAACGATTTTTAAAAAATTTCTTCTTTGTTGGAAATGTTAGGTTCTGATGTAATGGTCAAAGGACTAACAAAAAATGTCAGTAACAGCTGAAAGAATGCTTGAAAAGTGTTTTGCTGTAGGAAAAAACATACTTCTTAGTATGCATTTTTTCATGTGTATGCTGTGCTCCTCTTAGTGTAAGCATGCTTTAGATTTTTGATGCGATTTTTGCACCAAAAAATGTTGGTTCTTTCATAAATACCAATCAGTCTTTTCATTCAATTGTTCCATTCATTTGTCCTGCTCATTCACTCTATTTCTTAGTTCTGCTCAAATGTTCTGTTCC
>JACCDI010342544.1_pt1 | contig 12768 bp, 11 predicted proteins | sample 7442791 | NCBI WGS metagenome assembly JACCDI01 (sample SAMN15323434, study PRJNA562643) | freshwater metagenome | isolation source: river surface water | place: USA:Blue River Watershed | collected 2017-08-15
GGACAAACCCAAATCGATGACGTCAATTCCCAATCCGATTAAAGTATTCACCACCAAATTGTGGATCATTGGCCCGGAAATACGCGCATCACGCCCAATTACTACCACTAATTTGTCATTCTGAGCTTGCGAAGAATCTCTGCTGTTTTTTAAGAACGTTCCGTACGCCGATGCAAATTTCACCGCATCAACCGGAGTAAGATTATCGCCTACTTTACCACCAATGGTACCGCGAATTCCTGATATAGATTTTATTAAAGTCATTGTTTTCTCTTTTTGTTTCGAATCACAAATATATTAAGATGTGTCGCGCAAAGTCGCAAAGTCGCAAAGTTTTTTAAAAATTTATTTTCAACAATTTTGCTAAAGTTTACTATATTTACGGTTAATTGTCTTTGTGCCTTAGAGCCTTTGCAAGCAACAAAAAATGAATTTCCTAGCCCACATCTATCTTTCTGGCGACAACGATTTGTTGAAAATCGGGAATTTTATGGCCGATAGCATTCGTGGCAACCAGTATTTGGATTATCCTGAAGAAGTTCGAAAAGGCATTTTATTGCACCGTTACATTGATACGTTTACCGATGCGCATCCGATTTACCGCAAGAGCAAACACCGATTGCACGAAAAATACGGTCATTATTCAGGTGTGATTATGGACATAGTGTACGATCATTATTTGGCCAAAAATTGGAGTCGGTATTCGGAAGAACCGTTAGAAGATTATGCAGAATCGTTTTATGCCTTGCTCAAAGAAAATTACGACATTCTGACCGAGAAAACCCAACGGATGATTCCGTACATGATGGCGCGGAATTGGTTGGTGAGTTATGCTTCGATTGCGGGTTTGGAGATGATTTTGTTTCAGATGGATCATCGTACTAAAAACCGAGTGAACATGCACGAAGCGATAGTGGAAATTCAGCAGTATTACAGCGAATTTGAAGAAGAATTCACCTTGTTTTTTGAAGAATTACAACAACATTGCCAAGAAAAACTAAAAGAACTTCAATAGAAAATAAGTAAACCTAACTTTTACACCAAAACTTACCATGAAAGATGAAAAACTAGCCGTATTGATTGATGCTGACAATGTGCCGTATGCCAATGTAAAAGAGATGTTGAAAGAGATTTCTAAAAATGGTACGCCAACCATTAAGCGTATTTATGCCGATTGGACCAAACCAACTGTTGCGGGTTGGAAAGGTGTTCTTTTGGAAAATGCCATTACGCCCATTCAACAATACAGCTACACAACTGGAAAAAATTCGAGTGACAGTGCGCTGATTATTGATGCTATGGATATTTTATATTCTGAAAAAGTAGATGGTTTTTGCATCGTTTCAAGTGACAGTGATTTTACTAGACTGGCCACTAGACTGAGAGAAGCCGGAATGACCGTTATTGGATTTGGAGAAAAGAAAACACCTCAGCCTTTCATCTCGGCTTGTAATAAATTTATTTATCTAGAAATCTTGAAAATTACAACTCCGGAACCAAATACTCAAGAAAAACCAAGACAAAAACCCAAACAAAATAACGAACCGCTGAGTAAAGTGGACGTCAAAACCATAAAACTGATTACTGAAAGTGTCAATGATTTAGCTGATGAAAGTGGATGGACACCATTGGCCAGTTTGGGTAGTTTCATCATCAAAAAGAAACCCGATTTTGATCCCAGAAACTTTGGTTTTCCAAAACTCTTACCTTTAATTAAAGCCATTGATAAATTTGAGATTGACGAAAGAGATACCGGAATAAAAAACATACGCCATATTTATTTGAGACAAAAATAATACCAAAAAATGAACTTCGTTTTCAATTTAGAAGAGCAATTACGCCAAAAAGCCAATCGGGAAATGGCCATTCCAATGGAGAATTATATGAAAAATAATTTCTCTTTTTTAGGCATCAAAACCGAAGAGCGCAGAGCTATTTTTAAAAGCAATTATGAAGTATACAAAACAGCAATTAAATCCAATTTTAGAAGTATCGCTTGGGAATTGTTTGGGAAAAAAGAACGCGAATTCCATCAATGTGCCATCGATTTGATGGTAAAAGAAAGTAAGAAAAAGTGGGTGATTGACGACATTCAACTGATTGAAAAAATGCTCACAACGCACTCGTGGTGGGATTCTGTTGATGTTATCGCAAAATATTTATTGGGTAATTATTTGTTGCAATTTCCAGAAAAGAAGTACGAAGTAATTGAAACCTTTTCGAATTCTGAGAACATGTGGTTGAACCGAAGTGCAATCATTTTTCAGTTGGATTACAAAGCCACTACCGATTTTGAATTGCTTAAATCCGAATGCGAAAAACACAAACATTCCAATGAATTTTTCATCCAAAAAGCGATTGGTTGGGCGTTGCGCGATTACAGTCGGTTCAATCCGAGTGGAGTTACGCAATATGTAAATTCTACTAATTTAAAACCGCTAAGTCAGCGTGAAGCGTTGCGGAATATCAAATAAAAAACTGAAAAAATTGCAGCAGATTACTTTGTCAGTTCGACCTTTGGTCTCGGGTTGCAGATTATAAAGTGTAAATTTTTTAAATCTGTGAATCTGTGGCAAAAACTAATCACTCCATTTCGCCCAAAATGGTAGAAAGAACTTCTTTAGTCTGATTACCAAAAGCTTTGGGTGTTTCATAGAAAAATACTTTCTGAACCACTTTGGTTGTAGTAGTAACTCCCGATTTTGTTCTTGTAACGGTATAACCGATTTTCCAACTGTTGTAGTCGACCGAATTGAATCGGGTTTGATTGGAAACGGAAAACAGTATCGGTTCTGAAATGAGTAATTTTTGGATGAGCTGTTGCACGGTGATTTTGTCTTTTGATTCGGATGTAAAATCGAGTAGTAGTGCATTCGAATCTTTGACCAATAAAGTGATGCTTTTTACTATTTCTTTTTTTGCCTCATCGGATAAACTAGCATCGGTGAGTAATTGAAAGTAGGAAAACAAATCGTCTACCTTAGTTTTGGAGTTTTCCTGATACGCATTCAAAACCGGCGCCGCAAACTTTTGATTGAGCGTTTTTTGAGTTGCTTTTTTTTCTGAAACACTTTCTTTATTACTTGCAGATTGTGCGCTTGAAAAAAAACTAACCAGTAACATTCCGATGAGTAGAATTGTTTGTCTCATTTTATTCTTGTTTGATGCGTATGAATTGAATCTTGTCGTTCGCATCGTTTTTAATTTCTACTATTTTCATTTTCCGCACATTGGCCGTCGGAATGATGAGTTTTTGTGCAAATTCGGTTTTATTGAAGTATTCGGCTCCCAAATCGTCTTTTAACATCACAATGACTTCCAAATTATCCGATAAAATCAGATTCAATTGCTCTTTTCGGGTTTGCCAATCTTTGATGTCCGAAACCATAAACGCTTTGAGCATCATCGCATAATCATCGGGTTTTAAATCGATTCTTTGCACCGGATTGGCAACAGGAGCTTTTGGATCTATTGTGATGGTTTTGGGCTCATAATACGGACTTTGAATCACGATTTGAGTTGTTTTGTCAGATGAACTCACCACTTGAACTTTGCCTTCTTTAACTTTCAATTCGGTTTTAGTCGAATCGCTTACCTGATACACTTTTACTTCTTCGCTGTTGACTTTTTCATTGGTGAATTCATTTTGTAATTCGATGGTTTGTGCTTCGGGTGATTTTTTTCGATTGACGATAAAAAAACCAACAACACTTGAGGCCAAAAGCACTACAAAAAGCACTATTCCTTTCTTTGTCTTTTTTGTTTCAGTGGATGGCTTTGATTGGACTACCGTTGCTTTATCTTCAAAAGTAAATTCATCCCAACCCGAATATCCCACAAACTCCGACAAAATATTGAGCATGTCTTTACGCGGAATTTTACTGTTACTCTCGGGTTTTAAATGCGTGTAAATCCATTTTTCACTAATAGTTTGCTTACAATGAACTTCGATTAAACCAATTAAATTCTGAATGTCTTGCGAGCTGAACGACTTCCAATTTCCTTGAAAAAAAGGATACTGCTCTTGGTATTTCAAAAGCACTTTTTCTTTTAAAAGTTGAAAGTAATCCAGTTCGGTCATGGTTTAATTCGGTTCAAAACTACAACTAAGGCATTCCATTTCTGCTGAAAACCTACTGTAAAAGTGCTGTAAATGTAGTAAAAAAGTTTACAGTGAGTTGCAAGTGGTTTTGCTAAATACAAATTGAAACACGGCTCTAAGTTTGCCTCGTTAAACTTAAAAATAGAACATTATGAAAATCAAAATCTTAATCATTACGCTATTAGCAACGTTTGTCTCTGTCGCACAAACAAAGCTAATCGCACACAAAAGTCACAGCGGTTCGAAGCAATCGTTTTCCAAATTGTATCAAAAAAAATCCCTTGATGGATTTAGCTCCAATTTTGGTATACCCGGAAGAGCTTCAATTGTAATTGTAGACACCATCATTGCAGTAAACAACTCAACCACCATTTTCAAAATGAGAAAATCCAATTCTTGTTATTTGTATGGAACCGATTATAAAAATGTAGATAAATCGAATTTCAGTTCCATCTCAGACACATTGACTAACGACAAAATTTTTAACAAAAGGAACACTGTACTTTACATCAAACAAATGGGTAAAAAAAACTGTCGAATTCTATTTGCTAATTCACTGGATGAAGTAGTCTTCATCGGTTTTAGAAAGTAAAAAAATATGAAAAAAATTGCGTTCATCATCTACAAAGTTCTTCTTGTATTTGGAGTTTTGGGAGTAGTATTCATTCCTTTTTCATTTCAACATTTTGCGGTTCAATCCGAAATAACAAAGTTCTTGTTTGAAAACAGTATTGTTTCCATTTCCAATCAGTTGAGCTGGATTCACTTAACTAACTCCGAAATTTCATCTGATTCAACGGCTCTTTATGTTTTATTGGGTTTGTTGTTTTGTAGCGCAATCATCATTGTCAGTATCACATCATTCATCAAATCGATCAATCGCAAAGAGTCGTTGATTATCAAATCCATTCAACTCATATTGACTTACTATCTCTCAGCTGTTCTTCTAAAGTATGGTTTTGATAAACTATTTAAGGTTCAGTTTTATTTGCCCGAACCTAATATTCTGTATACACCTTTGGGAATGTTGGATAAAGACATCTTGTTTTGGAGTACTATTGGAACTTCCTACTCATACACTCTTTTTATGGGTTTGATGGAAATTATTCCAGCACTCATGCTTTTGCATAACAAAACAAGAATTTTAGGGTTGATGCTGCTTTTAGGCGTAATGATCAATGTAGTTTTCATCAATTTTGGGTTTGATATTTCGGTAAAATTATACACAACTTTTTTGTTGTTACTATGTGGGTTGTTGCTTGTTCCCTTTTGGAACAAATTGATGCAGTTTTTTATCTTCAATCAATCAACAGTTCTTTCCGTTTTCAAAGGAAAAGAGATTCTAACTTCAAACGCTAAAAGATATTGTTTAAAAGCAATTGCTGTTGGTTGCATTTTGATGGAATCTCTCATTCCTTACCTACAAAATGGTTCTTTTAATGACGATAATGCACCAAGAAATCCGATGCATGGTTCGTATGAAGTAACAAAAATTGATACGAATTTGGCTTCCAATGCTACGATAAATCTAAATTTAAAAAGACTATTCATCCACAGACAGAACTATTTCATCATTCAATATAGTGATGATCGTATGGAAGATTTTTCTTTAGAAATTCTTCCGTTTTCTAATCAATTTGTTTTAACCAATCAAGATGGAGCCACTTTCATCGTACACTACAAGTATTCTGAAGCATCAAAAATACTGGAACTCAAATCAGCTGATTTAGGAATAACCATTACCTCAAAATCAATACCATGGCGAGAACTTCCTCTTTTAAAACCTCTTTTTCATTGGACAGTAGATGAAATCTAATCCAACATTCACACAAGTACAAAATTCAATTACAAACAATATTTAAATTTTAAAATTATGAAAACAAAAATTATTTCATCAGTTTGCCAAAAAGGCTCGGGTCACGAATTCCAAACTAAAACAAACAAAAAAATCATGAACAAAAATTTCATCACAACCATCGCATTAACCATCTCATTTTTTAATGCAACAAATGCACAAGTTTCTGGAAACGCCAACTACGCCGAACAAAAAGGCAATGCCAATTACGGCAACGGAAATTATCAGGTCAATCGGGTAAACACCATTCAAACGACTTCGAGTAGTCAAGACGAAATGGTGTTAGTCATCAAAGGAATTTACAACGAACGCGCCACATCGCAAATTGCTACTTTCAGTATTTTACAACTAGGAAAAACCGCCGAAGAAGCCACAAGCTTGATGGACGAACGTGTAAACAATGTCATGAAAGAATTGAGTGCTTTTAACAAGGAAATTGAAGTGGCAACCGACATGATTTCGTTTGTTCCTACTTACGATTATGCGGTAGAAAAAAAGATTTTCAACCCAAAAACATACAACGAAAAACCATCGGGATTTGAATTAAAAAAGAACATCATCATCAAGTTTAGAGTCAACAATGATTTCGACAAAATTGTGGCGGTTTGTGGTAAAAACGAAATTTACGATTTAGCCAAAGTGGATTATGTTACAACCAATTTTGATATGGTGCGCTTGCAAATGCAAAAGAAAGCCTTGGAACAATTCAGAGATATGATGAACAATTATTCGCTCATTATGAACACCGATTTGAACAAAAAAGAAAAGATTTTACAAGAAGGTTTTAATGTAACTTACCCAATGGAAAGCTATAGAAGTTACCAAGCCTATTCGCAAGCCAACGCCAATTTTGATCCCAAAAGTGAGGTAAATACCATCAAGAAAAACACTACTGAATACTACAATGCGGCTTTGGTAAAAGACCATAATTTTGTGTTCAATGCGGATATCACTGAGCCAACGATTCAGGCTTTTTACGAAATTACCATCCGAATCAAATTAAAAGAAGATCAGTTGCCAAAAAACACTATCATTAGAAACAACCGCTATTATATCATTACCGCTGCTGGCGATGTTAAGCCATTGGTTTTGTAGTATGCCATTAAGATTTTACCAATTTCTTGAATCTGTGTTGCTCTATTTTTTGGAACACAGATTTGAGAAATTGGATAAATCTAAAATCTTTGCGTGTCTTGGCGTCAATCATTGCCCTTTGCGGTTAAATTTATTGTCTGTAATTGATAAAAGACTACTTTTGTAGTTCACATCAAATCAAAATGCCCAACCGAGTTACAGCTAAGGTTTTATTGTTTTTTAGAAAAATTGCCCGCCGTTTAGAATCGATATTCTTTTTGGCAAAAACCTTGTTGTCGGAGCGTAATTTCATTTACTTATCGGCAGTTGCGGTGGCGATTTCGTGTTCGTTTGCGGTAATTCTATTAAAAAGTTTTGCTCACAACGTATTCAATTTTGCTACTTATGTGAATCAATATTTGAAATTACCGTATGCCAACAGTTTGTTTCCCATTATCGGAATTCTACTTACGGTTTTTGTAATTCGGAAATTCTTGGACGGTTCGATTGAAAAAGGAAGTTCTCGAATTTTATACGCCGTAGCCAAAAAAGGCGGAATTCTCCCCAAAAAACAAATGTATGCACAAATCATTACGAGTTCGTTGACCGTTGGTTTGGGTGGATCTGCTGGATTGGAAAGCCCGATTACCATCACTGGAGCAGCGTTTGGTTCGAACTTTGCTCAAAAATACAAACTCTCTCAAAAAGACCGAATTTTACTTTTGGCTTGTGGTGTCGCGGCCGGAATTGGTGCGGCGTTTAACGCTCCGATTGCGGGAGTTTTGTTTGCAATAGAAGTGGTTTTGACCGACATTACGATTTCAGCATTTATTCCGATTATTATTGCGGCTGCGACTGGTGCGTTGGTTTCAAAAGTGGTATTGAGTGGAAGCATACTTTTGAGTTTTGAACAAGAGCAAAATTTCGACTTTCACAACACTCCGTATTACATTTTGCTCGGAATTTTAGCCGGATTTGTCTCGGTGTTGCATGCACGAAATTTCAGAAAAGTAGAACATTATTTTAGCAAATTCAAAAATAATAGTTACCGAAAAGCGCTGTTTGGTGCCACAATTCTAGCAGTTCTTATCTTCCTCTTTCCTACTCTTTTTGGCGAAGGATACGAAAGCATCAAAACACTATCGACCAAACATCCTGAAATCCTACTTGATAATACGTTGCTGGAAAGTCACAAAAGCAACGAATGGCTGTTATTGATTTTCATCGGAATGACTACGTTGTTAAAATCATTCGCCACTGGATTAACCTTAGGTTCAGGTGGAAATGGAGGAAATTTCGCTCCATCGCTTTTTGTGGGTTCGTATTTGGGATTTTTTGTCTCCAAATTCATGCATTTAACTGGAATCAATACTCATTTGCCCATCACCAATTTTACAATTGTAGGAATGGCGGGAATTTTGAGCGGATTGTTTCATGCGCCGTTGACAGCTATTTTCCTTATCGGAGAAATAACGGGCGGTTACGATTTAATGGTTCCACTGATGATCGTGTCGTCAATCAGTTATGCCGTTTCGCGTCAGTTTGAAAAACATTCGATGGATGTGAAAGCACTGGCCGACAAAGGCGAAGTTTTTACCAGCGATAAAGACAAAAATATTTTACAAAGCATCGATTTTTTGAAGTTGGTACAAACCGAAGTCAATTCCGTTTCTTTGGATAAATCGTTAGAAAATACTATTGAATATTTCTCATCATCCGAACAATCTATGATTCCGGTTCTAGATGAAAAAAACAAACTCATCGGAATTATTGATTTTAACGAAATACGAAGTATTATATTCAATCCGTACCGAATTAAATTCACCACAGTCGAAGAAGTACTTTCACAACCCAAAGAAATTCTCAACCACGACGACGGAATGGAAACCATCATGGAAAAATTTGAAACTTCTAACCAAACCACTCTTCCTGTACTGAAATCGGGGAAATTTTACGGTTTACTGAATAAAGTGGATGTTTTAGAAGCGTATCGTGAAAAATTGAAGGAAATGATAATTGAATAAATTAATATCGGATAGATATTTTTTTGATATATCCGATATTAATTATACATTTGTGGCATGTGGGAAATCGATGTATCATTTCGGGAAGAGTTTCAAAACACCTTTGAAAGACTCTTTGATAAAATGGATGTTTTAAAAAAAAGCAGGCCATTACCCGCTATTGCTTTGCAAAAAATTAAAGAGCAATTATCCATTGAATGGACCTACAATTCCAATAGTATAGAAGGAAATACACTCACTTTGCAAGAAACCAAAATGGTTTTGCAAGATGGTATTACTGTAAAAGGAAAATCCTTACGAGAGCATTTTGAAGCCAAAAATCACGAAAAAGCAATCCATTACTTATTCTCAATAGTAAATGATGATTACAAACTACGAAGTCTGGATATTTTAACATTGCACAGTTTGGTTTTGAACATGATTGAAGAGGATTTTGCGGGTAGAATTCGCAATGGTGGTGTTCGCATTTCGGGTGCCAATTTTATTCCGCCTAACGCCAACAAAGTTTCTGATTTACTGGATGAGTTAATCGATTTTATAATTACTAATCCATTTCAGTTAAACGCAATTGAATTGGCTACCGTATTCCATCACAAATTCGTTTGGATTCATCCATTCTTTGATGGAAACGGAAGAACTGTCCGATTAGCGATGAATTTGATTTTAATGCAAAATGGTTTTCCTCCAGCCATCATTTTAAAAAATGACCGAAAAAAATACTATGAAGCTTTAAATCAAGCCAACAATGGGAACTATCAAAAGCTTCTTTTATTAATGTGCCAAGCATTGGAGCGAAGTTTAAATATTTATTTGAGTTCATTGCCTGATAATGACTATGACTTTCAAGACATTGCCAATATCGTTTCAGAACCTAATTCACCTTACAGTCAAGAATACGTTAGTTTATTGGCTCGTCAAGGAAAGATTGATGCACATAAAGAAGGAAGAAATTGGTTTACCACCAAAAAAGCTATTGAAGATTACATTGCCAATCGTCAACGTAAAAGAGTTATTTAGTTTTCAGTCGCAGTCACAGTTTTCAGTATAGTCTGATAACTGTGACTGCAAACTGAGACTTTTTTACTTGGTTTTTTCTCCTACAAAATAATCATTTGTGCTTTTAAACAACACATTAAATGTGGTTAAACTTCCGTAGCATCTTGTGATGTATTGTTGTAATTCTACTTTTTCAGAATTATCTAGATTGCTTGAATTGATTTTTTGTTCCATTACTCGAAGTCGGTCCCGAACCATAATGATTTTATTAAAAAAAGTATCAATCGGAACTTCTTTATTTTGCGTTGCAGTTCCCGGTTCCATAATTAATTTTCCGCCTTTCCATTTGTCTGCAATGGGTACAACCTGAGTAACATCGGACCATTTTTGCAAGATGTTTTTCAATGTTCGCTCCACTTCATAAAAACTCACTGTATCTACTTCATCTTCAACCGCTTCAATTACTTCAAAAGTAGCATCAACATCGATGGTTTCCAATCCACTTTCAATAAAAGTAATCCAATAATGTTTCGATGTTACGTTGGTTACAACTCCTAATCCGTGTTCCGGATGCTTAATACGTGAGCCAATCCCTAAAATATTCATGTTTGTTTCGATTTTAAATTTTCCCAAATATAAAAATCTTTAACAAAAACTTCTTTTCTATCGATATAAAAATTAAGTCGAAAATTGTACTTTTGCGATTCCGACTTTTCGGAAGCAAATTCGCTATGCAACACTCAGAAGAAACACTCGAAGTTATTGGAGCTCGTGCCCATAATTTAAAAAATATTGATGTATCCATTCCGAGAGAAAAATTAGTGGTAATCACTGGTCTTTCGGGTTCGGGAAAATCCTCTTTGGCTTTCGACACCATATACGCCGAAGGACAACGCCGTTACATCGAAACGTTTTCAGCGTATGCTCGTCAATTCCTTGGCGGATTGGAACGACCCGATGTAGATAAGATTGACGGACTTTCGCCAGTAATTGCCATCGAACAAAAAACAACGAGTAAATCGCCACGTTCCACTGTGGGAACTATTACCGAAATTTACGACTTCTTACGCCTTCTTTTTGCTCGTGCTGCTGATGCTTACAGTTATAACACCGGCGAAAAAATGGTTTCGTATTCGGATGAGCAAATCAAGGAACTCATCATTGATAATTTTACAAGAAAAAGAGTCAATATTCTCGCTCCTGTAATTCGAGCACGTAAAGGTCATTACGCCGAATTGTTCCAACAAATCGCCAAACAAGGCTTTGTAAAAGTGCGTGTGAATGGCGAAATTCAAGACATTGTGGTCGGAATGAAACTCGATCGTTACAAAACTCACGATATTGAAATTGTCATCGATCGCATGCAGATTGAGCATAATGAAGATACGGATAAACGATTAGCCGAAAGCATCAAAACCGCCATGCATCACGGTGATGATATCATGATGGTGATTGAACACGACAGCAAAGAGGTTCGGTTTTTCAGCCGAACGTTGATGTGTCCCACTACTGGAATATCGTACCAAAACCCAGAACCGAATTTATTTTCCTTCAATTCACCTAAAGGTGCGTGCGAACATTGTAATGGTTTAGGAACGGTCAATCAAATCAATGAGAAGAAAATCATTCCGAATCCGAAATTATCCATAAAAGCGGGCGGATTGGCTCCATTGGGCGAATTCAAAAGTTCGTGGATGTTCAAACAACTCGAAATTATTGGAGAGAAATTTGGGTTTACTTTATCGGATGCGATTGAAACCATTCCGGCTGAAGCCATGGAAATGATTTTGAATGGTGGAAACGAAAAATTTTCAGTTACATCCAAAGCGGCTGGCGTAACCAAAGAATATAAAATTGATTTTGAAGGCATATCGAGTTTCATTAAAAATCAACACGACGAAAGTGGTTCATCCACCATCAAACGTTGGGCGAAAGAGTTCATGGATGAAATTGAATGTCCGGAATGTAACGGTTCACGCTTGAAAAAAGAGTCGTTGTACTTCAAAATATTAGATAAAAACATAGCCGATTTATCACAAATGGATGTTTCGGAGTTGACGATTTGGTTTGACGATTTGGAAAGCCAATTGACCGACAAACAAAAAGCCATTGCTTCTGAAGTATTGAAAGAAATCAGAGCGCGTTTGCAGTTTTTAATGGACGTTGGATTGAATTATTTGGCGTTAAGCAGAAGCTCCAAATCGCTTTCGGGCGGAGAAGCGCAACGTATTCGTTTGGCTACGCAGATTGGTTCGCAACTCGTTGGCGTATTGTATATTTTGGACGAACCGAGTATTGGTTTGCACCAAAGAGATAATGAACGACTAATCAATTCCTTAGAAAATTTACGCGATATTGGAAATTCGGTTTTGGTGGTCGAACACGACAAAGACATGATTGAACGCGCCGATTGGGTAATTGATATTGGTCCGAAAGCTGGACGATTTGGTGGAAAAATCATTAGCGAAGGAACACCAAAGCAATTATTGGCTGAACACACCTTAACCGCACAATACATCAACGGAGAAAAAGAAATTGAAGTTCCGAAAACACGTCGAAAAGGCAATGGAAAAACCTTGAAATTAACCGGTGCTACTGGAAATAATTTGAAAAACGTTTCGGTGGAATTTCCACTAGGTAAACTGATTTGTGTAACGGGAGTTTCGGGCAGCGGAAAATCGACGTTGATCAATGAAACGCTCTACCCTATTTTGAAC
>JACCDI011353114.1_pt1 | contig 12766 bp, 9 predicted proteins | sample 7442791 | NCBI WGS metagenome assembly JACCDI01 (sample SAMN15323434, study PRJNA562643) | freshwater metagenome | isolation source: river surface water | place: USA:Blue River Watershed | collected 2017-08-15
AATGGGAATTATTTAGTTCAAATAAGAAAGTACCTGTTTATCAAAGTGCCGCTAATGGTTTAATATACTATATCGATAAAAAGAACGGCAAATTTTACTTATCCAATTCTATCTTTCAGTCAGACTTTCCAAACACATTAACAACAAATTCAGATGATACATGTAGAATTTTTGATTTTAATGATAGAACATGGAAAGAACTTGGAAAGTTAAACCCAACATTGAATGCCTTAAGTAAGAAAAGTATTGACTTAAGAACTTTTTATAAATCATTTGTTGTATTTCATGCAGATTTAGAATTGTATTGGATCGACTTTGCAAACAATGCTTTTGGATCTTTAAGTAAAAACAAACAAGCAGAATTTAGAGAAAAATGGTTGGATATATACAAAGTTACACCAGAACATATGTACCAATTTGTGATGGGATCTATTTTTTATATGATTAAGATAGACAACCAAGGAACACTATCCTATGAAACAATTACTTTAAATGATAAAGATTTTATTGATCCAGAATCAAAACCAGTATATACAAATAGTTTATTTCAAAGACTCTTACGTTTTGTAGCACCCGGCAAACCGATAATTGGAAACGCACTGGTTCTATTGATAGCTATCTTACTTTATACCTTATATAGTAAAAAATTCAAAAAAAAGAAGTTGCCAATTGAAGTTCAATCAATCCTATATAAAAACTTTTTTAGCGCATTGACAATCGTTGAAAAGGAATTAATTCAAGCAATCTATCAATTGCAAATTAAAAATGAACAAATAAGTATAAAGAGTATCAATAAAATAATTGGAGTACAACAAAAAGACACTATTACTCAAAATAAAAGCAGGAGTGATATCTTTCTTCGTATCAATCAGAAATTTAAATTGGCAACAAGAGAAACTGCATTGTTGATTGTAAAACAAAGAGAGGAGTCAGATAAAAGGCAATACAATTATAATATAAACCTTGAGTTTATCAAACAAGTTGAAAAGTTGTTTTTAGACAACCAATAAACTGCAACCTCTCCTTGCGCTTTTATCTAACCTACCAATCACTTCGAAACTTCCGTCAGGATAAACGATCCCAATATCTTCGGTCGCAATAAAAGCACAACTATTTTTATTGGCAAGGTCAATAATATGCAGTACCCCTCTACCCGTCTCACTAATAGCGCTTGGATCGGATTCGTCCGCAACCAATACTTTCATCCATGGTGGACATTTATATATACCAGAGCCAATAGAATATGCTTGGCTCAACAATTCAGTCATTCCATATTCAGAATGAATTGATTCAACACCAAATCCTTTTGACAAATAAGCATGTAAGGCAGGCTTTGTCAATTCCTGTTTTCTTCCTTTCATTCCGCCTGTCTCCATGACAATTGTATGGGCTAATTTCTGCGGAAAAGCATCTACAAAATCCATTAAAGCAAAACTTACCCCAATTAGTAAAGTTTTCTGTTTCGTTTTTTCTAGCCTTTCTATTGTCTTGTTTAATTTTTCAAAATCATATAAATAGAAGCCGCTTGAAGTATTTTCACTGGCTTCAATTAAATGGTGGGTCATATAAACCAAGGAAGAATGTTGCTTCTCTAAATAATTAGGTAATAAACCAAGGATGCAGTATTCTTTTGGTGAACCATAAAATTGATGAAAACAGGACATGAAACTTTGTTCATAAATTGCTAAATCTGCCACATAATGTTTACTGAGCGTGTCTTGGGTGGTGCCACTGCTTTGAAAATAGAAATCGGGGCAAGTATCTCCAGTATAAATAGCATGTGTTTTGAAAAAATGAATTGGTAAAAAGGGAATCTGATCTAGTCTATCCACTTTTTCTAGATCCACTTTCATTAAATCTAGCCATTCAGCATAAACCTTGTTAAAACCAGCTTGGCACTTCATTAAATCTAAGGCATATCTTAAGAAATTGGACTTATCCAATCCCTCTAAAACCCCCATGTTGATGCTTTGCCCCTTCATGTTACTCGCCTTTGTTACAAATGTATTAATAAATACAGAATGTAGTATCTTGCAAGGGTTATAATTAAACGAATCCTTATGGCAAAAGCAGCAACTAAAAAAACAAGTGTTACAAAGAAGAAAGAATTAATTAATGCAAACTCTTATGCATTTCTAAAAGAATATATCAATAATCCTTCTCCGGTAGGATTTGAAAGTAGCGGTCAAAAGATTTGGTTAAACTACCTGAAAAAATATGTAGATACCACTTTCACAGATCCTTATGGAACAGCAGTTGGCGTGATCAACCCAGATGCCCCTTTTAAGGTTGTCATTGAAGCACATGCAGATGAAATTAGCTGGTTTGTAAATTATATAAGTGATCAAGGTTTGATTTATTTGAAAAGAAACGGTGGTGTAGACCATCAGATTGCACCCTCTATGCGCGTTTGGATTCATGGTAAAAAAGGACCTGTTAAAGCTGTATTCGGATGGCCTGCAATTCATACAAGATTAAGTAACCCAGAACAAAGAGAACCACAACCAAAAGTGGACAACCTAACATTGGACTGCGGTGCAAGATCTAAAAAAGAAGTAGAAGCATTGGGTATTCATATTGGTGCAGTAGTGACTTATGAAGAAGGGTTTGATGAACTTGCACATGATTTTATCATTGGAAGAGCGTTTGATAACAGAGTGGGTGGATTCATGATTGCAGAAGTCGCAAGATTGCTTTCGGAAAACAAAAAGAAACTGCCATTTGGCTTATACGTAGTAAATGCAGTGCAAGAAGAAATTGGATTAAGAGGCGCAGAAATGATTGCTAGAAGAATCAAGCCAAACATTGCCATCGTAACTGACGTTACACATGATACGCATACACCTATGATCAATAAAGCGATTGAAGGCGATATCCAATGCGGAAAAGGCCCCTCTTTGGCATATGCACCAGCTATCCACAACAAATTATTAGCGATTGTGGAAGAGGCTGCGAAAAATAAAAAAATACCAGTTCAATTTAGAACCTTAAGCAGAAGCACCGGCACTGATACGGATAGTTTTGCTTATGCAAATGATGGATGTCCATCTGTATTGATTTCAATTCCATTGAGGTATATGCACACTACAGTGGAAATGATTCATAAAAAAGATATCGTTGACACCATTCAATTAATGTATGAAACATTATTGCAATTAAGTCCGAAAACAAACCTGAGTTATTTATAATGCCTCAAGTCTCCCTCTTTCATATTGCAGTTTTAGATTTATATGATGGCACTGCCAATATGGGGATGGACTGCATTAACGATATACTTCATGACTGGAGTAAAAAGTATTCAGTAACTATTGAAATTAAGGTGTTCAATGTTAGGGTAAAAAATGAACTACCGAATGACCAATTCGATTTGTATATTTCATCTGGTGGGCCAGGCTCTCCAATAGACAGCAATAGCAAACAATGGGACATTGATTATTGCAGCTGGCTAGATAATATGTTTTTATTGAAAAAACCAGTGTTGTTGATTTGTCATAGCTTTCAATTGGCATGTAGGCATTTTGAAATTGGCGAAGTTGGATTAAGAAAATCAAAGCAATTAGGCATACTGCCGATACACCCAACTACTACTCATCCAATTTTCAATGAATTGCCAGACCCGTTTTTTGCATTAGAAAGCAGATTGTATCAAATAATTGAGCCAAATGATGTGAAGATCGATGAGATGGGTGCATCCATTATTGCACTTGAAAAAATTAGGCCTCAAGTCCCTTTTCAAAGAGCCCTAATGGCAGTTTCCTTTAATGATAAAATGATTGGTGTACAATTTCATCCAGAAGCAACAAAAGAAAGGCTTGTCAACTATTTCGAATCAGAGCCAATTAAGCACCTTGTAAAAGAAGACTTTAGTGAAGATAAATGGAATCAAATCATGCTGTCTTTACAAGATCCTGACAAAATTGAATTAACTAGCAACCTTTTTATACCTAACTTTCTGAACCAAATGCTACTTGCATGATACCTTCAATAAGGACCGCCTTCAATGCACAATTTACAGAAGAGCGCTATCAATTATATTTGACTTATTTAAATTCAGAATTTAATAACTGTATCCCATTTAGAATTGCCGAGACGCCTGTTTTTATTGATAAAAAATTTAAAGAAGAATTACTTTCAACAGGCGCTTACATCTGTGATTTCATAACAGACCCATCCTTTAAATCAATTACTCAATCTGCAATACCAACTGATTTACATATCCCAGATGAAACAGCCTTCCCTGCATGCCTGGTTATAGACTTTGCAATTACAGAAGATAAAGATGGACATAGAACGCCACAATTAATAGAATTACAAGGCTTCCCTTCTTTGTTTGCTTTTGAAATTTTACAAGCACAAGGCTTAGAGCATGCCTATAACTTACCACAAAGTTTTTCTCCTTATTTAAACGACTTTGATAAAAATAGTTACAAGACTTTTTTATCGAAAATGATTCATGGTGATGCTAATAAGCATACTATTCTTCTAGAGATCAAACCTTTGGAACAAAAAACTAAACTGGATTTGCTTTTGACGGAGAAATGGTTTGACACACCCCTTGTTTGTCTTTCTGAAATTTATCTGAAAAACAACGCAATCTATTATTGTAAAGAAGGTGTCGAAATTAAAATAGAACGTATTTATAATCGAGTTGTATATGACGAGTTAATGCAACAAGAACCAGCTTTTATTGAAAAATTTAATTTATTCCAAAAAGCAGCAAACATTGAGTGGGTCAATCACCCACACCATTTTTTTAGAATCAGTAAATTCATATTGCCTTTATTAAAGCATGCTTGTATTCCAGATGCTTATCTATTATCTGATTGGACAACAAACAATCAATGTATTGAAGGATCGTTAGAAGACTATATATGTAAACCCTTATTTTCATTTGGAGGACAGGGCGTGATGTTAGAACCAACAGTAGAAAAATTGGCAGTCATTAAAGATCCCGAGCATTGGATTTTGCAAAGAAAAGTACAATATGCTGCTTGTATTGAAACACCTTCAGGACCATCGAAGGCAGAAATTAGACTTTTCTACTTTTGGGATAACGCAGCGCATCAATATATTGCGGTTAATAATTTAACAAGGATTAGCAAGGGCCCTATGATTGGTGTTAGTTATAACGATACTGCCACCTGGATAGGTGGCAGTATCAGCTATTTTGAACAGTAATTGTATTTATTACTCAGACTTATTCATCCACTTACCTAATAAGCTAAACGCATTTTTTACAACGATTGATTTACCAATCCAGGCTTTAGTATCTGCATTGTTTACAGAAACGTATTCCCCATTCGTCTGACTCACCTGAATTTCAATGGCATCAAACTCCAATGCAGCGGTCTGTATAAAAATATAATCTTTACCTTGATATCTTTGAACTGCTTCAACAGGAATTAATACGGCATCATTGGATTCTAAAGCCAAATCTGCGGACAAAAACATGCCTGGTAAAACATTTTTTGGAATTTGATCAAAATGACAATGCAATAAACCCGTTTTATCTTCATTGATATTTTGTGAAACAGCCAAAATTGTTACTGGATACTTCTTGCTAGGATCCTGTGAAATTGTAACAGTTCCTTTCATCCCTACTTTAAATCCTGCAATGTCTTTTTCATAAATCGTGATTGCAGCATGAATATCATTCGGGTCCATGATCTCTAACAAAACATCCGAAGGCGTCACGTATTTTCCACGATTGATATTGACTTTAGTGATATACCCACTAATCGGCGCTGTTAATTGAACCAAACTTGTCATTTTATCCGTCGTCAATGAGGCAGGATTGATATTAATCAATTTTAATTGTTCAGACAAAGCCTTAAGCTGTATCATGTTTGTTGTATAATCTGCCTGCAATTGTTGTACAGTTTTTTTACTAACTGCTTCCTGCGTTAACAAAGATTTTTGACGATCTAGGTCTTGTTGTAAATACTCTAGTTTGGCTTTAGCTGCTAAATAACTTTCTTGCAATTGTATATAGGCAGGATCTTTAACAGTTGCAAGGGTCTGGCCTTTTTTAACATAAGTGCCTGGTATTAAATTAATGTCTTGGATATAGCCGCCTAAGGGTATACTTACAGAAGCAACCCCAGTTGGTGGCACATCCACTACTCCATTCAAATGTGCTTCTCCTTTCATCTTGCCTTGTTTAATAGGCTCTAGAGTTAATTTAGCAAGCGCTAGTTGTTCCTTTGTCAATTGGACTTTATTTGATAAAACAAAGGCTGTTGAATCATTATTAGTTTCAACCGAGCTTGTATTAGTTCCACAACCAAATAAAATTGTTGAACTTAAAAGTATCATAAATATTTTTCTCATTGTTTACAGTTTATATATATTACTTAGATAATAAATAATATAAAGTGGATTGATTAAGGTTAAATAAAGCAAGTGATTCCAATGATTGTAGTTCTATTGATTGAACTTGACTCATTACATTAGACCATTCTACATAACTAATTTGCCCTTCTTTAAAAGACAAATTTGCCATAGTAGCCATTTTATTAGCATTAGGTATTAAAACTTTTTGAATATGCTGATATAGATTTACAGCCGATTGATAATTACTCCAGGCTTTTTGAATTTGAATATTTAAATCAAAAATAGCTTTTTCTTTTTCTAGTGTAACAATGGTCTCGTTGACTTGACTTGCTTTTACCTTTTGTTTCAAACCAGCTCTAAATAAAGGGATATTTAATCCAACGGTATAAGAATTGAATCTATTTTGATCGTTTGGATTTGTTCTGAAACTCTGATTTGTATACCCCATTGCAACTTGCGGTAACATTTTAACTTTAGCGATACTTGTTTCCGCTAAAGCAGCTTGTAATTTCTGTGCCCAATACAAATTCAAAGGATGATTATTTCCCAATGTTGTATCTATTAACTTTGGTTCAAATTTCAAATGATCTTCTGGGAGCATTAAATTAGATTCTTGCAATAAAATGGTAAATTCTTTTTGCAAATTCAATAGCTCACTTTGATTTTTAATCATGGACTGTTGATGCATGCTTACCCAATTTTGCATATTTATTTGTTCCAAGCCATTGTCTTGCCCAGCTTTAAATCTTGCATCAACAACTGATAATTGTTTTTTATAGATCGAATCTAGCCTAGTTAATAATAAACCTTTCTCAACTTGAAACTGCAATTCCACATATAATTGCTCAACAGCATGTTTGATGAAATTTTCATCTAAAGTAGCTTGATACTTATACGTTTGGCTAATGGAATTAAATAAATTTTTCTGCGCCTGATATACCTGTGGTAAATCTAAAACCTGCTCTGCCGAATATTTAGAATCATTAAAGCCACTATTCACTTTTCCTAATTCGCCTCTGATAGATAATTTGGCAGGGTCAAAGCTTGATTTAGTAAGTGCATTATAATAAGCGATTTGAGCTTCAGTTGTTTTTAAAGTTGGAGATACAAGCTTAGCTTGTTCGACAACCTTTGTCAAATTCTTTTTCACAGGCAATTGTTGTGCATAAAGGCCCGTTGCGCTAAATCCTAGTATCATTAATACAATTGAAATAGTAGACTGTCCTATTCTTTTTTTCTCAAATAACTGATAAAATATAGGGAGCACAAAAAGTGTTAAAAGTGTAGCAGATAGCAAACCTCCAATCACCACTGTCGCTAAAGGCTTCTGCACTTCTGCTCCAGCACCACTACTTATTGCCATTGGAATAAATCCGAGGGAAGCAACAGAAGCCGTGATTAAAATCGGTCTTAACCTTGTTTTAGTTGCAGTGACAATGATGTCTAAAATTGTCCTATTAGGTTCCATTGATAATTTATTCATTTCTGTTAACAAAACAATTCCGTTGAGCACTGCGACTCCAAATAAGGCGATAAAACCAACTCCTGCAGAAATACTAAATGGCATGCCTCTTAACCACAATGCAAATACACCACCTATTGCAGAAAATGGAATAGCAGAGAAAATTAGTAAACAATGTTTTATATTATTAAAGGCAAAGAACAACATCACTAAAATCAACAACAAAGCAACGGGTACCGCTATTTGTAAACGATTTACTGCATGCTCTAGGTTCTCAAATTGACCTCCATAAACAATATAATATCCCGGTGGAAATTGGATTGATTTTTTCACTTTCTCTTGCACCTGTGTAACAACAGTTTTCACGTCTTTACCGCGGACATTAAAGCCTACTACAATTCTTCTTGCTGCATCTTCCCTTTGTATTTGATACGGACCTTCTTCTATCTTTACTTCCGCTAATTCATACAATGGTACTTGCTTACCTCCTCCTACAGTCACCATTAAATTTTTAATTTGTTGCCAATCTTTCTTTTGAACCGTATTTAACCTTACAACTAAGTCAAACCTCCTATCGCCCTCAAAAACTTTACCAGCAACACCGCCCGCATAAGCAGATTGAATAACTTGGTTCACTTCTTTAATATTTGCACCATACTTAGCAATTGCAGCTCTATTAAAGTGCACTACTACTTGAGATATACCAGTTACAGTTTCGGTAAACAAATCCTTCGCCCCATCCACTTCGGAAATTATATTACCCATTATAGCAGCATACTTTGATAAGCTATCTAAATTTTCTCCAAATATCTTACATGATACATCCTGCCTAGAGCCAGTCATTAACTCATTAAAGCGCATTTGTACTGGAAACTGAAACCCAGAAGTAATACCTGGCACTTGTGCCATGACTTTCCCCATCGTGTCTGCTAATTCATCAAATGTTTTTGCTGAAACCCAGTCTTTTTTGTCTTTTAAAATAATCATTAAATCCGAAGCCTCCATTGACATTGGGTCTGTCGGAATTTCTCCTGCCCCAATTTTAGTGACTATTTTTTCTATTTCAGGAAAACGATCTAATAATAACTTAGATGCTTTCTGTGTCGCATCCAACGTTGTATTTAAAGAACTTCCAATTAATAATCTTGTGTCTACGGCAAAGTCGCCCTCTTCTAATTTGGGAATAAATTCACCACCTAGCGTTGTCAATAAAACAATCGCGCCAATAAACACAGCAATCGTTAAACCAACTATTTGCTTTGGGATCTTCAATGCTTTCATTAATAATGGCTCATAGAAAGCTTCTAGCTTTTGCATGTACTTGTCGGTCAATGTTTCCTTCTGAACTCTATTTCTATTTAAAACCCATGCACTCATCATTGGTACATAAGTAATGGATAAAATAAATGCCCCAATTAAAGCAAATGAAACTGTTTGCGCCATTGGCTTAAACATTTTTCCTTCGATACCAGTCAAGGATAAAATTGGTAAATACACAATTAAAATAATGATCTGTCCAAATGCTGCCGCACCCATCATCTTGTTTGATACCTTACCAACTATGGAATTCATTTCAGTCTTATCCAATTGACTATGTTGTCCCGTCTTTCCACTTTGGTATAACTGATGTAATACCGCCTCCACAATAATAACAGCACCATCTACTAATAAGCCAAAATCTAAAGCGCCTAAACTCATCAGGTTACCACTAACTCCAAACAGATGCATCAAAATAAATGCAAACAACATGGCTAGTGGAATCACAGATGCTACAACCAAACCTGCTCTTAAATTACCAAGGAATAAAATCAAAACGAAAATAACAATCAATGCACCTTCTAATAAGTTTTTTGACACAGTTCCAATTGCATTGTCTACCATTTTTGTTCTATCCAAAAAAGGTTCAATAACAACCCCTTCTGGCATAGTTTCCTGAATCGTTGCAATTTTAGATTTTATATCTGCAATCACCTGCTTACTATTCTCTCCTTTCAGCATCATCACCACTGCTCCTGCCACTTCTCCATCTGCATTAAAAGCAGTAGCCCCAAATTTAGTTGCTTCGCCAAGTTTAACCTCTGCCACATCTCTAATCAATAATGGCATGCCATTCGATAATGTTTTAACTGGAATACTTGCAATTTGACCCAAGCTATCTACCATGCCTTCAGTTCTTATAAATAACACACCAGGCCCATGTTCGATATATGAACCACCTGCATTTTGATTATTATCATTTAGAGCGGAATAAATATCATTCACTGATAAATCATATTGCTTGAGTAATTCAGAATTCACGCTGACTTCGAATTGTTTTACAGCACCGCCAAAACTACTTACGTCGGCTACACCTGGCGTTCCTAATAGTTGTTTTCTAACAATCCAATCCTGCATGGTTCTTAATTCCGTCAGGCTATATTTCCCCTCATAACCTTTTTTAGGTCTTACTACATATTGGTATATTTCCCCCAATCCTGTTGTTAAGGGACCAAGTTCTGGAATCCCCATCCCATCTGGCATCTGAGACTTCACCGTAATCAATCTTTCCGATACTTGTTGTCTTGCCCAATAAATATCCACTTCATCTTTAAAAACAAGTGTCACTAAACTTAATCCAAATCTTGAAAAACTTCTTTGCTCAACAATCCCAGGCACATTCCTAGTTGCTTGTTCAATTGGAACTGTTATTAATCGCTCCACATCAGGCGCACCAGCACTTGGAACAGATGTGATGATTAATACTTGATTATTTGTGATATCAGGTACTGCATCAATTGGTAGTTTCGATATAGAATAAACCCCACCCAAAATCAATGCAAATAAACCCAGCAGAATAACTAACTTATTCTTAATAGAGAACTGTATAATTTTCGATAGCATAAAATAAAATCTTATTCAACATAATGACTGGATACCACCTATTTATAGGTAATATCATTACTAAAAAATGTAAAATAAATTATGCTCGAGGAGGTTGAAAAATAGCACTCAGTTTTGTTGCTAAATCAAAATGATCGTTTACAAGCCTATATGTTCTTGTAATTGGAAATTCCACAGGTTGTATGCTGATGCTTTTTGGAGCAAAAACACTCACGAAATTTAAAAGCGAGATTGTTCTGTTCGAGGACTTAAACGGCAGTTCCATGTCTTGTTGGAAATCGCTATCATAAGTTTGAACAGTAAAATAATGCATATCAATAAACCTACTAAAACTAAGTCCATTAGAAACTTCTAAGTGCGTTTTGTAATGCGCTACCAAATTGGGAAGTTTCAATAATTGATAAGCCTCTGTAGCTCCTAAGAGATACAGAGACATCAAAAATATGGTAAGTGTTTTTCTCACTTATTAAAGTTACAACTTTTTTCGTTGTTTTGACTTGGGTAAGGCATTGAAAAAAAGGTAATCAACACTCAAGTAAAGGCTATTATTGGTCATTCGATTGGTCTTTTCTAATAAAGCAAATCGATAACCTAGGTTCACCTTTGCCTGACTATTAAAAATCAATTGAATAGAAGGTGCCGCGTCTAAATACTGTCCTTTGCCAGACAAAAGCTTTTGTCCCAAAAGCTCTAAGTACAAATTCACATTCGTTTGACCATAAGAATTATACTTTTTGGGATAAACCAAGAGGCCATTGGAAAAACTATATTGAAAAGCGTCTTTTCCATAATGTGTAGACCATTCTTGTTTTTGAACATAGCCAAGACTAAGTGAACTTGCCCATTTATGCTTTAATTGGGTTATGATCAATCCCGAACCAAATACAGATTCCTCCCCGTCTAATAAGACTGCGTTTGTATGAATCGCTTTATTATTTGACTTAATTGCTTTCGCATAAAAAGCGATTCTTGTATGAGCATACATTGCATCTTTTGTATAAAAACGGTATTGTGCATAAGCATCTGCCCCTGTATAATTTGTGCCTAGATAAAGCGCTAGTTTTTTACTCAATCCAAGTTGTACTTGTGTATATTGGTTGTTTCGATTACTATTGCCCCCCATTTTCTGAAAACTATGCTTCAAGCCAATCGCGCGATTAGGTTTGACACTTGCAGGCTCTGAAAAAACATATAGCTCCTGTGCGCAAATTGGAAGCGCAAATAAAATCGAAAGCAATAAACAAAAAGCACGAATGGATATTAATACCCTATTCATACACTAAGCTTTGAACACCAAATCCAGCATCCGTTACTGCTAATTTGATTTGGTCAATATCTACTTTTTTTCCTGTCTTAAATGTCATGATATACATTGACTTTTCAATATCTACTTTAACCTCTTCTACAAAATCTAGTTTTGTTAAAGCTTTAAAAATGGCTTTAGAACACATTGAACAAGTTAATCCAGAAGCAACTAAGCTAACTTTCTTAATTTCTACTGGAACTTCATTTGCTGCAGCACGATCATATTTACAGCATTCATGTAGTGCGTCATAGGAAGCTTTTGTCGCAGTCTTATGCTCAGTATCATAACCGATTGCAACAATCGCATTTTCAATCTTTTCTAGATTAGTCTTGCCGTCAAAAATTAAAGTTAACAGCTTTGCATCCGCATCCCAATTTGCAGAAGAAGCGCCAGCAGATTTTGCGGCTTTTTCAATACTAGATTTACACATGCCACAATTACCCGCTACTTTTAGTTTTGTAGAAGTTTGCGCATTAACGACAGTGGTTGAAGCCATCAATAAACCGATAAATAAAAATATTTTTTTCATAAAATGATTTTAAAAATTTAAATAGATAATATTCAAAAGCAAATTTTTCAAAATTGAAATTTCACAATTAAGGTTTCGCAATTGAAATTTGTAAAAGAAATATGCAAAAATGAGTTTGCAACAGCACCTAATTCATTAAGCAACCCATTGCTGATTGATCAAGCAACTATTACTTAGTAAATTTCCTATTTAAATAAAAATCAAATTAAATAAAGGCAATCCAATGCATAAATTGGAGGCCCAGAGAATAACATTC